>Ga0073928_10004273_pt1 | contig 21359 bp, 20 predicted proteins | sample PaiPotPPA55metaG_FD_76969 | JGI IMG/M metagenome (GOLD analysis project Ga0073928, IMG submission 76969) | Iron sulfur acid spring bacterial and archeal communities from Banff, Canada, to study Microbial Dark Matter (Phase II) - Paint Pots PPA... ...
GGGATGGGAGTAACGGCGCCGGCGCTGTAGATGAAGCCCCGGGACGGATTGTTGAGGCCGCCGACGATTTGGCCGAGATTATTGATCGCCTGCGCCTGGCTGCCGTCTCCGGTCCCCAGGTCCATCGCAGCGCCGTTGCTATATAGATAAGCGTGAATCTCGCCGCTGTTCATGAGCTGCAACCCGACAACCTGTCCCTTGTCGTTAATGCCATTGACGTATGGGATTGATTTGGCGCCCGGCAGCGGCGGAAGGGACGTGTAGGTGCCGCTGCTGTAGATGAATGCGGTGGCGCCGGTCTCTCCCACGACATCGCCGCGGTCATTGATGGCGCGTGCGAGGGTGAGGCCCGTGTACCCGGGCGGCGACAGGACGGTGATCGTGTATTGCGGGGGAACGGCCAACGCCGCCGTACTCTGCGCGGCAGAGCAGCTCGGATCAAGTATGGCAACGCAAGACGAAAACGCGAGAACGCCAACGACTATCCGATACATGGTTTGTTCCTTTCTTCGCTGATCAGGCCACGTTGCTTGAATCCACGAATCGCTTACGTTTGGGCTTGTGCAGGCACGTAAAACCTCCTTTCCCCTTGGCCTGAGGCTCAAGGGGCGAAAGAAAGACGACACGTTTGCGAAAGTTCGCTTTCGCGGTCAGTGGCCTGGGGCCGGCCGCGCGCGGTCGCGCCGGTTCTGGTCCAGGAGCTTCAATGCCGCGTCCCGCTGCGGGCCAGCCGGCAGGCTCTTGATGACCGCTTCTCGTTCCATAGTGTCCAATTCGATCCCGAAGTCGCCGCTGTCGACCTGCTCGTGGAGCTGTCGTTGCTCATCGCTTTGGCGGGGCGGATCAGGCCGGCCGAAGGCCCATGCACTTGGAGGTCCGGCCTTACCCACCCGGGGCCCGGACCAGCTCACGTGGGCGTCGGTCGGCTCGCCGTCGCCCGAGCCGAGGGGATCCTGGGCGGTGCGAACCGCGGCGTCAAATTGGATGACATACAACTTCCCGGGCGGATGGACCGACAGGCGAATCGCCCCTGCAACCCGGAGGCCGTCGCTGGTGCGCACGAACGGCGCGCTCTGCACCGCCACTTCCCAGCCGGACGGCTCTTCGTGTCGCATCCGGTACATCGCGGCAGGGCCGACCATCGAGGCCTGGCGCAGTGGTCGAGTCGCGATCATCGCCAGCGAGTCGCGTAACGGGTCAAAGCCGACGCCGCCCACGATCTTCCCCGCGATCGCGGCCGGTAGCTTCAGCGGGATGATCCGGTACGTATGGCTGCCATCGCTCATTGAGTGAGCGAGAATGTGCTGGCGGACGGACACGATGGCCCGCCCCGACTCGTGGTCCCGCGCGGCGGCGCGCGCCGTGGTTACGAGCAAGGTCGCCAAAACCACTGCGGCGGCGGCAAGCGACGCCGCCGCCCACGCGCCGCCGGATGGCGGATCATCCATTGTGCGGAAGAGGCGGTTGATGCGGCGGAGCAGCGCGCCGCCCCGCGCAGCCGGCGCCAGTGAGGGCGAGACGACGCGGAGTTTGCCGAGGTCGGCCAGGGCGGTGGCGTACAGCACCCGGTCGCCACAGACACTAACGGCAATGTCATCGCAACAATTCTCGCGTTCCTGGCGCACCCGTGAGGATACCCACCACACAGCCGGATGGAAGAACAACGCGGTCTCCACCAGGTGTTGGAGGAAGTTGATGAGGTAATCGTGTCGGCGGACGTGGGCCAACTCGTGAGCGAGGATCGCCTCCAGCTCATGGGGCGCCAGGCCGGTCATGGCGGCCGCGGGAACAAGGATTATCGGGCGAAACGCGCCGATGACTGCCGGCCCTGTAGCCGACGCACATTGAAGCAGCCGCACGGGCCGACTGAGCCGCAGCCGGCCCGCGAGCATCGCCACCCGCCCGGCGATCTGGCCGCCCACCACCGGCACGGCCCCGCGGCACACGCGCCGCACGGCCATCCATCCGGCCAGCAGCCGCACGGACATCAGCAAGACCCCCATCGCCCATGCCGCGCCGAGCCACGGCGTGAGCCGGTCCAGCACCGCCAGGCCGCGCCGCATCCGTGCCTGCCAAACGGTTTCGCGCTCATCACGATTGTCATGAGGGACGGGGTCAAGCAGCAAGCTTGCATTGGCGGTGAGGTCTTTGAACTGCGTGGGCCCATCCCACGGACCCACCGTTTCCTCGGGTGGCTGCGCGTGCGGCAGCAACAGGAACGTGGCGGCGGGACAGGACGCCAGCGCGAGCAGCCCCAGGCACGCCGTCAGATAGCGGGGCCCAGCAGAACGCCTTCGCATTGCCCTCAGCACGGCTGCAACGATCAACGCGACCGCAGCGCCTTCCCAGAGGAAGTGGAGCAGCGTCCAGCCGAGCCGCGCCGCCAGCGGATGATCGAGCAGTCCCCGCAGGACGGTCATGAGCCGCCTCCCCGTCGCTTGTGCGACTCGATGAGCCTGTGGATCTCGGCCATTTCTTCGGCCGAGACGCTCCCTTCGGCCAGCGCCCGCACGATTAGTGTGCGCGCCGAGCCGCCGAATACCCGCTTGATGATCTCGCGCACGAACTGCTGCTGGGTCCTCTCCTCTTTCAGCTTCGGCCGATAGACATGCGACCGCCGGGCCTCGTCCCGCTCGAGGAGTCGTTTTTGTGCCATCACCTGCATGAGGCTCAGCGTGGCGGTGTACCCGACGCCGCGGTCGCGGCTCAGCTTCTCATGCACCTGCCGGACCGTACTGGGGCCGTATCTCCACAGCACCCGGAGCACCTCAAGCTCGGCGTCGGTCGGCCTGGACATGCGGGGACGGGCCATTGGTGCTCCTCGGAGCGCGATTATATACGGGTTAAGCCGTATATGCAACGGAAAAATAGTTGGCCCCCGGGTCAGGTCGACCTGGCGGGCTCGCGGATCGACTGGGTCGCCGAGCGGCTTGACCGACTCTCGGTTATGCCCGAACCAGGCCCGTCGCCCACTTCGCCAACCGGCGAGCACATGCAGGGAACGGTTACCATGCTCTTGGGCAACGGGGCGCCGCCGGTTCCCGAGCCGTCCGCTCTCGCGGTGTTCGCGCCGCTCGCCACCCTCCTGGTCAGGCGGCGAATCCCGTAATCGGGCATGCTAAGTGGCTGCGGGAGCTCAGGCCGGCTGCTGCCTGCCCCGGGCGACACCAGATTTGGGATCGCGTCATTTCTTTCGGCGCGGGTTTCTCGGGCGGCGTGTCTTGTTGGCATGCTTGGCGGCGGCGGGTGGTGGGGGCTGTTTATAGCCGAGCGACCACACCCGTAGCAGCGCACGCATGCCATGCGCAAACGACCCGCTGAAGTCGATGAACTGAAAGCTGGAGAGTGTCCACGATAGCTTGTTGATGTTGCAGTTCCTCAGCACGCACGGACTGATCCGCCGCTCGTAGCGGGCGTTATTGAGTGCGAAGCGCAGCTCGTGCTTGACCCACTTTGACCTGACGGATTCCGGCGAAAGCACCAACACGAACCAGTCGCAGCGCCCCAACGCGTCGCCGATCTCATCATGCCATTGTTGCGCGCCGGCGATGCTGCGCGTGCTGTACCAGAATGGAACGCCGTGCCGGTTGAGCTCCTCACAGAGTTTCGCCACGAAGGCTCGGTTCGCACTGGCGTGTGAAACAAAGGCTTCGGAGGGGAGCAGCGCCGCGCCGGCCTTCAACCCGCCCTCCGCTCCAGTTGACGCAGGGCGCGGGCAATGCGATCGCCGACAGCCATTTCTTCAGACAGGTTGCTCACATCGATCTGCTGGATCGTTTTCAGAAACTACGGGATATTTTCCGTCGGTCTAAGCAGCACCGGCAAGACGCGGCCTTTGTATTTCTCGGAGCCCAGCGCTAATCCAATTTCGTGAATCACGTTGGGAGACTGAACGGCCTCCGGCGACAGCAGCACAATCATGACCTCGGACTTTTTCAACGCCTCGCTGATTGCCGCCGCTCAGTCCTCGCCCGCCAGCACGTCGGTGGCGATGAAGGTTTTGTGGCCCTCCTGGGCCAACCGCCTGCGGATCTCGTCCGCGACGCTTTGATCCTTCATCGAGTGACTGATAAAAACGTTGAAAGCCATGGGCACACCTGACGCACCCATTGTACCACCACTTGCCTGCCGATCACCGGTTCAGCGATGATCTGCTACCAGAGGAATCAATGCTGGTGGAAATCAAAAACGGAGGAATTCGCGTCGCAAATTGTCTCGCTGCACCCGGATTGGTTGCTGCTCGCCTTGCCGCTATCCCGCATCGCTCCATATCCCGCACGTAGGCCTGTTCGGCGACAGTGTGTTTCTTCGGTCGGTATTTCATCATCCCGGCCAGCATCGCATCGCCAGCTCGGCTGTTTCGTTCAATTGAGCGCGTGTGGCGCCGCCGGCCGCCTGGACGGAGAGTCCCCAGATCACTGTGATAATGTAACGGGCGAGACTGGCGGGATCGACGCTGGCGGGCAGGTCGCCGTCCGCAACTGCGCGGGCGAATCGACTACGTACCGCCGACTCGGCTGCCGCCCGGTGCAAGCTCAGTTCCTTGCGGACCGACGCGGCGCCGGGCCCCGAGGCGAGCGCTCCCTGCACCAGCAGGCATCCATCGGGATGACGGGGGTTCATGGCCATGCCGATGGCCCCGCTGAAAAGCTTCTGTGCCGCCCGGCGGGCGGTGGGTTCCTTCAGGGCCATCGGCAGGTAAGACGCCGGCCTTTGCAGATACCGATCCAGCGCCTTCCTGAACAACTGCTCCTTGTTGCCAAAAGCGGCGTACAAGCTGGGGACATTGATCCCCATCGCTTCGGTGAGAGCGGCAAGCGAGGTGCCCTCGTAGCCGTGCCGCCAGAAGAGCAGCATCGCGGCGTCGAGCGCCTTCTCGAGGTCGAATTCTCTGGGGCGCCCCCTGGGCATCGGCCGCCTTTCATTTATTTACCGATTACTACAATATTCCTCTTGACGGGCGAACTCAAGCTTTGCTAAGAATATATCTCAAATGATAACGGGGCCGCGACGCGGGGGCTTTGGGCCTGAGACGAGGAGCGACGACGACGCGATTCAACCCGTACGAATCGTGGAGGAGGAGCGACGACGTATCAGGCCCAAAGACCCCGCGTCCCTGCGGGTTGGGCCGGAAATGGCCCTGCTGCTTCGTCCTCGACCGCTCCACGACTCGTACCGCTGAGTCGCGTCGGGTCTGCGTCCTCGCATCCGGGCCATTTCCGGCCCAACGCGGCCCCGTTATCATTTGAGATAGATTCTAAGCGCATGAATCAGCGTGCCGCGCCAGCGGGTAACGCGAAGGCGACGAACTCGTCGCCGCTTGCGGTCCGTTGCTTGCCGCCGCCGCCGGCGGCGATGACGACGTACTGCTTTCCGTTCACCACGTAGGTGCAGGGAGTGGCGTATCCACCGGCGTTCAGCTTGAACTGCCAGAGCAGGTTGCCGTTCGCCTTGTCGAAGGCGTGGAACATCTCGTCCATGGACCCGCCGACGAAGACCAGGCCGCCGGCGGTGACGATGGCGCCGCCGAACAGTTGTGTGCCGGTCTGGGGGATTCCCCGGGCCGTCAGTTCTTTATACTCGCCCACCGGCACCTGCCAGATAAACTCGCCCTTGTTCAGGTCGATGCAGAAAAGTAACCCCCACGGCGGCTTGATCGCGGGGTATCCCCTATTGTCCTTGAAGTAATCGTACCCGGTGAAATCGTACCCGCCCTGGGAGTTCTTCCGCACGCCGCAGAAGAACGGGATATTGTTTGACGTCACATACAAATAGCCGGTGAAGGGGTCGAAGGAAGCGCAGGCCCACGTGGCCCCGCCATGGTAGGCGGGGAGTTCGACGGTCCCTTGCGTGGAAGGCGGCAAATAGCGCTTGCCGTGGGGATGGTCCTTGAGCACGCTCATGACGTACGCGTGCGCTTCGGGGGAGATGTCGGTGGCGTCGTCGTCGGTGAACGCCTGCCGGGCGATCGGCGGCGGCTTGATCGGCTCGGGCTGCGTCGGCGAGGCGTGCTCGCCCGGGACGTCGGACGGCGGCGCCGGCACTTCCCTCACGCCGAACAGCGGCTTGCCGCTCATTCGATCCAGCAGAAAACACCAGCCGGTCTTCGTCACCTGCGCCACCGCCTCGACTTCTTTCCCGTCGTGCCTGATCGTCACCATGACCGGCGGACAGGGATTGTCGTGGTCCCACAGATCGTGATGGACGGTCTGGAAGTGCCACAGGATTCGGCCCGTGCGGGCATCCTGGGCGAGGACGCAGTTGGCGTAGAGATCATTGCCGGGACGATCCGCGCCGTAGAAGTCACTGGTGGCCGACCCGGTGCTGCTGAAGAGGATGCCGTGCTCGGCGTCGAGCGTCAGGCCACCCCAGGCGTTGGCGCCGCCACGGTATTTCCAGGCGCCGGGCGTCCAGTTCTCGCTGCCTGGCTCACCCTCGCGCGGGATCGCGTGGGCCCGCCAGACCTCCTTGCCGGTGCGCACGTCGAAGGCGCGGTTATCCCCGGGGGATGCCGGGGTCACTTCACCGTTGGAGAAGCCGAGGATCACCAAGTCCTGGAAAACCAGCGGGGCCGAGGTGGGGCCGTACGAAAGATGGGACGTGTCGTAATCGAGCCCTTGGCGCAGATCGACGACGCCCTCCTTGCCGAACCCCGGGTCGGGTTTGCCGGTCCTGGCGTCAAGCGAAACGAGCCGCCCGTCGGTGAGGCCGACGAAGATGCGGCGCTGGCCGTCTTGCTTTCCGTCGGACCACCATGCCACGCCCCGGTTCACGCCGTCCGAGGCTTTCAGCCAGTGTTTCTGCGGATCGACGGCATACGGGTCGTACGTCCAGATCTCCCGGCCGGTGTCGGGGTGGAGCGCGACAACTTTGGTCGTCACTGTGGTGACATACATGACGCCATCGATGACGATCGGCGTGCACTCGATAGTGCTGCCGGGATGGGCATCGTGCGTCTTGTACCGCCAGGCAACCGTCAACCGGCCGACGTTGTCCCGATTGATCTGGTCCAGCGCCGAGTAGCGCGTTCCTCCTTTGTCATTGAAGACGTTTGGCCAGTCGACGTTTCCCGAACGCGCGGTCTGCTTACCGGCATGCAACGCCCTAGACAGCGGTCCCGCGAGGATCAACAAAACCACAACCCGGCCGATGAAGCGCATGGTCATTTGGCTCCCGGATTCTTCTGATCGGCGTGCAGTATAGCCCCGCCGGGCGACGAGGTAAGGGGCAGGCAAAGCAGCGCCGTGCGGGCGATAGCCACCAAGACCTCGTCGATCGCTCGGGCGAACGTCTCGGGAGTAAGCGGAGCGCCGGGCCGCAGGGACGGAGGGGCAGGCCCGGGGCCGGGGCGATAGCCCGTTTGCAGGGCGGCGGCCAAGGCAGGGCGATCGTGTGTGCCGTCGAGCTGTTGGAGGACCACGCGGCTGGCCTCGTCGATCTGGACGTGCTCGTGCCGCAGATTGGCGACGAATAACCCGTCGCGGGCCTGCCGCCGGGCCAGCGGGCTGGCGACCGGGCGTTCGCCGACCTCCATAGTGAACGGGTCCGCGACGGCCGCCAGATCCATCACCTCGGCGACATAGCAGTCGAGCACGCACTTGGCCAGCGCCGCGTCTTGGGCGGCCGTATCGGCGGCGGCGGGGCGCGGGCCCAGCCGCTCGCGGGCGATACTGCAAAGGTTGTCGAATCGGATCGACCGCGGGTAGATCGTCCCGAGATAGAAGAGGGCCGACTTGATCATCGGCTCGGCCCCGGTGACCTCGATGCCCTTGGCACTCTTGAACCGCTGCGGCTGGGGCGAGCGGTAATCGGCGACGGGCGCCGCCGGCTCGAGCTGCGACGCCACGTAGAGAGATGCAACGTCCTCCGTACGCGGCGGCCGATGCAGGGTCACGTCGGCTTTGCACAGCAGCGTTCGCCGGAAGGACCGGTCGGTTATGAAGTCGAGATACTGCTCGCGGTGGACCAGGTCGGCCCCGAATCGGCGTACCGCCTCATCCAACTCGGGGGGCACGTTCGCCGCCCCCGTGGGGCTCCCCTGGGCTTCGCCGACGAACTGCAGCCCCTTAGCGGCGGCACGACTGATGAATTCGTGGAAGTAGACCGGGGCGTTGTTGGGCGCCAGGTGCTCGTGCAGCACGTACCAGTCGGGGAATTTCGCGAGGGCGTCCATCTCGCCGCGCAGCGCGGCGGAATATGGGCCCTCGAAACGGGCCGCGTTCTTGGTCAGAAACTGGGCCATTTCCCGCGCGGCGCGGACTCGCGCCAGCGGCTCGGTTGCCGTGCTGGCGTGAAACCAGAGCATGTCGCGCAGCATGCCGCGGTGATGCCAGCCGGGATAGGTGTTGTAGCTGATGTACGCCACGCCCTGCGGCGCCAAGTGTTTATCGCAGATATCCAGGATCTTGTCCTGGACAGCAGGCGGCACCCACGAGTACAGCCCGTGCGCGATGATGTAATCGAACTGGCCGATCCGCTCGTTGACGGCCAGGATGTTCATCTGGCCGATGGTGATGTTCTTCAGGTCCAGTTCGCGGATCATCGCCCGTCCGTCGATAACCTGGCGGCGGGAGAGGTCGATTCCGACAAACCGGCTGCCCGGGTGGGCGACGGCCATGGGGATCAGGTTTCCGCCATTGCCGCAGGCCAGCTCCAGCACTCGGCAGGCCTCGACGGGCGTCGGCCGAAGGCCAAACAGCGTGGCCACGGTGGCCATTCGGTTGGGATGGGCCTGCCGGGTCGGCCGGCTCTCGTAGGGGACTTCGTCATAGTCGCGCAGGGTCGTTTCCGCCATACCAGTCCAGAAGAAGGATGAGCCATCAATGTGAGTTGCCCAACGCCGTCCGCCCTAGTGGACTTGTACACGACGGGCGGGGGAAAACTCAAGCGGGGCGGGGCTGCTTGAACGTCACGCGATCGTCGGGAATAATCCCTGACCCTTACCGAACGCGCCGCCGATGACATCCGACCAGATTCGCCAGCAATTCATCGACTTCTTCGTCCGCAAGCACGGGCACACCTTCGTGCCCAGCTCGCCGGTCGTGCCGCACGACGACCCGACGCTCCTGTTCACCAACGCCGGGATGAACCAGTTCAAGCCGATCTTCCTGGGCCTGGAGACCCGGCCCTACAGGCGGGCGGCCAACAGCCAAAAGTGCATCCGGGCCGGCGGCAAGCACAACGATCTGGACGACGTCGGCCGCTCCCGCAGGCATCACACGTTTTTCGAGATGCTCGGCAACTGGAGCTTCGGCGATTACTTCAAGCGCGGCGCCATTCAGATGGCGTGGAATCTGCTCACCAGCGTCTGGCAACTCGACCCGACACGGCTGCACGTGTCGTGCTATGAGGGGAACGAAGCCGCCGGCATTCCGCGCGACACGGAAGCCGCGAACATCTGGAAAGAAGTCGCCGGGCTCCCCGACGACCACATCCACTACTTTGGCAAGGACAACTTTTGGGAAATGGGAGACACCGGCCCGTGCGGTCCCAGCACCGAAATCTATATCGACCGCACCCCTGACAAGACCGGCGGGGCAAAGGTCAATACCGATGACCCGCGGGTGATGGAGATCTGGAACCTGGTCTTCATCCAGTACAACCGCGACGCCTCCGGCAAGCTCACGACGCTGCCCTCGCAGCACGTCGACACCGGCATGGGGCTGGAGCGCATCTGCCAGGTGCTTCAAGGAAAGGAAGACAACTACGCGACGGACCTGTTTACGCCGTTGTTTGAGGCCCTGACGAAGCTCACCGGCATCCGCTACGCCGGGCAGTTCCCGGCAACCAACGCCGCCGACCCGGTGGCCGAAGCCGCCAACCCGCAGTTGCGGCACGATATCGCGTTCCGCGTGATCGCCGATCACGTCCGGTGCCTGACATTTGCTTTGACGGACGGCGCCGTGCCGAGCAATGAGGGGAGGGGGTACGTTTTGCGGCGCATCCTTCGCCGCGCGGTCCGGTTTGGGCGTCAGCAGCTCCAGCTCCGTGATCCGTTCCTCCACCGATTGGTTCCGGTGGTCGTGGACACGATGTCGGGGGCGTTCCCCGAGCTGAAACGCGGGCCGAAGCGCGTCATCGAATTGATTCAGGAGGAAGAGGTTTCCTTCGGCCGCACTATCGACCGCGGCATCGATCTGTTCGAGGAGGCCGGCAATCGGGCCAGATGGAATGACGAGAAGCAGCTCGTCATCTCCGCCGCCGACGCGTTCAAGCTGCACGACACTTATGGCTTCCCGATCGATTTGACTCGGATCATGGCCGCGGAGCGGGGGATGCTGGTGGACATCGCCGGGTATGAGAAGCTGATGGAGCAGGCCCGCGAGGTCGCCCGGTCCGGCGGCAAAGGCGCGGACTCGGCGCTCCTTCAGCTTCCTCCCAACGCACTATCACAACTGGTTGAGCGCAAGGTTGATCCGACGGACGATGCGGCCAAGTTCCTGACCGACCCGATCCGCGCGACGGTCAAAGCGATCTGGGATGGCAGCGAGCTGGTGTCATCGTCGCCCGACGATTCCGAGGCTGCGATCATTCTCGACCGGACGAACTTTTATGCCGAGATGGGCGGGCAGGCAGGCGATGCGGGAGCGCTGCGGACCGACAACGGCGTGCTCGCAACTATCGGCACGACCCGCGCGGTCGGCGGGTACGTGCTTCACGTCGGACACGTCAGTGGCAGCGAGATTCGCGTCGGCGACACGGTCACGGCAACTATCGACGAGCGCCGCCATCGCACCCAGCAGAGCCACACCACCACACATCTGGCCAATTGGGCGCTGCGTGAAGTGCTCGGCGAGGGCGTGCAGCAGAAAGGGTCGCTGGTTGATCCCGACAAGCTCCGCTTCGACTTTTCGCACGGCAAAGCGATGACGGAGGACGAGATCACCCGCGTCGAGGAACTGGTGAATCAGTGCATCGGCAAGGGGATGCGGGTCTACGCCGAGGTTGTGCCGCAGGAGAAGGCGCTGAAAATCCATGGGCTGCGGGCGGTGTTCGGGGAGAAGTACCCGCCGATGGTCCGCGTCGTGTCGATCGGCACTCCCGTGGCCGAGCTGCTGTCGGACCCGCAGGATCCGAAGTGGCGGGAGTTCTCGGTCGAGTTCTGCGGCGGCACACACCTGAAGAACACGGCCGAGGCCGTCACGTTCGTCATTACCGGCGAGGAGTCGATCAGCAAGGGCGTCCGCCGGATCGTCGCCCTGACCGGCGATGCCGCCCAGGCGGTGCTGGCGCAGGGCAAGTCGGTCGACTCGCTGATCGAGGAAGCCAGGACGAAGGCCGATTCCGAGCTTCCGGCGATCATCGGGGCGCTGCAAAAGTCGATCGCGTCCGGCGACCTGTCGCTGCGCGCCAAGCGCCGCGCGCAGGCGGCCGTCGCCGAGCTTCAGGAGCGCTATCGCAAGTGGGAGAAGGCCAACACGGCACAGGCCGCCGCGAAGATGGACGTAAGCGAGGTCGCGGCGGAGCTGCTTCAATCCGCAGCGCCGCTCGGAGCGGGCAAGCTGGTGATCGGAGAGGTGGCCGGGGCGACGCCCGACCAACTTCTGTCCCTGACCGACTCGCTCAAGAAGAAAACCGGCAGCTACGGCATCCTCCTCGCCAGCGCCCAGGACGGGAAGGTGAGCTTCGTGGCAGCCGTGAGTGATGACCTGATCGCCAAAGGACTAAAGGCGGGAGACTGGATTCGCGAGGCCGCCAAGGCCGCCGGGGGAGGCGGGGGCGGCCGACCGCAACTAGCTCAGGCCGGCGGCAAAGACCCGGGCAAACTCCCCGATGCCCTGCGAGTTGCAAAGGACTACGCCCGCCGGCAAGTGAAACAGGAGACGTAAATCGTAAAACGTAAAGACGTAAAACGTAACCGGAAGGGGACCTCAGTTCCTGTTACGTTTTACGTCTTTACGTTTTACGCACTACCCGTCACACCGCCATGACTTCTTTCTTCTTGTTCTCGATTAGCTCGTCGACCTTGGTCTCGTAGTTTTTGGTCAGCTCCTGCACTTGTTCCTTGGCGTCGTTGGCCTGGTCTTCGGTGAGGATGCCGCCTTTCTGCTCGGTGTCGATCACCTTGTTGGCGTCGCGGCGGGCATTGCGGATGCGGACCTTCACGTCCTCGGCGAAGTGCTTACACTGGCCGACGAGTTGTAGCCGGCGCTCCTGCGAGAGGGGCGGGAGCACCAGCCGCAGTTGCTTCCCGTCGCTGTGGGGGGTAAGGCCGATCTTGCTGTCGTTGATCGCCTTCTCGATCGATTTGAGGTCCTGCGGGCTGAAGGGCTTGATGAGGAGCTGCGTCGCCTCCGGAACGCTGATGCTGGCGATCGACCGCAAATCGGTTGGGGTGCCGTAATAATCGACTTTGATGTTCTCAACCAGGGCCGGGGAGGCCCGGCCGGTGCGGATGCCGCGCAGCTCGCGCCGCAGGTGCTCCACCCCCTTTTCCATGTGATCTTCGCAGTCCAGCAGGATATCGTCGACGGGCATAGCGGGCCTTCGTTATGGTTTCCTCATTTCGCCAGTATAACGCGAGTGCTCGAAGGACGAAATTCGAATGACGAAATTCGAATCACAAGCCAATTCCCAAAGCCGCCTTGCTGGCGCCATTCGTCATTTCGTTATTGATCATTCGTCATTGATTCGTCATTCGGATTTCGCTCTTCGTCATTTCGCTCCGGCGGCGCGTCACCAGTCGAACGTTTATTTGGGGCTGATCTTCGTCCCCACCTTCTCTCCCCGCAATACCCGCGCGATGTTGTCGGGCGTGCGAAGGTTGAACACGACCAGCGGGATCTTCCGCTCCATGCACAGCGTGATTGCCGTCAAGTCCATGATCCGCAGCTTGTCGCGCAGGACTTGTTCGTAGGTGATGTCGTGATAGAGAACGGCGTCCTTGTTCTTGTGGGGGTCGGCGGAGTAGACGCCGTCCACCTTGGTGGCCTTGAGCAGCACGTCGGCCTGAAGCTCGGTGGCACGGAGGGCGGCGCAGGTGTCGGTGGTGAAAAACGGGTTTCCGGTGCCGGCGGCGAGGATGACGACGCGGCGCTTTTCCAGGTGCCGCACCGCACGGCGGCGGATGAACGGCTCGCACACGCTGTAAATGCCGATCGCCGACTGCACCCGGGTCGGCTGGCCGAACTTTTCCATCGTCTCCTGCAACGCCAGCGCGTTGAGCACCGTGGCGAGCATCCCCATGTAGTCGGCCGTCGAGCGGGGGATGTGGCCCTGCTCGGAAAAGGTGGCCCCGCGGATGAAGTTCCCGCCGCCGACCACCACCGCCAGTTGCACGCCCATCTGGACCGCGTTCACGCACTGTCGGGCTATGTTCTCCAAGTCCTCGGCGTCAATCCCGAATCCTCCCTCCTGGCAAAAACCCTCTCCGCTGATCTTGAGGAGGACCCGCTGGTAAACCGCCGAGCCTGCGTCTGCCATGATGACGATTATACCGGCCGTTCGGGGTTTTCGATTTGCAATTTGCGATTTGCGGTTGAAACGCGCGGAAATCCAATCGCAAATCAGAAATCGCGAATCGCAAATTGAAATCTGCCCGTTTCGGCCGATAAATGATCGGGATGAGTATAGTTCTGATCGGATATCGGGGCTGCGGGAAGACGACGCTCGGCAAGCGGCTGGCCGACCGGCTCTGGCAGCCATTCGTGGACGTGGACGACCTGATCGTCAAGAAGGCCGGCAAGAGCATCAAACAGATATTTGATCGCGATGGCGAGGCCGCCTTCCGCGACCTGGAGATGCAGGCGGTTAAAGAGGTCTGCGCCCTCTCCGAGCACGTCATCGGGCTCGGGGGCGGGACGCTGGGCCGCGAGGAGAACCGCACCGCCGTCAAAACGTCCGGGCATAAGGTCATCTACCTGAAGTGTGACCCAAAGGAGCTGCACCGCCGCATACACGCCGACCCGCAGACGGCGCAGACGCGGCCCAACTTGACCCCGCTGGGCGGCGGCATCGAGGAGATCACCAAGATGCTTGCCGAGCGCGAGCCCCTCTACCGCCAGGTGATGCATGCGGAGCTGGATGTCACGCACTTGACGCCCCAGGATGCAGTCGTCTACATCGCCCGGCTGGTTTAATGGTCGGTCATCTTCGTGGACCTATCACTTTCGCAGGCCGCCTACATCCTCTTCGCCTTCGCGCTGGGATCGTGCGTGGGCAGCTTTCTGAATGTCGTGATCTGGCGGCTGCCGCAGGTGCAGCCGGTCGAAGGGGAGGGGCTGTTTCACGGTTTTCTGCGAAGCTGGCAGGCACTGTCGTGGCCGCCTTCGTATTGCCCGAAATGCAAGACCCCGCTCAAGTGGTACGACAACCTTCCGGTGATCGGATGGATCAAGCTCGGCGGCCGGTGCCGGTCCTGCAACGAGCCGATCTCGATCCGCTATCCAATCGTCGAGGCGATCACCGGGCTGCTGTTCGCGTTCTACTACGTGATGTTCTTCCTCGGGGATTTCGGCCCGTGCCGATACCGCGTCACCTCCGACGGGGTGACGCAGTTCCTCCCGTCGCCGCTTGAAATCCAGGTGCACTGGCCCATCTATTTCCTGGACATGATCCTGATCGGCGCGTTGCTGTCGGCAAGCCTGATCGACGCCGAATTATTCATCATCCCCCTGGAGATCCCCTGGGTCGTGGTGCCGTTCGCACTGGCGGAACACGCGGTCTTCGACCGGCCCGGCTGGCCGGGCGCGCTGACGCCGTCGGCCCCGGCAGCCGCATTGGCCGCCGGTGCGGCAGTCGGTCTCCTGATCAGCTTCATCCTGTGGTACATCGGCGTCCTGCCCGCCAGCTTCGCCCAGGGCGAGCCGCTGCTGGAGGTGGACAAGGCACGACTGGCCGTCAAGGGGGAAGAGCCGCAGCAGCGCGACTACACGCCGGCCGAGATCCGCGCGGAGATGCGGAAGGAAATGTTGTTTTTGATGCCGCCGCTGGCGCTGGGACTGGCTTGGGTGCTGCTGACGTGGAAGGCGCCGGCCGTCGGTGAGTTCTGGAGTTCGGTGCTGAGGCACGAGTGGATCAGCGGCCTGCTCGGCTCGGTCCTGGGACTGCTCGTCGGCGGGTTCGTCGTCTGGCTGACCCGTATCCTCGGCTCGACGGCTTTCGGCCGCGAGGCGATGGGAATGGGGGACGTCCATCTGATGGCTGCCGTCGGGGCGGTGCTAGGACCGGGTCAGGCCACCGTGGCTTTTTTCGTCGCTCCGTTCATCGCGCTGCTGATCTGGGTTTGGCTGCTGCTTGGCCGCAAGCGTCGGGAACTTCCGCGGGGCAATCGAAAGCAGCCGGCGCAGAAGATCGGCCCTGCACTCGAAACCACGCATCGTGAACTTCCCTTTGGGCCAAACCTCAGCTTGGCAACCGGGGTTACCATGCTATTCTATTGCCCGATTGCGGATTTCCTTTCGCCGGGGCTGACCGGGCTCTTCTATATGATCTCGCGGCTTTGGGCCGGAGGTTGAAAGGCCGCACGCAAGGCGCCTCGCATGGGCAACCTCTGGCTCAAGTTCAAAATCTGGACGAAGGTGGTGCTCGTCGGGGCGCTGTTCGTGTACGTGATTCTGTTCACGTATAACAATGCGAGCGAGCCGGCCCATTTCTGGTACTGGTTCAACCGCCGCCCGCAAACAACGTTGTTGCTGCTGGTGATCTGCTCATTCCTGGCGGGCGTGATCGCCAGCTTCCTGGTTCGCACGACGATCCGAACGGTCCGCCAGGTGCAGGAGATGAAGGCGCGGAGTCGGGTCCACCGGCTCGATCGCGAGATGGCCGACATGCGGGCCAAGGCGGCGATGCTTCAGACCAAACCGCCGGGCAGCCAGGAGCCGGTTGCGCCGCCACCGCCAGGGTCCGATGAACCGGAGGCTTGACGTACCGATCAATTATCTTACATTTCCCCCAATTCTCCCAATTGAAAGGAGTCAGAATGGGCCGGGCAAGAAGCGGGATCATCACGGGGCTGCTGCTGTCCATGTTGGCGGCAGGCTGCCAAAACAAGTTGTACGATCAGAACAAGGCGCTGTACGACGAGAACAAGGAGCTGCGCGACCAGAACGAGCGGCTGAAGCTGCAGCCGGCCGTCCAGCAGCCGGCGGTTGTGCAGCAACCGGTGGCGCCGGTTGTGGCCGACACTCAGCCGGTTGCGCAGGAGACGCCAGAGCCCAAGGTCGTCGAGCAGATCGGCGGATTGGAGACGACCGTCAACCCCAGGACCGGCAACACCACGGTCCATCTGCCCAGCGATGTCTTCTTCGACCCCGGGCAGGCGATGCTCAAGTCGTCGGCCAAGACATCGCTCGACAAGGTCGTCGCGGCGCTCAAGAAGAAATTCGTCACCAGGCGGATCATCGTCGAAGGGCACACTGACAAGACGCCGATCCGCGTCTCGAAATGGGCCAGCAACCAGGAGCTGTCCGAGGCTCGGGCCGACGCCGTCAAACAGTACCTGGTCGCCCACGGCGTCGAAGCCGGACGCATCAACACCAAGGGCTATGGCGAGGCCAAGCCGCGCAGCCCCGACCTGGCCAAGAACCGCCGGGTCGAGATTGTGGTGCTGACGGGAACGTAGCCCCTATGATGGGTTGATGCCCATCGCAATACTCGACTATGGGATGGCCAACCTCCGCTCGGTGCAGAAAGGCTTCGAGAAGGTTGGCTTTTGCGCGCAGATCGTCTCGCAGCCCGATCAGATCGACAGCGCCGGCAAGCTCGTGCTGCCCGGCGTCGGTGCATTCCAGGACGCAGTAGCGGCCTTGCGCGACCGCGAGCTTGACGAGCCGATCCTCCGCCACATCGAACGCGGTAAGCCGTTCCTGGGCATTTGCCTCGGACTTCAGATGTTGGTCGACATCGGCTACGAGGATGGCGAGCACCGCGGCTTGGGCGTGGTGAAAGGCAAGTGCGTCCGGTTCGACGTGGACGAGCGGCTCGGTCTCAAAGTGCCGCACATGGGCTGGAACCAGCTCCAGGCCCGCCGGCCGTCACCATTGCTGCGCGACCTGCCTCCGGACTCCGGCGTCTATTTCGTCCACAGCTACCACGTCGTTCCCGACGACAGGGACGTGATCGCGACCACGACGGATTACGGCGGCGAGTTCGTCAGCAGCATCTGGCGCGACAACGTCATGGCCACCCAGTTCCACCCGGAAAAGAGCCAGAAGGTGGGTCTGCAAATGCTCGCCAACTTCGCTGGTCTCTAGGACCGGCGGACAAAAATGAACTGGAATGAACACCTTCGCGATGTTTTTATCGTGTCATTGCTATTTCACGACACATTTTCATAATTATTGCTATTCTAGTCGTCCGATTGCTGCGGCCCGCCAGCCGTCCTGGCTTGGGCCGCCTCGGGACCGCGAGCTTCCCTTGCCTTGCGCAAAGAGCCGGCCGCTCTGCGGCGCTCGGCCGCCTCCTGACGCTCATATTCCTCGTTGGCAAGTCGGCGGCGGCGCGACTCCTGTTCCTCCGCCACGTAGCTGAGCCGTCGAAGGTGCTCTTTCTCGGCGTGGGCAATCTCCTGCGAACGGGCGGCCAGATCGACGCGCTGTTGCCGGCGGTCCAGCTCCAACTCCCGGTTGATCATGGCCGGAGGCAGGAAGGGGAAGGGGGACACTGCACCTTCCATTGCACGACTCCAAGAACTTGCTACCCTTGCCCCATGCCACGACGTGCCCGGCGGGCGGTGGACGACGCGATCTACCACGTCCTCAACCGCGGCAACTGCCGGATGAAGATCTTCGACAAGGCCGGTGATTTCGCGGCGTTCGTCAAGCTACTGGAGCAAGGGCGTCAGCGCACCGACATGCGTATCCTCGCCTACTGCCTGATGCACAACCACTGGCACCTGGTCCTCTGGCCGCGGCGGGGGGCGGACCTCTCGCGGTTCATGGGGTCGATCAGCACGACGCACGTCCGCCGCTGGCGCGAGCACCGCGGGAACACCGGCGAGGGCCGGCGCCGATGGGGTCAGCGTGCGGCTGGAGGCCTGGCCGACTCCGCGCCCGCGCAACTGGCCCGCGCTGGTGAACCGGCCGCTGCCCGACGACAAGCTCGAGCGGCTGCGGACCAGCGTCAAGCGGGGCCGTCCCTTCGGCGACGACCAATGGGCCGCGGCCACCGCGGCCCGGCTGGGTCTCCAGAGCACCCTGCGCGACCCCTGGCGGCCCGCCAAGAAGGACAAGGCCGTCCCCCAACCAAAATCCCCGGCCCCGTCAGAGCAGAAGTAACAGTGTCCCCCTTCCCCCACCTGCAAAGTGGCTGGTTTTGAAGCCCCCGGATCGCGCTCGTCACTGGCTGGTTTTGGCCGCCCGCTGACACGATACTTCGACGGCCAGGATGGAGATATCGTCCTTAGGTCTTTCGGTGCCATGCCAGCGCATGATTTCCCCCAGGAGGTTCGCAACGTTCTCTTGTAGTGGTTCGGACTGCCCGTGGGCGATTGCCTCCAGGAGCCGGGCGTTTCCAAACTGCTTGCCGCCAGGATTCATCGCCTCGGGGACGCCATCGGAGTAGATGTACAGACGGTCTCCTGCCCCAAGGCAGACCGACCGTTCCTCGAATGCTTCGTCGGCCAAGCCAATCGGGAACCCTTCGCTTTTCAATATCACCGGATCGGCGCGCGAGGGAAGATGCACCGGGCCTGGGTGCCCGGCGGAGATGTAGCGGAACTCGCCGGTTGCAGCGTTTAGGATTCCGTAAACCATTGTCGTTAGCTGCTCGGTAGCTTCGTCGAATGGGAAAAGCCTGTTCAGGCGGGCGGCGACCTCGGCTGGCGGCGCGATGTCGAACCGACCCCGAACGTCCCCGTCCCGGATCAAAATCGAGGACGGCTCCGAGGGCGGCGAGAGGAGTCGGCTCAGGGTCACGGACAGGAGGGCCGACGCGACGCCGTGGCCGCTTACGTCCAAGATGTATAGTCCGACCTTGCCATCGCCGAGGGGCATGATGCTCAGGCCATCGCCGGCCAGTTCGTCGCAGGGCTGGTAGATCCAGGCGAAGTCCAAACCCGGGACGCGAAGAACCTTGCTGGGTAAAAACGTCTCCTGGATTTTTGCCGCTGCCTTCAAGTCTCGGGACATCCGGCCGTTGACCTTCGACAGTTGCGCGTTGGTCTCCTCCAACTCGATTTGCAGGCGGCGGAGCTTCAGGTGAGTCTCTACGCGCGCGTGCAATTCTTCCATCTGAAACGGCTTGGTGATGTAATCCACCCCACCGGTGGCAAACGCCTTCACCTTGTCCAGCTGCTCGGTGAGAGCGCTGATGAAGATGATGGGAATCCCCTCGAGCTTGTCGTCGGCTTTGAGGTGTTCGCACACCTCGTATCCGTTCATCTCCGGCATGTTGATGTCCAGCAGAATCAAGTCCGGGGGATCGCGTCCCGCCGCCAGCAGCGCCAGCTTGCCGCTGGGAACGGGACGGACCTTATACCCGCGGTCCTTGAGCATGCCGGCCAACACCTGGAGATTGGCGGGCGTGTCGTCCACTACCAGGATGCTGGCGGGTTGCCCGGCATCCCTCTTGGGCTTCTCAAGATTCAATGGACGCCTCCCGTGATGAATAAATCAAGCAGTTTCTGGTATTGGAAGCCCTCGGCCAGGCAGCGCAGCCCCCGGGCAATGCGAGGGTCGCGGGCTTCCACCTCTTGGATCTTTACCAGCAGCTGGTCCAGGTCCGCCGTGATGACGGCTTCGCGCATCGGGTCGATGAGGTCTTGCGGCCAACCCGCCAGGGAATTGGGTGTGAGTTCGGCCGCTTCCTCCTGGGACGTGACTGCGGGCTGCTCGGCATATACGTATTCCACACCTATGTGGCTGTGAATCTTCTGGAACAGCTCGACTTCCCGGAACGGCTTACTGATAAAATCGTCGGCGCCGATTGCCATCAAATCCAGGCGATTTTCATCCATCGCACTGGCCGTCACGGCGATAATTTTGGGTTCCTTACCGCCGGCCGTGGCTCGAATCCGACGAATTGCCTCATGGCCGTCCATCACTGGCATGCGAAAATCCATCAGGATCAAATGGGGACGCCATTGCTCAAATTCCCGGATGGCTTCCGCTCCATTGGTCGCCAGCCGAATCTCGAATCCGACGGGGGCTAGAAGCTGCGCCAGTAGGTGGCGGTTGTCCTCGATGTCATCGGCAATCAGCACCCGGCACGTCGCCTGCCCTGACTGGAGTCTAAGGACATGCCGGGGCTTTTCCTTCGCTTCAACCGCCTGGGCCTCCCCCTCTTTCAAAGGGAGGCGAATGACGAAAACGCTGCCTTTGCCAACCTGACTGTTTAACGTGATGTCTCCGCCCATCAGGCGAACAAACTCCCGGCTGATGGCCAATCCCAGGCCCGTACCGGTCCCAGCCTGTTGCCCGGTCTTGGTCTGTTCGAATTGCCGGAACAACTTGTCTTGCTCGTCTGGCGAAATGCCCGGTCCCGTGTCCTCGATTTCGACCCGGAGAAAAGGCCCCGTCGCCCCCTCGCGGTCCACCCGCACGCGCACGCCGATGCCGCCCTGCTCGGTAAACTTAACGGCGTTGCCTAGCACGTTGATGAAGACCTGACGCAGCTTGTTGATATCGGTCACGATATATTGGGGGACATCACCGATCACCTCCACCGAGAACGCCAATTTCTTCTCATTCGTGCGGACGCGGAACATCATCTCCAGGTCTTTGAGAAGGACAGGCAGATCGAACGTGGAGAGACTCAGGGACGTGCGGCCCGCTTCGATCTTTGACATCTCCAGGATGTCGTTAATCAGGGCAAGGAGATGCTCGCCGCTACGGTTGATGGTTCCCAGGTACTGGCATTGCTGGGGGGTGAGGCCCTGGTCGCGAAGCATCAGCTGGGAGAACCCGAGGATGGCGTTCATGGGCGTGCGGATTTCGTGCGACATGTTGGCCAGGAAGACGCTCTTGGCACGGTTGGCTTGCTGCAACGATTGTTCGTAACGTTTGCGTTCGGTGACATCGCGGGCGGAGGCAAACACTCCCTGTAGCTTCCGGTCTCGGTCGTGGAAGGTGGTCGCGTTGTAGGAGACCACGGTTTCCTTGCCGTCCCTGGCCCGCGCGGTGAGCTCGTAGTCGGTGAGTTTGCTTTCGCCCAGGACCCGCTTGATGCCGGCCTCGGCCCGCTCGGGGTCGGTGAAGTAGTCCTTGAACGGCGCGCCGATCAACTCGTCGCGCGTGCAACCGGTGAGCGCCTCCATGCTTGTTAACGTCGGTGATGATGCCGCGCGGATCGGTGGTTATCAGTGCATCAATGTTAGATTCGATAAGAGATCGTGTGTAGAATTGTTGATCGCGCACGCGCTGATCGAGCAGCATTCGCTCGGCCTCAACCTGCTTGCGTGCGGTATTATCGGTGCCGATCAA
>Ga0073928_10004274_pt1 | contig 21357 bp, 17 predicted proteins | sample PaiPotPPA55metaG_FD_76969 | JGI IMG/M metagenome (GOLD analysis project Ga0073928, IMG submission 76969) | Iron sulfur acid spring bacterial and archeal communities from Banff, Canada, to study Microbial Dark Matter (Phase II) - Paint Pots PPA... ...
CTTTTGGTTCTTTGGTCACCCCGAGGTGTACATCGCCATCGTGCCCGGCATGGGCATCATTACCCACGTGCTCATCACCAACATGCGCCGGCCCATGGTCAGCATGAAGGCCATCCTCTACTCGATGTGGGCCTTGGCTTTCTTGAGTTATATGGTGTATGGACACCACATGTTCGTCAGTGGCATGAACCCCTTCTCATCGCTGGTGTTCTCTTTCCCTACCCTGATGATCACGATTCCTTCGACCGTGCTGGTGCTTATCTGGATCGGCAGTCTGTACGGATCAAGAATCCGCATTAATGCCGCTTCACTCTTTGCGCTCGGTTTTATTTCCATGTTCGTCACTGGCGGAGTTAGTGGCTTCTTCCTCGCGCAGCCATCCATCGACATCATGCTGCACGCAACTTACTTCGTCGTCGGTCACTTCCACATGGTCATGGGCGTGGCCGCAATTTTCGGAATCTTCTCCGGGACTTATTTCTGGTTCCCCAAGATGACCGGAAGAATGATGAACGATACCTTGGGCAAGGTCCATTTCTGGCTCACCTTTGTCGGTACTTACTGCACCTTCATGCCCTTCCACTACCTGGGTTGGGCTGCCAATGTGCGCCGCTACTCGGCGTTCACCGATGACTACTTGAAGCCGCTCATTCCTCTGCACCAGTTCATTACCATAGCCGCTCTCTTCACTGGCGCGGTGCAGCTTATATTCTTATACAACCTGGTTCACAGCTTGTTCCGTGGAGCGCCAGCGCCAGCTAATCCATGGGAAGGCACTTCTCTCGAGTGGATTATGCCTTCGCCACCGCCGTGGAATAATTTTGGCGGTAAGGATCCGGTTGTATATCACGACGCGGATCAATACGGCGTGAAGACCGCTTCCGGGGCGGACTATATTATGCAAAACTCACCCGAACCGTCTCCTACCGGGTGTTGACGAGGATTGATTTCCTCGGAAACGGGAAAATATGGCCACCACTATTCCGCCTCCAGAACCTGAAGCGCTACCCTTACCGAAGCGTCCTCAAATGGGCGGCGCCGGCAATTTAGGCGGACACGATTTTGTTCCAGCTGATGGAACTCTGAAGGCAGTTGATCAATACTCTCCGGCGCCCTCATCCAGCGCGATTTGGGTGGGGATCGCGGCGATTTGCATGTCCTTCGCCGCGCTAACCAGCGCCCTGATCGTCCGTCAAGGCGCTTCTTCAGACTGGCGGCATCTAACCCTGCCTCCCATTCTATTTTTCAGCACGCTCGTAATTCTGGTCAGCAGTGGAACTCTCGAAGTGGCCCGTCGCCATGTGGCGGCCTTCATGACTGGGCGCGCAACCCATGTTGAGAGTCCTCGACGTTGGCTGTACCTCACTTTAGGCCTCGGTCTCTTGTTTGTGGCCAGTCAATATACGGCTTGGTTGCAGCTGCGCTCGCAGGGTTTGTATTTGGCGACTAACCCGAATAGCTCTTTCTTTTATGTCTTCACCGCCATTCACGCGTTGCACGTGCTGGGCGGGCTTGCTGGTTTACTTCGGGTAATTATTAAACTGAATCATTCGACTCTACGCCGCAGCACTTTGGATGCGACTGCATATTACTGGCATTTCATGGGCGTGCTTTGGGTCTATCTCTTCGTCCTGCTGTGGATGAGAATTTAACGCGCTCGATCATAGAGGAGGCGTTGTGAGCCATAGTGAAGTAGTCCTGGAAGGTTCCGGACACGGGCACCATGTTCCCGTATTCGAGCCGTCGCCCTTTGCCGTTCCGGCAAAGAAATTGGCGATGTGGCTATTCATTATTTCCGACATCATGACCTTTGCCGGATGCATGATCGCTTACGGATTTCTCAGGAATGCTCAGCCGGATTGGCCCAGGCCCTATCACTCCGGCACCATTATCAGCGTCATGATCATGACCTTCATCATGGTCACCAGCAGTTTGACCATGGTGCTTGCAGTCCGCGCTGCTCGTGCGGAGAGACGCGACGAAGCCTTCCGCTTTACCATGATCACCTTGCTGATGGGCCTCGTTTTCGTTGCTCTGCACGTGCGCGAATGGCTCAGCATGATCGGCCAGGGCGTAACCCTCTACAAGAACCCATGGGGCACCGGCCTCTTTGGCGGCGCTTACTACAGCATCACCGGCATCGAGTTATTGCACGTGATCGCCGCACTCATAGCCGTTGTAATTGTGGGGATGGGCTATAAGCGTGGCCGCTACACCTCCGTTGACCTTGAGAACTGCGGCTTGTTTTGGCAATTTATCAACATTGTGTGGATGTTCGTTGTGCCCTTGGTCTATCTCATGGACGTGGCCAGCTGAAGCAGGGAGATCGCGAAAGGAACCGTGATGACAAACGCACCGGAAGAGCAAGCCACGACAGGCAAATATTACGTCGTCTATATCTGCATGCTGGTTATTTATGCGATAGAACTTTTTGTCGCCTATCACCGTCCCAGCGGCGGTCAATTACTGGGCACGCTATTGATCTTGGCTTTTATCGGAGCGATCCTGGGCCTTCTCTACTTTATGCGCTTGGCGTCTGAAAATCGTAATGCGGTTATCGGATTTGCTGTCTTTACACTCTTTGTGCTTGCGACCATCAATTATGGGTGGACAGACAGCTTCCGGCTTCTTCTCGGCGTGCCTTATGCAAAATGACGGCCATCACGTTATAGTTATTCCGGGGAACAATCAGTGAGGAGTAAGCGCTTTTTCCAGGTCCTGACCATCGCCATTGCCGTTTTCGCGACGCTGGCTTTCTCTCCGGCAGCTTTTTCACAAAGTTGCGCCCTTTGTTACACGCAGGCTTCCTCTGCCGGACATCGCATGATTGAAGCATTGCGCAGCGGGATATTGGTGCTGATCGTCCCACCCACGCTGATGTGGCTGGTAATCGGGGCAATCGCGTATTCTAAAAGCAATCAGTTCAAGCGCACGGATCAAACTTCTGGATCTGGGTCCGATTGGTAGCAGCGCGAAGTGATCGATGTTTCTCGCTCGCGCTTCAAGTCTAGAAAGCTAAAATTCCATCCGCCCTTTGTGAAGCTATTAGCGACAGCGCTCTTATGCACGACTTCCGCGGCGTCGGCCACAAGCCAGCTGTTGACACCCAAAGTCTCTCAAGCGCCACGCAGGTTGCCACTAACAAAGTTCTACGACACGCCTGACGCGCTCCCTTCTGGCCAACCTGGTGAGCTGATACGCTCCGAAGCGTTCTACGAATATCTTTTGCCATACACAATATCGGCCGTTCGCATTCTTTATCACTCGCGCTCTCCCCTCGAGAAAGATGTTGCCGCGTCGGGTGTGGTTCTGCTGCCGCGTGGAGCACCGCCACCCGGTGGCTGGGCCATCATCGCCTGGGCCCATGATTTGACCGGCTCCGCGAGGCAGTGTGCCCCTTCTCTATTAAAAACCATGAACGAGGGTCCGCTACTCTCCATGTATGTAGGCCTAGGCTATGCCGTGGTGGCCTCCGACTACGCTGGATTGGGCACGACCTTTCCATACGCGGTCCTGGATGTACCGTCCAACGCGCAGGATGTGATCAACTCCGTTGCGGCGGCGCGCGCTGCTTTGCCACAACTGGGATCGAAGTGGTTAGTCGTCGGCTATGGCCACGGTTCCAGGGTCGGCATTGGCGTTGACGAAGCCGTACCGAAGAGCGCGGATTCAAATTACCTGGGAGCTATCGGAATTTTGGGCGTTGCGGATCCGCCGGAATATTTCGAGCACCTTGCACAAGGGACCGCATATCCCATGCTGGTTTTCTTGGCGCAAGGAATTAAAAATCAGTTTGCCCAATTCCGGGTCGAGGACATGCTGACGGAGAAGGGCATGGCACTGTATAAAGATCTCAGCGAAAGCTGCGAAGCAACTTCAGAGCAGGCACCCAACTCCAACGAACTGCTAAAAGCTGGGTGGCAAAATAACCCATACGTAAAAGAATTTTTTTCAAGGAACGCGCTAGGCCGCAAGCCCGCCTTCAGTCCTCTATTGCTCGTCAGCGGCGAAACCGATGGGGACGTACCATCGACACTTACTGCCGCCATCGTGGGCCGGCTCTGCCAGCAGCAAGATCATGTTCTCTTCGTGAACTATCCGGGCCTGAACGCCAGTGCAGTACTTGGAAATTCGGTCGGGGAACAAGTAAGTTGGATTAGGGCTCGATTTTCGGGCCGGCCCGCTCCCAGCAACTGTCACTGAAGCCACAAGAAGCGGGATTAAGCAAATGACTGAGAAACTCGCACGGCTGCGAAGCTCGCATGACCATAATCCTACGGCCCGCAACACGGATCACGTGCTAATCGTCTTCGTGTAACAGCGATTCGCGCGCCTTGTCTAGTTCTTTCCGTTTTGATTTATCCACATCCGGAAATGCCAGATTCAGTTCGTTCAGCGCCGTTACGATCGCCAAGGCCGCCGCAACCCTTGTAAACCATTTATTATCGGCCGGGATCACGTGCCAGGGAGCATTCTTGTTTGCCGTGTTTTGAATCACGTCCTGGTAAGCGTCCTGGTATTGCTTCCAGTAGCCGCGCTCCTTCACGTCAGCCATGGAGAACTTCCAGTTTTTCTCGGAATCCTCCAGCCGCGAAAGGAAGCGTTTTTTCTGCTCTTTTTTTGACAGATGCAGAAAAAATTTCAGCACCAAGATGCCGTTACGCGTGAGGTAGCGTTCAAATGCGTTGATATCTTCGTAGCGTTCTTCCCAGATTCGTTTGGTAATGAGCTTTTCCGGTAATTTCTCATCTTCTAACAGGTTTGGGTGAACGCGCACCACCAGGACTTCTTCGTAATAAGAGCGGTTGAAAATCCCGATCTTGCCGCGTTCAGGAACCACCTTGTGACATCTCCACATAAAATCGTGATCGAGCTCTTCGTTGCTGGGAGTTTTGAACGACCACACATCGCAGCCCTGGGGATTCACTCCGGACATCACATGACTGATCAACCCGTCTTTCCCGGCCGCGTCCATCCCCTGAATGATCACCAGCATTCCCCATCGGTTCTGCGCGTAGAGTTTCTCCTGCAAATGTCTCAACATTTCGACGCTATGCTGCAGCAGGCCATGAGCTTCGTGTTTGTCCTTCAGACCTCCGGTGTCTTCCGGATCGTAGTCTTTCAAACGAAACTTCTCGCCTTGCGTGATGCGGTATGGCGCCGCAAGCTGTGCTGCTTCTTTCGCGAATTTTTTGGTTTTCATGGCGTAGCAATTAGTGTAGCTGGAGATTGGTCGCCTGCAAACCAAAGGGGCGCGTCTGCTAGAGCTGATCGCGCTAATAAAATATTTGTGACGGATTTTCTGGGACCAAACAAACGGGCCGCTCATTTCTGAACGGCCCCTCGCTACTTCAGTTTTATCGTTGCTGCCTGTGCAGCTGCGGGTTCGAGAATACTACTCCTCTGATAGCCCTGTGGCAGGGTCCAGAATTAGCTTGTCTGCCTTGCCGCCACCGTCGAAATCAAACAGTCCATTGAGCGTACCGGCTTTTTCGTCCAACGAGCCATTGCCGATCCGTCCCAACTCCCAATTGTCTTCGATGAATCGCAGAATCGAGCTTTGATCGGTGACCCGGTGATCCACATAGTTCTGTTTGGCAAATGACGAAATCACCAGGAGTGGCAGACGCGGCCCGTAACCGCAGCGGCCCGGTGTGCCGCCAGCAGGAGTCACGCCGCAGGATCCCGGTCCCGTAAGCTGATCGTCGGAGACATCCGACTGCATAACGATCGGCCCCATCTGATGGTCGTACCAACCGTCGGAATCGTCATACGCGATGATCACCGCAGTTTCGTTCCACTCGTTGTTCTGCATTAAGAGGTTGATCAATCCGACGACAAATTTTTGTTCATCGAGCGGCGAGGAATATCCCGCGTGTCCGTACTACGCGCCTTTGGCTTTGATGAAGCTGACCGCAGGTAACTTGTCTTCGCGCAGCGCGGTGAAAAAATCGCTCAGATCATACTGATGATTGGCCCGATCGGTCTTTCCAATGTTAGCTGGAGAGCTCGGCGGCAGGTGATGCTGGTTGGCCGTCTGCTGGTAGTACATGAAAGGTTCATGATGCGGAATATAGTCGCTCGTGGGTCCTGCCAGGCTGGTCGATACAGCGGCGCACACCGCGGTGCCATCCGCTAGCCTGCTGGTCGCGCCGAAACCGCCCTGAAACCAACCCCACGTGATGCTCTTGGCGTTCAACAAGTCGCCAACATTCTTTCCGCTCATACTGATGCGCGTCTTCTTGGCCGTGCCGATGACTGGCGTGGAAACGCAATCGTCAAATTCCGGACGCGGATCGCCGATGACCGCGCCTGAATTCAAACCACCTGCTATATTTCCCGCCGCGTTACCCGGCGTCTTGCCATCCGCCGCAAAGGGAGCCAACGTCGCGCCCGCGGTGTTGCCGGAAATCAGGTTGATTGCGCCAGGCGTGGAGGGGCCAAATCCGGTGCCGAAGGAATTGTCGCTCATCGCGAAATGTTGCGCGTAATTCCAAAACGCGGTCACGGTATTCCCGTCATAGTAGCCCATCACTAATCCGGTGCCTTTACCGGCATCGGCGCAGGAAAAACTTACCGAGTTTCCGCTGCCCACAGATTCCGGAAATTTATCCATCAGACCGCGATTAAATGATTTTTGCTCGTCGCCATAGTTGTGGTCCTGGTCGCAAGCTACCGCCAGCGAGCGGTCCAGCCGAAAAGGCTGTGTGGAATTGGGATTTTCCGTTAGCAGTCCGGCGGCCAGCAGGTTGTTGACATGCGGCGTATCATCCTTGGCATGGAATTGCGGTTCGCCGCCGGGATTTGCTGCATTCGGATAGGTCGCAAAATAATGGTCGAACGAAACATTCTCCTGAAAAATGACCACCACGTGTTTGATGGGCGTCTTGGTTGAAAAATCCGGCTCGTCTGCTGCAAAAGCAGATGCAGCGGGGAACACGCTGAGGGCGCACGCTGCGAGCAGCGACACGGCCTTATGAATGCGAGGATGTATATCGATTCTCTCCTTGAGTGGCTCCGTTTTTGATGACCTTAATTTGCGGACGACTTTTTACCGAGCGGACTATCGCCGAGCCGAGTGGCGTGCATCGGTGAATAAGAACAATCGGCAAGTGAGTTCGCGCATGGTGGTTCTATTCGACTTTTGTTATTGGCATATGAATGCCACGTCAAAACAAAGTTGCATGTGGTTCACGGAGTCCTGCGTGCCGAGTTGTGAGCCTTATTAAGCGATGAGCGTACTCGCGCGTAAACTGCGCTTCACCGATTATTTTGCGCTGGCTTTTGGAACCATGGTGGGCGTCGGCTGGCTGATCGTTATGGACGATTGGCTCGGCCGTGGCGGGCCGCTTGGCGCGATTTTAGGTTTTGCTATTGGCGGAGTGCTTTTGTTGCCAGTCGGCTACGTTTATGGCCAGTGGGTGCAGCGTTTGCCGGACGCGGCCGGCGAAGCCGCGTATACCGCTCAGGTTTTTCGGCCATCCGTCAGCTACTTCACCGGATGGATCATGCTGCTCGCGTATTTTATCGTCTGCCCTTGGGAAGCTGTGGCCGTCGGCAAGCTGGCCGCCTATCTTTTTCCATCACTCAATTCCTTCGAGCTATATCGCATCGCTGGCCACCCCGTGTTTCTTCCGCGCCTGCTGCTGGGTTTGGGGCTGACCGTGTTCATCGCCATGATCAATTATCGCGGCGTTCGCGCCAGCGCAACGTTTCAAAACTGGTCGGCGGGGACGGTCCTTGTGCTCTTCCTGGTAATTGTCGGGGCCAGCGCGGCGCACGGCTCGCCTGCAAATTTTCATCCCGCGTTTAGCTCCACGCCGCTCCTCTCCATTTTGCTGACGCTGCAGATCGTGCCGTACTTCATGACCGGCTTCGAGTCGGTGCCCAAAGTAGCGGAAGAAGCGCACCCGGAGTTCCGAGCGCGCGGATTTTCTCGCGCCATTTTCCTGGCGGTATTTGTCGGCGCAGGATTTTACGTTATGGTCACCGCGGCGGTGGCTTACGTCGCGCCGTGGCAGGGATTACTGGGCAAACCATTCGCCACCGCGGTCGCGTTTGAGCAGGGTACGGGCGCGCCCTGGCTGGTGCGCGTGGTGATGGCTTCCGCGATGCTCGCGTTGTTCGAGGTGTTCAACGGAAACTTTGTGGCTTCCAGCAGATTGTTATTTGCATTCGGGCGCCGTGGCACGATTCCTGCACGCTTCGGCGAAGTTCACGAAAAATTTCTGACTCCTTCGGTCGCGATTGTGGGCATCGCCTCAGCCACAATCGTCGGTCTGTTACTGGGCGACGCAATTCTCGTTCCCGTGACGGAAGTCGGCTCGATGGCCGCCGCGACTGGATGGTTCATGGCCTGTTTGTCGTTCTGGCTGGTTGAAAAGCATTTAGCTAAACGGCTCATTACTAGCCTGGGAATCGGTGTTGCGCTCTTACTTGTGTTGATGAAACTGCTGCCTGCCTTCCCGGGACATTTTTCCATGGCCGAGTGGCTGGCGCTGGCCCTATGGCTGGTGCTTGGTTTGATGCTGCGCCGTGGCTAACGCAAAGCGGCAATACGCTCGTGTATACTTTTTAATTGCGAAACCTCGCCGATAATTAATGATTCCATTTCTACATCTGGGCCCGCTGACCATTCCGACTTTTGGATTGATGGTCGCGACAGGATTGTTGGTGGCCGCGTATGTGCTTCAGGCGGATTTCGATCGCCGCCGCGTCTGTCTGGCACCTGCCAAAAAATCCCAAGGTGAGCAAGTCGAGCGTAAAGACGAAGGCTTTCTGATTATTGGCATCGCTGGTTTCGCGGGCCTGGTAGGAGCGCGGTTTTATCATGTGCTCGAAAGTCCCGGCGAGTTCTTTGCCGATCCGTGGCCTTTGTTGTTTAGCCGATATGGATTTGCATGGTTCGGCGGATTTTTAGGTGGACTGATCGCGCTGATCATTTTGGCGCGCTATTTAAAAATTCCGCTGCTCGAATTTCTGGACATTTGCTCTCCAGCCGCCGCAGTAGGTTACGCCATCGGCAGGATCGGGTGCCTGTTATCCGGCGACGGAGATTACGGCCGCCCCACGTCGCTGCCCTGGGGAATGAGCTTTCCCAATGGAGTGGTGCCGACCACCGATCGCGTGCATCCCACTCCGCTGTATGAATTTTTTATTTGGCTGGCCATCGCGGCGTTTCTTTGGCACATGGGAACAAAATCGCTGCAGAAACCCAAGGCCAGGGGCGAAATCTTCTGCAATTATTTGATCCTTACGGGCATCGCTCGTTTTCTGATCGAATTTATTCGCATCAATCCGCGTTCGTTTTTCGGCCTCTCGAACGCGCAGGCGGCAAGCCTTGCTTCCATCCTGGTCGGCGCGGTGTTGCTTTGGCGTATTAAAAGCAAATTCTACGCGCTGAAGAAGGAGCATCGCATTGTTGAACACATTGCTGCGCATGGCGACATCCTGCAACCGGAATATTCCCGGCCAACCCCCGAATGTCCCCATCCCGAACGCTGGCACATGTACGATTCCATGAGCGCCGAAGTGGAAGTTCTCGACTTTCTCTGCCAGCTGGTGAAAACCGTGAAGCCCGAGCTGGTCGTGGAGACCGGCACTTTTTCCGGCTTGAGCACGCTACGGCTTGCCGAAGGACTGAAAGCAAACGGAGTGGGCCGAGTAATTACTTGCGAGTTTGATCCTAAAATTTACGCGGCCGCAAAACAAAGATTCGATGCTTCCGGTCTGGGACGATGGATCGACGCGCGAAACGTTTCCAGCCTGGAAATGAACGTAGAAGGCGCCATCGACATGCTTTTCTGCGACAGCGATGCTCCGCTGCGCGAGCAGGAGGTTAGGCGATTTCTGCCGCAGATGAATCCATGGGGATTGATTCTGATGCACGACGCCAATTCGGCGATGAAAATCGTGCGCGAATCAGCGCTCAGACTTGAAGCGGAAGGTTTGATTACCGCGCTGTTGTTGCCGACCCCGCGCGGCCTGGTCCTGGCGCAAAAGAAAAGATAGTTCATTTAGTGCAGCAAGGTTTTTACTGAAGCAATCGCTTGTGATGGCTTTCAATTCCTACAGCATCTGGCGCAAAACGTATTGCAGGATGCCCCCGTGGCGGTAATAGGCAACTTCTTCCGGCGTATCTGCGCGGGCGATCGCGGAAAAAGTTTTTTCCTTCCCGCCGGCAAGTTTCGCTTTTACCGAGATAAGTTTTTTCGGTGACAACGAAGAGATGCCCTCAATCTCAAATACCTCGTGGCCGGTAAGCCCCAACGACTCGCGAGTTTCCCCTGCCTGATATTCAAGCGGCAACACGCCCATACCAATTAAATTGCTGCGATGAATGCGTTCGTAACTTTCGGCAATAACCGCGCGCACGCCGAGCAGTCGCGTTCCTTTCGCAGCCCAATCGCGCGATGAACCGGAGCCATATTCTTTGCCCGCCAGCACCACCAAAGGCACACCTGCTTCACGATATCGAACCGCAGCGTCATAGATGGACAGTTTTTCAGCATTTTTTTCTGCGCCGTTGCCGACGCCGTCCAAATAAAGTGTCCAACCGCCCTCGGTGCCGGGAGCAAGTTGATTGCGCAGCCGAATATTCGCAAACGTGCCGCGCATCATCACTTCATGATTACCGCGCCGAGCACCGTAGGAATTAAATTCGTGCGGCTTGACCCCGTGAGCGATGAGATATTTTCCCGCCGGACTGTCAACGGGAATGGAGCCCGCCGGAGAAATGTGATCGGTGGTTACGCTGTCGCCAAGAATCGCCAACACGCGCGCACCATGCACATCGGCCAACGGCGGCGCTTCCTTGGGCATGTTGTCGAAATACGGCGGCATTTTGATGTACGTCGATTTGGGATCCCATTGATAAATGTCGCCTGCGGGCACCGGCATGGATTGCCAGTGCGCGTCGCCTTCAAAAACCTGCGCATATTGCTTGCTGTACATTTCCGAAGTGACGGCCTCGCGAACGGCTTTTTCTATTTCCTGTGGAGTCGGCCAGATGTCGCGCAGATAAACCGGTTTGCCCTTGGTGTCGGAACCCAGCGCTTCAGTAGTCAGATCCACATCCATTCGTCCGGCCAGCGCGTACGCGACCACCAGCGGCGGTGATGCCAGATAATTCGCGCGCACCAGCGGATGAATGCGTCCTTCGAAATTCCGATTTCCGCTGAGCACCGCAACAGCCACCATGTTGTTATCTTTGATGGCCTCGCCGATGGCCTCAGGCAGCGGTCCGCTATTGCCGATGCAAGTTGTGCAGCCGTAACCTACCAGATGAAATTTCAATTTTTCAAGATAAGGCGTGAGTCCGGCAGCCTGCAGATAATCTGTAACTACTTTTGATCCCGGCGCGAGACTGGTTTTTACCCACGGCTTCACGCTCAGTCCGTGCTCCACCGCTTTTTTAGCAAGCAGCGCCGCGCCCAGCATCAACGACGGATTTGAAGTGTTGGTGCAACTGGTGATCGCGGCAATCACTACCGCGCCGCTTGAAAGATCGAAGGAGTCGCCATTATTTTTGACCGCCGCATGAATCGCCGGCACGCCCTCGACAACTTTTGCGAAGGAGTTTTTTGCGTTGCGTAGTGCCACGCGATCTTGCGGCCGCTTCGGACCAGCGACGGTGGACTCCACAGTGCCGAGATCAAGCTCCAACGTGCCGTTGAAATCCGGCGCAGGCGTCGCATCGGTGCGGAAAAGCATTTGCTCTTTGCAGTAGGCTTCGACGAGGGCGATTTGCTCGGGAGGACGGGCCGTGAAACGCAAATAATCGAGAGTCTCGGCGTCGACGGGGAAGAAGCCCATGGTCGCGCCATATTCCGGGGACATGTTGGCGATGGTCGCGCGATCGGGAATGCTCAAAGTGGAAAGTCCCGAACCGTAAAATTCCACAAACTTTCCGACCACGCCGTGTTTGCGCAACATTTCCGTTACCGTGAGCACCAGATCGGTGGCGGTCGCGCCCTCATTTAATTTGCCATGCAAGCGAAAGCCGACTACTTCGGGAACCAGCATCGAGGATGGCTGCCCCAACATCGCAGCTTCCGCTTCGATTCCTCCGACGCCCCAGCCAAACACGCCCAGCGCGTTAATCATGGTGGTGTGCGAATCGGTGCCCACCACCGAATCAGGATAGGCCTCAACTTTGTTGCCCGTGGGCATGGCGCAAACCACGCGCGCAAGATATTCGAGATTTACTTGATGGCAAATTCCCGTGTCCGGCGGAACTACTTTGAAATTGTGAAATGCGGTTTGGCCCCAGCGCAGGAAGGCATAGCGCTCTACGTTGCGTTGAAATTCCAACTCGGCGTTCAGTGCGAAAGCATTCACGTTGCCAAAACTATCGACCTGCACGGAATGGTCGATGACCAATTCCGCGGGGAAGAGCGGATTGATGCGCTTGGGATTTCCGCCCATGCGCTGCACCGCTTCGCGCATGGTGGCCAGATCGACCACGGCCGGAACGCCGGTAAAATCCTGCAACAGCACGCGCGCGGGCATGAAGGCAATTTCTTTTTCCGGAGTTCCCGGCCGCCAATTGGCCAGCGATTGAATGTCCGCGGCGTGAACGAATCGGTCGTCTTCGCAGCGCAAAAGATTTTCGAGCAGAATACGCAGTGAAAAGGGGAGCTTGCCGAGGTTCGCGACGCGATTTTTCTCGAGTGTTTCGAGGCGATGTATTTCAAAGTTCTGCGCGCCAACGCGCAGCGTGTCACGCGTGCCAAACGAATTTCCTGCGGAGATGGCCATCCTTGCGGTCCTTTCAACCGTTGCCCAGCCCTCTATGATAACCGAAATCGAATTACGCCGCGGGCGGCTATACTGGCAGAGGCGTGAGCACCACTTTGAAAGTCGTCTTAATTTCCACCTATGAGCTGGGGCGCCAGCCTTTTGGGTTGGCTTCTCCTGCGGCCTGGTTGCACAAACGTGAACACGATGTGGTGTGCATGGACCTCGCGCGGCAGGCGTTGAACGAGGCCGCCATTAAAGAAGCTGATTTAATTGCAATTTATTTGCCTATGCACACCGCGACGCGCTTGGCGGCGCAAATTCTACCCGCGCTGCGTGCGCAAAATCCAGGCGCACATTTTTGCTGTTACGGACTGTATGCGCCCATGAATGAGGCGTACTTGCGAAGCTTGGGCGTTGAAACAATTTTAGGCGGGGAGTTTGAGAATGGTCTGGTGCATTTGGCGGAGCGCTTGTCGCAATCGAGCGGAAACGGAAATGGCGTCGGTCGAACGTCGCCGCAAGAAGAATCTTTAATCTCGCTGGAGCGCCTGAAATTTGAGGTGCCGGACCGCTCGGGAATGCCGTCCTTGCAGAAGTACGCGCATCTTATTATTCCAGGTGACGGTTATCGCATTGTCGGCTCAACGGAAGCCAGCCGCGGGTGCAAGCATTTATGCCGCCACTGCCCAATCGTGCCGGTTTACAACGGTGTTTTCAGGATCGTACCGAGGGAAATTGTACTGGAGGACGTGCGCCGTCAAGTAGCCGCGGGCGCGCAACATATTTCGTTTGGCGACCCGGACTTTTTTAATGGCATAGGCCACGCCGTTCCGCTGGTTGAACAATTTCACCGTGAATTCCCTGACGTGACCTACGATGTCACCATAAAAATTGAGCATCTGCGAAAGCACGGAGAGCATTTGCCTAAACTAAAAGAGACTGGTTGCCTGTTTGTGATTTCGGCGGTTGAGTCCGTGAACGATATGTTCCTCGCCGCCCTGGAAAAAGGTCACACGCGCGCCGACTTCTTGCATGTCGCTGCCACATTTCGCGCTTTGGACCTGACCCTGCATCCGACTTTCGTTCCTTTTTCACCGTGGACCAGCGTCGATAATTATCTGGATCTGTTGCGCGTCTTGCATGACGAGCAGCTCACAGAAAATGTAGCTCCGATTCAGCTGGGCATTCGCCTTTTGATTCCAGTGGGCTCGCGCATGCTGGAACTTGAAGAAATCAGGCGAGCGATTGGGTCATTTGATCCGCAATCGCTGGTGTATCCGTGGCGGCACCCGGATTCACGAGTGGACGCATTGAGCGAGACGGTACAAAAAATTGCCGCCGCGGCCGACCGAGAAAAAGCATCTCGCACTACGGCTTTTGAACGGATTTGGACAGCTGCGCATCGCGGTGCCGGAATCGAACCGCCGCCGCTGTCACGACCTCAAACCGCGCGGCCCGTTCCATTTCTCAGCGAGCCGTGGTATTGCTGCGCGGAACCTACAACCGACCAGCTAATCTCCATTGGACGCCCAAAACCGGTGGTTAGTAGTCCAAATGTATCGGCAGACAGCTTTGTCTGAGGCTAAGAGAATTTAATCAGCAATGGAAAATTCATTTACACGACGACTGCTTCTGTTCACCAGTAAACTGGGCTACCAGACGCGCAGCTTTGAAGCAGCCGCCCAAAAACACGCCACCGAAATCATCTATGTTACGGATCGCTGTCATCAACTGGAAGATCCGTGGGGCGATCGAGCCATTGCGGTGCATTTTGAATCTGCGCACTCCGCGGCAGCCAATGTCGTTGCAGCGCTAAATGGCAAAAGCGTCGATGGAATTTTGGCGTTGGGAGATTCACCGTCGGTGGCTGCCGCGTACACCGCGCGCGAGTTGGGAATTTCTTACAATCATCCGGTTGCCGTGGAAGCTTGCCGCTCAAAACTGCGCATGCGCGAAGTGTTCCGCGAAATTGGCCTGAAAACACCGTGGTTTCGCGACATCAATCTCGATCCCTTGCCCGAGCCAGCGCTCTTGGGTATTTCGTATCCATGTGTTTTGAAGCCGCTGTCGCTTTCGGCCAGCCGCGGCGTAATACGCGCGAACAATCGAGACGAATTTATTTCCGCGGCGCAACGCATTCGCAAGCTGCTCGAATCGCCAGAAATCCGCGCTACTCGTGAAGCGCATCTCGATCAGATTCTTGTAGAGGGTTACATTACCGGCAGGGAAGTAGCCGTTGAAGGCCTGCTGACGGACGGAGTTCTTAAGGTTCTGGCGATTTTCGATAAGCCCGACTCACTTGAAGGCCCGTACTTCGAAGAAACAATTTATGTCACGCCATCGAATCTCACGGAATCGCAACAACTCTCAATTCAAAAATGCGTCCAAGATTGCGCACGCGCGATGGGTCTTACGCGCGGCCCAGTGCACGCGGAGTTTCGTATCCATGGCGATGGAACGGCGACCGAAGTCTGGCCGCTAGAGATCGCAGCCAGGCCTATTGGGGGATTGTGCGCTCGGGCCTTGCGTTTTGTGGAAAATGAAAATCAAACTGTCGAGAATAAAAACGCGAAGGAACAGGCGAGCATAGGCCTGGAAGAGTTGCTGCTGCTTCACAGTGTGGACTTGCCGGTTAGCACTTGGACGCGCGAACGAATGGCCTCAGGCGTGATGATGATTCCGGTACCAAGCAGTGGAATATTAGAGCGCGTTCAGGGAAAAGAATCCGCCCGCGAAACCCCCGGGATCACCGAATTACTGATTACCGCACGCCTGCATGATTACATCGAGGCCTGGCCAGAGGGCGCCAGCTATCTGGGATTTTTGTTTGCGGCTGCGGAGAAGCCGCGGGAAGTTGAACAAGCGCTCCGAGCGGCGCATGCGAAATTACGTTTTACTTTGACTCCGAGGCTGCCTGTACAGCACCAGGCGAGCGGGCGTTCGGCTCGATAAGCGCGAACTAATGCTTCAAAATTATCCTTTAGCCTTTGGAGGCACGTACCCTTCAGGCAACTTCGAACCTTCGCCAAAGAAAAATTGCTCCATCTGTTCTTCCATGATTTTCTGGGAGTTGGGATCGAGCGGATTAAGCCGGTATTCGTTCATGACCATTTTGGAGTGTTCCAGCCATAACTTCCACGCGTCTTTCGACACACTTTCATAGACGCGTTTCCCGAGCTCGCCTTTCCATGGCACGCGATCGAGTCCGGGCAAATCTTTATTAAACTTCACGCAATGCACGATGCGCGTTCCTGGTTGGGCGGGCTGGTGGGCGGGAGGCGTCGAACCGCCATTTTCATTGGCCATAAAGTAATTCTCCTGAAAAAGCTGCTTTTCGACCTTACTTCAAGTTCGAGCAAATTCCTAGTCACGAGGCGGTCATTCCTACGACTAGGCTAAAGATGTAGCCGTACCCGCCGCTGGCACAACACTTTCGGAGATCGGCAACCTGGCGAAAACAGTTTGAAGCAACTCGCGGATGTTGTTATACAAGCAGTGGCCCAAATTCGAAGCTTAACGTAAACAACCCGGGCCTGATCGTTTCAACTCCAGATCTCCAAGTCAGGAGGATCGCGTTCTTGGCCGACATTACCACTATGTTCTGGGATATTGGCGGAGTCATCCTCACCAATGGCTGGGGCCGCGCTTCCCGGGTGGAAGCCGCAAAAATATTTGACCTGGACTGGGAGGAATTTGTCGACCGGCACGATCTGTGCTTTCCGGCTTTGGATGCCGGCCTGATTACTCTGAATGCGTATCTGGACCGCACGCTGTTTTACAGGCCGCGCGCCTTCACACGCGAAGAATTTACCGCGTTCATGTTTGCGCAATCGAAGGAGTTTCCAGAAACGCGCGCTATTCTCGATGAAGTGACACAGTCGAAGAAATATCTTATTGGCTCGATAAACAATGAGCCCCTGGAACTGAACCAGTACCGCATCGACGTATTCGACCTGCGCCGGAACTTCGATGTGTTTTTCAGTTCTTGCTACGTGCGCTCGCGAAAGCCTGAAGAAACCATCTTCCGCATCGCACTGGAAGTTTCGCAACGCCCGCCAGAAAAATGTATTTTTATCGATGACCGGGCCTTAAATTTGGAGGTGCCCCGGCGACTGGGGATGCATGTTATTCATTACAAAGATGCGCACGATTTGCGTTCTGAACTGCGAAAGCACCGTGTTGAGGTATAGTTTCCAGATGATTAAATCGGTTAAATGCGGCCTTTTTTGATGGGAAGGGAACCTGATGGCAGACAATATTAAGCCTGCTGGCGGCTACGACGGCACCACCGAACCGGTTACCGTAGTTCTTTTTGGCGCTTCGGGCGATCTCGCGAAACGCAAAGTCATCCCCGCCATGTTTGATCTGGCCATCCACAATTCCTTGGGACCGCGTTACACGATTGTAGGCTTCGCTCGGACGCCCATTAGCGACGACAGTTTCCGCTCCGCCTTGTTGGAAGCGGCCAAGAGTATTTCGGAAGTCGGTCCCATCGACCCTAGACAATGGGATGAATTCGCCAGCAATCTGCACTACAGTCAGGGCGAATATGATGATCCGGAGTCCTACACGCGGCTTGCCAAATGTTTGGAGGATTTGGAAGCAGCAAAAGATCTTGGCGGAAATCGTTTATTTTATCTGTCCACTCCGCCTGAAGTTTATCCGCACATCGTGCAGCAATTGGGTAAAGCGGGACTGGCACGGCCGAAATCACCGGATTCGTGGGTAAGAATCATCATCGAGAAACCCTTTGGACGGGACCTGGCGTCCGCAAAAGAGTTGAACAAAACGGTCCTGAGTGTTTTTGAAGAAAAGCAGGTCTACCGCATCGATCATTACCTCGGAAAAGATACCGTGCAGAATTTGCTGGTGCTGCGTTTTGGCAACGGCATCTTTGAGCCGCTATGGAACCGGAATTACGTGGATCACGTGCAGATCACCGCCGCGGAAACGCTTGGCGTGGAGCGCCGCGGCGGTTTTTATGAAACCACCGGCGCATTGCGCGACATGATCCAGAGTCACGTCCTGCAACTTACCTCGCTGGTGGCCGTGGAGCCGCCCGCATCTTTTGACGCCACCTCGGTTCGCAACGAAAAACTCAAAGTGTTGCAGTCGATTCGCCCGTTCAATCTGGAGATGGTGGCGCAAGCGGTCGTGCGTGGCCAATACGCGCCCGGTCAGGTTGCGGGAAAGCCCGTCCCGGGGTACCGCCAGGAGCCGGGCGTGAGTCTCACTTCGCGCAGCGAAACTTTTGTGGCCGCCAAATTATTAATCGACAACTGGCGCTGGGCCGGCGTGCCATTTTATTTGCGTACCGGAAAACGTCTGGCAACACGCAGCACCGAAATCGTCATTGAATTTCGACGCGCGCCGCACATGGTCTTTCGCGAACGCGATCTGGAACCGAATCGCCTGGTGCTGAATATCCAGCCCGATGAAGGAGTTTCCGTTTCTTTCGTAGCCAAGCGCCCTGGAACGGAAATGAGCATCGGCAATGTGAATATGGATTTCAAATACAAAGAAGGTTTTGGCGAAGCTCCACGCAGTGCGTACGCCACGCTGGTTAATGATTGCGTGCGCGGCGACGCCACACTTTTCGATCGCGGTGATAACGTGGAGGCCGCCTGGGCGCTGATCGATCCGATCCTGGAAGTCTGGACCGCGGCAAAAAGCGCACCTGTCCCACAATATCCTGCCGGAAGCTGGGGCCCGCATGAGTCCGACGTTCTCCTCGGGCGCGACGGCAGGCATTGGCACAACCCGTCGTAAAGATGCCCGGTAAAATTTCTCGAAGATTTAGGGGGAGCTGGTGATCCTTGCTGGGGATGTCGGCGGTACGAAGTGTAATCTCGCGCTGTTCTCGGAAGAAGACGGCAAGCTCACTGCTGTTTTCAAGCAAAGATTTGCAAGCAAGGAATTTGCGCAATTCAGCCGCATCGTAAAAGAATTTTCGCGGCAGGCCGCGCCTTACCTGGCTGGCGAACGCATCGACGCTGCTGGTTTTGGCGTCGCCGGACCGGTCATTAGAAATCGCGTTCGCGCCACAAATCTTCCGTGGGTGGTGGATACCGAAAATCTTGTGGACGAGCTGAATGTAAGACAGGTTGTCGTTCTGAACGATCTCGGCGCCACGGGCCACAGTATCGAACATCTGCCTGCTGAAGATTTCTGCGTTCTCAATCCTGGCAAGTACGAACCTGGCGGCACGAAAGCTCTGCTCGCAGCCGGGACCGGACTTGGCCAAGCGATTCTGGTGTGGAATGAAAATGAAAATCGCTACAAGGTGGTGCCCTCGGAGGGCGGCCACTCCGATTTCGCACCACACACCGAATTGCAGATCGAGCTGTTGCGCTTCATGCGCCGCCGCTACCCACAGGTAAGTTGGGAATTAATTCTTTCAGGGCGCGGCTTTCGCACTTTGCATGAATTTCTTGCTCCCACTGTGAGACATGCCACCTTTGAAGATCCTGACGCTGACCCGGCGCCGGTTATCACCCGCCAGGGACTGGATAAATCGTGCCCTGTCTGCGTGGAGACGCTGGATTTATGGTGCGCCATCTACGGCGCGGAAGCTGGAAACTTGGCATTGAAAGTTTTGGCGCTCGGTGGGGTTTTCGTGGCCGGCGGAATTGCCGTAAAAATACTCGAGAAAATTAAGGACGGCACGTTTTTTCAATCCTTTCAGGACAAATGGAAATTTGAGCCGCTGATGAACAATATTCCTGTGTCGGTCATTCTTAACGAATCGGCGCCGCTGATTGGCGCGGCGTACGAAGCGCTTGCGGCCATCCAGAAATAACCGTGCAGAAGTAAGCGTGCAGAAGTAACCCTCCAGAGGTAAATCGTTCCGTGACATTTCTGGGAGTGCACAGGATGGCGAACGAAATGGGTATCTGCCGATCAACCACGTAGCGGCTTCTGCTTCAACCCGCGGTCGTCGACGTCTTACAATTTTTGGTAGACTACCCTTACCCCGTTCTACCGCGGTCCGCTCCGCGATTAACGTGAACACCAAGGATTAAAAATATGAGCAGCACTGCCACAACACAGACTCCCGATTTGCAAAACTATGTTCAAGGTGGATGGCGGCGTTCCGCCACGCAACAATACGTGGACGTCATAAACCCTGCCACCGCTGAATTATTGGCGCGCACTCCACTATCGACTGCAGCGGACGTTGACGCCGCGGTCCAGTCTGCTGCGGATGCTTTTCCGGCGTGGCGCCGCACGCCGCCTGGCGAACGCGTTCAATATCTTTTTAAGCTAAAAAATCTGCTCGAAGAACACCTCGGGGAACTGGCGCGCCTGATCACCGAGGAAAACGGTAAAACTCTGGCGGAAGCGAAGGCCGAGCTACGCCGCGGCATTGAAAATGTGGAAGTGGCCTGCGGAATCCCCATGATGATGCAGGGTTACAACCTGGAAGATGTTACGCCAGGCGTGGACGAAACCTTGATCCGTCAGCCGCTGGGCGTCGTCGCGGCCATCGTGCCATTTAATTTCCCCGCGATGATTTCTTTCTGGTTTCTGCCGTACGCCATCGCTTGCGGCAACACCTTCGTTCTGAAGCCGTCCGAACGCGTGCCGTTAACCATGCGCCGCGTTATTGAGTTGGTTGAAGCCACCGGGTTGCCGCGCGGCGTAGTGAATTTGGTGAATGGCGGGCGCGAGGTGGTGGATGCGCTGTGCGATCACCCGCAGGTGCGAGCGATCAGTTTTGTGGGCTCCACGCCGGTGGCCAAACATGTTTATGCGCGCGCAGCCGCTAGCGGCAAGCGCATGCAATGCCAGGGCGGAGCGAAAAATCACGTCATCGTGTTGCCCGATGCGGATATGGAATTGGCTACGCAAATTATCGGGGACAGCGCTTTCGGCTGCGCGGGCCAACGCTGCCTCGCCGTTTCCGTCGCCGTCACGATTGGCGACGCGCAGAAAACTTTTCGCGATTCGATCAGCCATGCGGCATCGTCGCTGCGAGTCGGCAATGGACTGGGCGCCGATGTGCAGATGGGGCCGGTTATCAGCAAAGAAAGTAAGCAGCGCGTGGAGTCCTTAATTGCCGCTGGCGTAGCCGAAGGAGCCAAGCCCATCGTTGATGGACGCAACACAAAAATTCCCAATGTGGAAGGCGGCAATTTTATCAAGCCGACGATACTTGATGGCGTGCCACCGTCCAGCAAATTGACGCATACGGAGATTTTTGGGCCAGTGTTGAGCCTGGTGCACGCGGATTCTATCGACGACGCCATGAAATTTTTGCACAACAGTCCCTACGGAAATCAGGCCTCGCTGTTTACCACCAGTGGCGCGGCGGCAAGAAAATTCAGATACGAAGCGCCCGCGGGAAATATCGGCATCAACATCGGCGTGGCCGCGCCCATGGCGTACTTCCCATTCAGCGGATGGAAAGATAGTTTCTTTGGTATTTTGCATGGGCAGGGCCGCGATGCTGTGGAGTTCTATACCGAATCAAAAATAGTTATCGAGCGTTGGTCCAGGCAGGAAACCAGAAAGTTCTAATGCGGCCGAGGGCATGAACACCAAGCCGCTGCAACTCGACGTGAACGAGCAGATCGAGTGCGCGCACACGCTCGCGTCCAAGTTTTATACCGACCC
>Ga0073928_10004275_pt1 | contig 21348 bp, 14 predicted proteins | sample PaiPotPPA55metaG_FD_76969 | JGI IMG/M metagenome (GOLD analysis project Ga0073928, IMG submission 76969) | Iron sulfur acid spring bacterial and archeal communities from Banff, Canada, to study Microbial Dark Matter (Phase II) - Paint Pots PPA... ...
CCCCGTGGAAGAGATGAGCCTCGAAGACTGGAACAAAGTGATCGAGACGAACCTGACCGGCACGTTTCTGTGCGCTCAGGCTGTGGGAAAGGTGATGATCAAGCAACGTCGCGGAAAGATCATCAATATTGCATCGGTGGCTGGACTGGGTGGCGCTCCGCCCGAACTCCCCGCCATTGGATACCATGCCAGCAAGGGCGGAGTGATCAGCTTCACCAAAGACTTGGCGTGCAAATGGGCGATGCACAATATTCAGGTCAACGCCATCGCTCCGGGCTGGTTTCCCACCCACATGTCGAACAAGGCACTAGAGCACAATGGCAAATTTTTTCTTTCCCAGATTCCTATGCGGCGCTTTGGCAGTGACCATGATCTGAAAGGAGCGGCTGTCTTTCTTGCCTCCGACGCTTCCGATTACATCACTGGCCACGTTCTGGTAGTGGATGGAGGTCAGTCAGCCTGGTAGCACTCGGTCCATCATGAATATTCCTCTTACCCCGATTCGCTTTTTGCGTTACGCCGAGCAACAGTACCCGGGCAAGACCGCCATTGTCTGTGGAGATCAGCGGTTCACATACGCGCAATTTGCGGAGCGGGCGAGCCGTCTGGCCGGAGTTCTACGGCAAGCGGGAGTGCAACCCGGCGATCGGGTTGCGTTTCTCAGCCTCAACTGTCATCGACTTCTGGAAGCGTACTATGGTGTTTTAGAGGCCGGCGCGGTGTTGCTTCCCCTGAACTTCCGGCTCGCACCGCAGGAATTGGCCTACATTCTGAACGATGCGGGTGCGAAAGTACTTTTCCTGCAAAAAGAGTTCCTGGAAGGCGTCAATTCTTTTCGCGACAGCGTCCCCAACATCCAGACGTTTTTCTTGCTCGACGCTCATCCCGAGGCTCACTGGCTTTCACCGAAGAATTACGAGGATAGTTTGGCAAGCGCCACGTCCTACCGCTCCGACGTTATGGAATGCGACGAAGATTCTCTTGCCGAACTCTTCTACACTAGTGGCACCAGCGCCAATCCCAAAGGAGTGATGCTGACTCACCGGAATATTTATCTCCATGCTTTGTCTGTGTCTCTCCGATTTAACACGAACGTCGACAGCGTGGAGTTGCATACCATTCCGTTGTTTCACGCCAATGGTTGGGGCGCAGCACACTCCGTTACCTTTGCGGGCGCCCGTCACGTAATGATTTCGCGCTTCGTCCCCAACGAAGTTTTCCGTCTGATCGAGCAGGAGGGAGTGCGTTCCCTGAGTCTTGTGCCCATCATGGCGCTTGGTTTGGTCAACTGTCCCGAGCGTCCAAAATACGACCTGAGCAGCCTGGAATGGATTTGCATTGGCGGGGCCGCATCCTCTCCAACGTTGGTGCGCGAAGTCGAGGAAAAACTCGGCTGCACTTGTTTCTCGGGCTATGGGTTGACGGAAACCGCACCCGTGCTGTCGACCTCACCGATCAAACCAGGATTGCAAATGGAAGGGGACCAGCGTTTTGTGGCGCAAGCCATGACCGGATTTGCCATCCCCGGCGTCGAGCTTTGGGTCGTGGATCTCGAAGATAACGATGTGCCTCGCGACGGTAAGACCATGGGGGAGATTATCGCCCGCAGTGACGGCGTCATGGCGGGCTATTGGAAACAGCCCGAAGCCAGTGCGCAGGCTTTGCGCGGAGGATGGTTTCGTACCGGAGACATGGCGGTCATGAATGAGGACGGATACATCCTTATTGTGGATCGCCGGAAAGACATCATCGTGAGTGGCGGCGAAAACATTTCTTCGCTCGAAGTGGAGAAAGCTCTAGCGGCACATCCCAACGTCTACGAGGCTGCCGTTATTCCCGTTCCCCATGAAACATGGGGTGAGGTGCCCAAAGGATTGGTGGTGTTGAAGCCAGGATGTGAACTGAGCGAATCGGAACTGCTCGAATTCTGCCGCGGCCGCCTGGCCCATTTCAAGTGTCCGCGTTCCATCGAATTCGTGGAGGTTCTGCCAAAAACCGCAACCGGAAAAATCCTGAAAAAGAATTTGCGCAAGAAGTACTGGACCGATGAAACGATCGCTTCGCCCGAATTTGCGCGGCGCAAGTGAATCTCTGAGCGTAGCGTCGCGGTTCATCCGGATTCATGTGTAGAACCGCGTACTTCATAAAAGAGTGCCCTTGCCATGAGTGATCTAGTTCAACTCACAAAAGACAAAGACGTAGCAATTATCACTCTCAACAATCCACCGGTGAACGCTATAGGTCCTGGCATGCCGGAAGGTATTTCGCAAGCGATCAACGAAGTGATCCGCGATCAGAGTGTCAAGGCCGCAGTATTCATCGGTGCAGGTCGCACGTTCGTTGCCGGGGCGGATATCAAGGAGTTTAGCAAGATCACCTCGGGGAAGAAGGATCGCGGAGCTGGCCTTCTGCCTGTGTTGCGGCAGATCGAAGATTGCCCGAAGCCGGTGGTGATGGCCATTCACGGTATGGCCTTTGGCGGAGGCCTGGAGCTGGCCATGTCCGGCCACTACCGTGTGGGAGCTCCGGGTGCGCAGTTTGGCCAACCCGAAGTGAAGCTCGGCATTATTCCGGGCGCGGGCGGAACGCAGCGGTTGCCACGGCTAGCGGGTGTTGCAAAAGCGGTCGAGATGTGTGCCGAGGGCAATCCTGTTTCGGCGTGTGAAGCAGTGGAAGTTGGCATCCTCGATCAGCTGATCGAAGGCGATCTCCTGACCGGTGCTATCGCTTTCGCGCGCTCTGTTCTGGAAAAGCCAGCGCCCAAGACTCGCGAGCGCAACGAGAAGCTCAACGTCTCGGAACAGAATGCGGCCCTCGTCGCCGCCGCACGTCAGCTGGCACGCCAGAAGCAGCGCGGCATGATGGCCCCGCTGGCCGCCATCGACGCCGTTGAGGCGGCCACGCACCTGCCCTTTGATGAAGGTTGCGAGGTCGAGAAGAAGCTATTCAACGACTGTCTGTTCTCCGACCAGTCCAAAGCGCTCATGCATGTTTTCTTTGGCGAGCGCGAAGTGGCCAAGGTGCCCGACATCCCGAAGGACACTCCCATTCTCCAGTTACACTCGGTGGCGGTGGTGGGCGCCGGAACGATGGGCGGCGGCATCGCCATGGTGTTCGCCAATGCCGGCATCCCCGTCTTGCTTAAGGATGCTGACCAACCCGCTCTGGACCGCGGCATGGAAGTGATCCGGAAAAACTACGCCAGTTCGGTCAAGCGCGGCCGCTTTACACAGCAATTCGTCGATGAGCGCCTGCAGTTGATTCAGCCGATGCTCGACTACGACGACTTCGGCCGCGTCGATATGGTGGTCGAGGCCGTGTTTGAGGGCATGCAGCTCAAGAAGGAAATTTTCGCCTTGCTGGATCGCGTGTGCCGCCCGGGCGCGATTCTGGCGAGTAATACATCAACACTCAGCATCGACGAAATAGCCTCGGCTACAGCGCGACCTGAAGCTGTGATCGGCACACATTTCTTCAGCCCGGCGAACATGATGCGCCTGCTTGAAATTGTACGGGGCAAGGCCAGCAGCAATGACGTCATCGCAACCTGCATGCAGCTCTCCAAGAAGCTCGGCAAGGTCGGCGTTCTGGTGGGCAATTGCCGTGGGTTTGTGGGAAACCGCATGTTCGGTCCCTACCGTCGCGAAGCGCAGTTCCTGGTGGAAGAGGGCGCAAGTATCGAAGCTGTGGACCAGGCGCTTTACGACTTCGGTATGGCGATGGGTCCGCTGGCTACCGGCGATCTGGCCGGCCTGGACGTAGGATGGCGCATCCGCAAAGAATATCGGCATTTGGAAAAACCCGGCATACGGCAGCCATTTGCCGAAGACCGTTTGTGCGAGATGGGACGCTATGGCCAGAAGACCGGCGCCGGCTGGTACAAGTACGACGAAAACCGGCGCGCGATTCCTGATCCAGAAGTCGCCGCCTTGGTGCGCAAGTGGGCTGCCGAAACTGGTATCCCACAGCGCAAGATCTCTCCGGAAGAAATCGTGGACCGATGCATTTTTGCTCTCGTGAACGAGGGCTCGCGCATCCTCGAGGAGGGCATCGCTTTGCGCGCTGTCGACATCGACATCATTTACCTGAATGGCTACGGGTTTCCAGCCTATCGCGGAGGACCAATGTGGTACGCCGACACCGTTGGCCTGAATAAGGTTCTCGACCGTATCTCGGAATTTCACCAGCAGCATGGCGAACTCTGGGAACCCGCGCCTTTGCTGAAGCGTCAAGCCCAGGAGGGCAGCACCTTCGCCGAATTCCACCACAGTCATGGTGTGACGGCCGCGTGAAAATTAATGCTGTGGGCGCAAGTCGAGAAACCATTCGGTGACGCATGGCCCGCCTTCTTCTGATTCGGCATGCCCAAGCGTCCTTTCTCGAGCAGAATTACGACAAGCTTTCCGCGATCGGGGAAACGCAAGCCAGTCGATTGGGGCAACACTGGACGCGACAGAAAATGGTGTTCGATGGCGTCTGCTCGGGGCCGCGCGTGCGGCACCTGGAGACTGCGAAGATTGTCGGCGCCGTCTATCGTGATGCAGGCATTCCTTTTCCCGAGCCGGTGGAGATCCCAGAGTTCGACGAGTACCAGGCCGAAGCAGTGCTGAAGCAAGGACTTCCTCGGCTAGTCGAAAGCAACGAGGAGGCTCGCAAACTGCATCAAGCATTTCAGCACTCCAGCGGTCCTGACCGGCTAGCGAATTTCGAGAGAATGTTCGAGATGCTGATCACCAAGTGGGTCGGCGGAGAAATCGTGTTACCAGCGGTGGAGTCGTGGGTGGAATTCTGCGTCCGAGCCGACCGTGGTTTATCGCGGTGTATCTCTAAGAACGATCGCGGACAGCAACTAGCCGTTTTCTGTTCGGCGGGACTGATCGGGGTGGCCATGCGGCGCGCTTTGCACCTCTCTCCGCGAGACACGCTTCGAACAACGTGGATGGTCCGGAATAGTTCCTTCAGCGAATTCCTGTTTTCCAATACCGATGATCTATTTAGTCTGAGTACCTTCAATTCGTTTCCGCATCTGGACGACGCCGCGCTGCTGACTTATCGATAGCCTTCGTTCCGCGGAAGCGAAGCAGATAGCGGAACTCGTCGAGCTTGATATGGCTGACTTTCGCGACCATCCAACTGCGGTACGAGCAGGCGAAGAGCTCGATCTGGACAGGCTCGAAGCGTTCTTGCGCAGTCATTTTCCCGACGCCACCGGCACTCTTACCGTCACACAATTCCCTAGTGGCCATTCCAACCTGACGTATCTAGTGAGTCTGGGCGATCGCCACATGGTACTGCGCCGGCCTCCGTTCGGCAGCACGGTCAAAACCGCGCATGATATGAGCCGGGAGTACCGCGTGCTCTCGAAACTACACCTGGTTTACCCGCAAGCTCCGAAAGCACTTCTGTATGGTGAAGATCCGTCGGTGCTCGGTTCGCCCTTCTATCTGATGGAGCGGGCGCAAGGAATCATCCTGCGTAGAGATCCGCCTCAAGGACTGGGGATTAACGCCGAAACGGCTTGCCAGTTAAGCGAAGCGTTTGTCGACAATCTTGCCCGACTCCACGGCCTGGACTACGCCTCCATCGGCCTGGCGGATATAGGAAGGCCGCAAGGCTATTTGGATCGTCAAGTTGGGGGCTGGATCGAGCGCTACCACGCTTCCCGCACCCATGATTTGCCCGCAGTGGAGAGAATTTCTGTCTGGCTGAACGAGCGCAAACCTCACGAGAACTATGCCACATTAATTCACAACGATTACAAGTACGACAACATCGTGCTCGATCCAACCGATATCACAAGGATCGTGGGCGTGCTCGACTGGGAAATGTGCACCATTGGTGATCCGCTCACCGACCTCGGTACCGCCTTGGCCTACTGGGTCGACCCGCAAGACCCCGAAGAAATACAGCGCATCCGCTGGGGCCCTACAACATTGCCTGGAACCTTGACCCGCGAAGAACTTGTCCGCCGCTACGCTCAGACCACAGGGCGCGATATCAGCAACATGGTCTTCTACCGCGTTCTCGCTCTCTTCAAGGTGGCTGTCATCATCCAGCAGATTTATTACCGCTATTATCACGGTCTCACCAAAGACGCTCGCTTCGCCGCTCTGCCGGAGGTCGTCAAGGTTGTACTGCGTGCGGCCCTGCGGTCAGCCGAGGAAAATTCGCTGTGACCGATGATCGATGACCAATACCGATCGAAAGTGGTCATGACGACCGGGCTAAACGTAGTAGCGGATCACCCACTCCGCCACGCAGCAGGGCTTTTCTGAATTCTCGCAGTCGATGATTACGGAGAACTCCGCCTCCATACCGTCGGTAATTTCCTTAACCGCGAGCAGCGTGAAATGGGCTCGGATGCTGGAGCCCGCAGGAACAGGAGAAGGGAAGCGGACTCGATTCAGCCCGTAGTTCACGCTCATCCGCACGCCACTTCCGATCTGAATTGCCTGCCTTAGAAAGTGACTCAGCAAGGCAAGCGTCAAAAAACCGTGGGCAATCGTAGTGCCGTAAGGCGAATCCCGCTGTGCTCGCTCGGGATCGACGTGAATCCACTGCCGGTCATCCGTGGTTTCCGCAAACTGCTGAATTCGGTCCTGGGAAACGGTGAACCATTCCGTGGTTCCGATTTCGCGACCCAGGAACCTCGCGAGCGCATGCATGTTTTCCACCACCAGTGGCGGCATGGAATTCTCCTTCAGCTTCGCGGATCAGTGTGGCCTTTGCGGCTTGCTCCGTTTTCCGAGTTCCAGCTTGGCGACCGCCTCCGTGTGCACTTCATCCGGGCCGTCGGCCAATCGCAGTGTGCGAACATTGGCCCAGGCACTCGCCAGAAAGGTATCTTGCGAAACGCCAGCGCCGCCGTGCGCTTGAATACTCCTGTCCAGCACCCGCAACGCCACATTGGGCGCAACAACTTTGATCATTGCGATCTCGGCCTGCGCCGCTTTGTTGCCGACCGTATCCATCATGGAAGCAGCCTTCAGAGTTAAAAGACGAGCCTGCTCGATCTCCATGCGCGAGCTGGCAATGTCAGCGCGCAGGACTCCCTGTTCGGCCAGCGGCTTACCGAAAGCGACACGCGACTGCACTCGTTCACACATGATTTCGAGCGCGCGCTCAGCCACGCCGATGCACCGCATACAGTGGTGGATGCGGCCAGGTCCCAGCCGCCCCTGCGCGATCTCAAAGCCCCGCCCTTCGCCCAGTAACATATTCGAGACCGGCACACGCACATTCTCGAATACGACTTCGCCATGTCCATGGGGCGCATGATCGTACCCAAACACAGTCAGCAATCGCTCAATCTTCACTCCCGGAGCGGACATGGGCACCAAAACCATAGACTGCTGTTGATAGCGCGGAGCCGAGGGGTTCGTCTTGCCCATGAAGATTGCGAGCTTGCAACGCGCGTCGCCCGCTCCCGAAGTCCACCATTTACGGCCGTTAAGGACATACTCGTTTCCTTCTCGAATGATGCTCGCCTGGATGTTGGTCGCGTCCGACGAAGCTACCTCAGGTTCGGTCATGGCAAAGCACGAGCGGATTTCACCGGCGAGCAAAGGCTTCAACCAGCGCACCTTCTGCTCCGCCGTGCCGTAACGCGCGAGCACTTCCATGTTCCCAGTGTCAGGCGCCGAGCAGTTGAATACCTCGGGAGCTGTCACGCTGCGGCCCATGATTTCGCATAAAGGTGCGTATTCGAGATTGGTGAGCCCGGCTCCGTGCTCGTCATCGGGCAGAAAAAGGTTCCAAAGACCCGCGCCGCGCGCTTTCCGCTTGAGCTCTTCCATCACAGCCGGAGGCGACCATCGGTTCCGCTCAATCTCATCGTGGAAGCGCTGCTCGCTGGGATAGACGTATTCGTCCATGAAGGCCCGCAGGCGGCGTTGCAGGTCTTCAACTTTGTTGCTGAATGCGAAATCCATGTGCGTTGCCTGCGTTCCCGTTCAAATATTCCATGCGTTTCTACGCTTGTTTTCCACTGGTTGAACCTGCCATGTGTGCGACTCAACGTTCGCCATGCGATCGGCCTCGTGCCAGCATTCGCGGGCGTAGAAGACGCGCGCGATTATATAAAAATTACAGCGACGGAGTCTCGGTGAACCGATGGGAACTCGGCTCCTGTAGCCTTACCGACCCTGCGGTGCCGATGCGGATGCGGGAAGCCAGCTTAGACCCTCAACCTCAGTGTGAAGACACAGCAGCGAGTCTTTTCCGGACAAGGGGAGCGACACGGGTTCCGAGAAGCTCGATGGACCGTAACATCTTTTCGTGCGGGAGGGCCGAAACACCCATCTGGAAAGTAATGCGACCAAGTCCGCCGAGCACTTCGTTCACATACAATATCTTCTGCGCCACGATCTCGGCGTCCCCGATCAGCAGGGCACCCGTGGGTCCGCGCAGAGCGTCAAATTGTGTCCGTGTCGTCGGAGGCCAGCCGCGTTCCTTCCCAATCTCCGTGAATGTGTGTGCGTATCCGGGATAGAAGTCTTCCGCTGCCTGCTCAGCTGTATCTCCAAGGAAGCCGATTGCGTGAAGGCCCACGATCAGTCTTTCGGGGCGATGACCGGCGCGGCGGCCAGCTTCGCGGTAAAGATCGATAAGCGGGCGAAATCGTTTTGGTTCGCCGCCGATAATCGCGACCATCAGGGGAAGTCCCAGTGTGCCGGCTCGAACGAATGAGGCGGGAGTGCCGCCCACACCGATCCAAATGGGCAGAGGATTTTGCAGCGGACGCGGGTAAACCGCCTGCCCCGTAAGGGCTGGGCGGTGCTTACCGATCCAGCGAACGTGAGTGTTCTCGCGAATCTTCAGGAGAAGATCGAGTTTTTCGGAGAAGAGGGAATCGTAGTCATCCAGATCGAAACCGAAGAGCGGATATGCCTCCACTGACGATCCGCGTCCGGCGACGATCTCAGCACGGCCATGGGAGATCAGATCCAGGGTGGCAAATTCCTGAAAGACGCGGACGGGATCGGCGGCGCTAAGAACGGTTACGGCGCTTGTCAGGCGAATGTCTTTGGTGCGCGTGGCGGCCGCAGCAAGGATGACAACTGGGGCTGAATCCACGAATTCGCTACGGTGGTGTTCGCCGATGCCAAAAACGTCGAGACCAACCTGGTCGGCCAACACAATCTCTTCCACTAGATTCTGCATGCGCTGGACTGCGCTCAGGCTGATCCCCGTAGCGGGGTCCGAGATGACCGCCCCGAAACTGTCGACGCCGATCTGCATCTTGGTCAAACCTTATATTCCGATAGCATCAGAGACTGAATCGTCGCAAAATAAAATGAAGAAGACCCACGGCTCTAGTCCTCAGCAAGTCGTCGGTTATCAGGGCATCCTTTGATGGGTCAGTTCCAGTTGATGTTCAAATCGTCGCCGCTCCTAATCGCTGTTTAGCGACGGACGTTGCTTCCGGAGCATTTCGCGCCGCACGTCTTCGACGGATTGGACGTTTTCCGCATCCACGCGCCGCCACTTCCAAACCGATCAGCAATCCGCCGCGCGGAAACCTCCTAGTTTCATACCTGTCAGTACACATATTGAATCTCTCCCCCGCCGCAAGCATCTAGAAAGAACGACCAGGCTTACGAGGATACTCGAAATGAAAAAAGCAAATGTGGGTCTGTTCATTGGGTTATTAGGCCTCATCTCTTTCGCGAGTTCCGGGTGTGGCAAGACAAAGGCCGTACAGGCCGCCCCGCAGCCTCTTCCAGTCAATACGCAGACAGTGAGCCTGACAGCGGTGCCGCGGATGGACGAATATGTCGCGACGGTAAAGTCGCGCCGCTCAGCCAGCATCCAGCCGCAGGTCGACGGTTCGCTAACCCTTATCCTGGTGAAGTCGGGGGACCGGGTTGTTGCGGGACAAGCGTTGATGACGATCGATCCGCTGAAGCAGCAGGCGACGGTCGATCAGCAACGTAGTACGGAAGCTCAAAAAAAGGCGACTTACGATTACAACCAGCAGGAACTCGAGCGGCAGCGTCAACTTTTCCAGGCCGGCGTGACTAGCAAGCAGAATCTCGACTTGGCGGTGCAGGCATTCGAGAATTCCAAGGCCGACTGGGAGGCTTCCACCGCGGCGAGTGTCACCCAGCGTCGCCAACTGGCTTACTATAATCTCACCGCGCCATTCTCGGGCGTCATAGGGGACATTCCGGTGCATATCGGCGACTACGTTTCGCCGCAGACATTGCTAACGACCGTGGACGAGAACAGCGAACTCGAAGCTTATGTCTACATCCCCACGGAGCGGGCCTCGGAAATACATGCCGGCCTTCCCGTACGCATTGTTACCAGCGGCGGGGAGCTACTCGAAAGCACAAAGATCAATTTTATTTCGCAGCAGGTCGACAATGCGATTCAGGGGATCTTGGTGAAGGCTCCGCTCCGCAGTTCGCTCGAGAAGTTCCGGAACGCGCAATTGGTTAAAGCGCAAGTCGTATGGAGCACCGCTCCAGCGCCGACGATTCCGGTGCTGGCGGTCACGCGCATCGGAGGACAGTCGTTCGTCTACGTCGCCACCCCGGCGGAACACGGCAGCGTTGCCAAGCAGCGTGCGGTGACTCTCGGAGATACCGTGGGCAACGATTATGCCGTACAAGGGGGCTTGCAGCCCGGAGAGAAAGTCATTGTCTCCGGAACTCAGTTCCTTATTGACGGCGCGCCGGTCAAGCCACTCAGTTAGGTTTATTGTCGCGACGCAGCCGCAACCCGCGAGCTACGGTGCCCCGGAAAAGGAGGTGTACCCTTGGTTGATTTCTTTATCAAGCGGCCCATTTTTGCCACAGTATGCGCCTTACTGATCATTCTGGCGGGCGCGGTTTCCATCCCTGGTCTGCCTATCTCCTTGTATCCCGATCTGGCTCCCCCGCAGGTTACGGTCACCAGCAACTACGTGGGTGCGAACGCGCAGGTGGTCGAGTCCGCGGTTACGATTCCTTTGGAGCAACAGATCAACGGCGTCCAGGGAATGCACTACATCACCTCTACAAGTTCGAATGACGGCACCAGCAACATCAACGTAACATTTCGCACCGGCTATGATCTGAACATTGCCGCTGTTGACGTGCAGAACCGAGTCGCGACCGCGCAAGGCCGCCTGCCGCAAGAAATCAAGAACACTGGCGTCACCATCACGAAGGCAAATCCTAACTTCGTTTTTGCCGCCGGATTCTATTCTCCCGACAACAGTCTCTCTAACGCTTACATATCCAACTACCTCGACGTTTACGTCAAGGATGCATTGAAGCGAATCCCCGGGGTCGGAGACGTAGTTATTTTCGGCGAACGCAAGTACGCCATGCGTATTTGGCTCGACCCGACGAAATTGGCGGCGCGGCAACTCACTGCGGCTGATGTAGTCTCCGCTTTGCAAGAACAAAACGTTGAAATACCCGCGGGGCAATTGGGCCGTCCACCCGCCGATGCCAAGCAGAAGTTTCAGGTGACGTTGCGCGTAGTAGGGCGTCTCTCAGAGCCGAAGGAATTCGAAAACATCATCATCAAGAACGCCAAGAATGGGATTGTGCAACTCAAGGATGTTGGGCGCGCGGAAATTGGCGCCGAAAGCTACGACACTAACCTTTTGTATAGTGGGCACGAAGCCGTCGGCGTTGGCGTGCAGCAGCTATCGAATGCGAATGCACTCGACGTCGATAAGGCTGCAAAAGCGGCGATGGTCGAGCTTTCCAAGTCTTTTCCTCCGGGCATCAAGTACGTAATCGCCTTTGACACCACCACGGTCGTCGGCGACTCGGTCAAGGAAGTAATCACCACGCTGGAAGAAGCGGTGGTCATTGTCATCATTGTCATCTTCCTCTTCCTGCTGGACTGGCGTGCAACCATTATTCCGGCGGTCACTATACCGGTGTCGCTGATTGGCACGTTTGCTTTTATCAACGCCTTTCATTTTTCCATCAATTCACTGACGCTTTTTGGAATCACCCTGGCGACCGGCCTGGTGGTTGACGACGCGATTGTGGTCATCGAAAATGCGCAGCGCCACATCAACGCGGACCACACTGATCCGCACGCAGCGACGTCGGTCGCTATGCGCGAAGTATCGAGCGCAGTGGTGGCAACGTCCCTGGTTCTGATTTCCGTCTTTGTGCCCGTGTCGTTCTTCCCCGGTACTACTGGAATTCTCTACCGGCAATTCTCGCTCACGATCGCATTCTCGATAGCTATCTCGCTATTCAATGCACTCACTCTGTCGCCCGCGTTAGCCGCTCTCTTGTTGCGGGGCGAAGAACAGAAATATTCAGTGCTGGATTGGACACGCATTTCCTGGCTTTCGGACGGCTACCGGAAAGTCGCACATGGGATTGACAATGCCATTCATGGGATAGGCAGCGCCTATGGAAAGGCCATAACAGGGGTATTGAAATTCAGGTACGCCATGATTGTGCTATTTCTAGGGGGCCTGGCTGCCACTGGTTATATGTACGTGCATGTTCCTACGGGATTTGTGCCGCAAGAGGATCAGAATTACTTCATCGTAGTAGTGCAAGCGCCGCAGGGAGCATCGCTCTCCTATACCACGGATGTCGCCAAGCAGGCGGAGGAAATCCTGCGGGCCGATCCAGATGTGTTCGGCACATTCGCAGTCCCGGGGTTTTCCCTTGCGGGCGGTAGTTCATCAAATTACGGCTTGATCTTTGCTCCGCTGAAGCCCATTGACGACCGCAAAGGCAAAGGGCACGCGGCGAGTGATATCGTCGCGAGAGTGTCGCCAAAACTATTCGGGATTCCCGGAGCCATCGTGGCGGCGTTCGAACCACCCGCGATTCAAGGCCTGGGAAGTTTTGGCGGCTTCCAGTTTGAGCTACAAGATTTGGGCCGCAACACCCTCCAGGACATCGACACGGTTTCTCACAAGATCGTTGGCGGCAGCCGCCAACGTGCCGACCTGCAAGGGCTATTCACCAGCTTTACCGCAAACGATCCGCAACAACTGGTCCAGATCGATCGTGAAAAGGCCAAAGCCATTGGAGTACCGATCACTCAGGTGACGCAGGCCCTTGGCGTTTATATGGGATCGGAGTATGTGAACGATTTCGATTTCAACAATCGCTCCTACCGCGTGTACGTGCAAGCCGATCAGCCCTTCCGCATGAAGGCGCAGGACCTGCGGCAGTACTACGTTCGATCCGAGACTAACGGCTTGGTGCCTCTGGGAAATATTGTGTCTTTGAAGGAAACGTCCGGGCCGCAGGTGATCAATCACTACAATCTGTTCCGCTCGGCGGAAATTGACGGAGCCGCAGCTCCTGGATACAGCTCCAGTCAAGGCCTGAAGTCGATGGAGGAGTTAGCGAAGCAGAATATGCTGCAAGGCATGTCATTCAGTTGGACCGGGCTGGCTCAAGAGGAAGTTGAAGCGGGCGGTAAGGCAATCATCATTTTCGGCCTGGGACTTCTGGTGGTGTACCTCACCCTATCGGCGCAATACGAGAGCTTCGCGCTGCCGTTCATCATCTTGCTGGCAGTTCCCATGGCGGTGCTGGGGGCTCTGGCATTCATCTCCATGCGCGGGCTGGCGGATGACGTTTATGTACAGATCGGTCTGGTGATGTTGATTGGGCTTTCCGCAAAAAATTCGATTCTCATCGTTGAATTTGCCGAACAGCTCATCGAGCAGGGCCGGTCCATCACGACTGCCGCAATTGAAGCAGCCGAGTTGCGCTTACGCCCGATCCTGATGACCTCGTTTGCATTCGTTCTCGGTGTACTGCCACTCTATTTCGCGACCGGGGCTGGCAAGTTAGGCCGGCACTCGGTCGGGACCGCGATCGTCGGCGGTATGCTGTTTTCCACTGTCCTTAACTTATTTTTTATTCCAGTGCTGTATGTTATTGTCAAAAGCCTTCTAGCTTCGTTCTCGGAAAAGAAAGAAACAGAGACCAGTGAGACATCCGAAAATGAAGTTACGGTACCGTCCGTAGGGAGTGCCGCCTGAATGTTTGAAAGTATTCTGTGCGAAGTAACCGAATACGATGCGGATGTGCTGGAGCCACTGATAGGGCTCGCGGTCGAAATTGCGCGCGAAGGCAGGGAAGGAAGGCGTATTGGCACGCTGTTCACGTTGGGAGATGAGGATGCCGTGCTGGCCCGCTCGAGACCATTGATTTTGGACCCGTTGTTCGGCCATCCTGAGTCTTCACGGCACGTAACTAATCTCAATCTTCGAGGAACCATCAAGGAATTGGCGCAGCTGGACGGTGGATTTGTAGTGAGTCACAACGGAATTGTACTGTCCGCTTGCCGCTATCTCGACGCCGTGGCAGCGCAAGTGGATGTTCCTCTCGGACTCGGCAGCCGTCACATTGCCGCCGCCAATATGAGTGCGGTGACGAAGGCGGTTGGCATTGTGGTTTCCGAGAGTTCTGTCGTCCGACTTTTCTGCCATGGCCAACTTGTTGGCGAAATCATTCCCGAACTTTGGATGATGGACAATGCCGCTCATCTCCGCGGTTCTGTGAAGAAGGAACAAGTCGGTGAGTTGACCGTGCTGACTCCGAGTACGCGGCGGAGCAGCGTAAGATAGAGGAGCATCGACCGTCACTGCGGCCAAGCGGCCATGGCCGTTGCCACCACACGATGCAATTCCTTGCGGCTCGTGCCACCCGCGGCCTGCACAGCCATGCCCTGGGAGACGGTCATCACATAGCGCGCGAGGTCAGCGGGATTTGAATCGGCCGGGAGATCGTTCTCCGCTTTCGCGCGTTGAAAGCGTCGCCGCACAGCAGCCTCTCCGGCTAAGCGTCGCGAAATCAGCTCCTGGCGAATGCAATCGCCACTCTCTCCACACACCAGAGCGCTCTGTACCATCAGGCATCCAGAGGGGTGATTCGGATCGGTGAGCAAGTTCGCGGCTCCACGCAACAGCTGTTCGGTTACTGCCCGTGCCGTAGGTTGCTGTAAAGCTGCGCGCATACAGGCGTCCGGCCGTTGGACATACCGATCCAGTGCCCTGCGGAAAAGGGCTTCCTTGTCACCAAATGCGGCATAAAGACTTGGACGGTTAATACCCATCGCTCGAGTCAAGTCGGAAAGGGAAGTACCTTCGTAGCCTTTGCGCCAGAAGACCAGCGTGGCTGCTTCAAGAGCTTTGTCTAGATCGAATGAGCGTGGTCGACCGGTGGACCTTGTGGGCTTACGCGGGTCCATATTTCTTCATTGTAGTACTTTCTTACCGTTCAGTACATATGCCAGCGAAGTAGGTTTTAGCGATAAGCAGAGCGCCACCAGGGACTTGGCATCTATTCTCGCCGAGGCTGTCCAGTCGCCCTAATTTCCTGCGTGTGCCTTGCCATACGGTCGACTCGCGATTACACCCTTACCTTCCTGTACAGTAACTGTCTGGCCAGCGTCGATGTTTGAAAGCTTATCCATCTGCCCGCTAGGCCACTGAATTTCGACAGTATCGGCTTTGGTGTGCGCGCCCAGGCCGAAGGTCAGTATCAGTTCGCTCTGGGACAGATAACTCGATCCCGAGCGCAGCATCTTCCACTGCTTGTCGCTTCCAGCAGTCACCCGCACGACCGCGCCGATGCCATCTCGATTCGATTTCGTGCCCACCAGTTTGACGCGCAGGCTGTGATTTGTTCCACCTTCGTTGTGGAATAGATAGGCAGGTCCCGCATTCGTGGTTAGTAAAATGTCGAGGAAGCCATCGTTGTCGATATCGGCGTACGCCGCGGCCCGCGCCACCCTTGGCGCCGCGAACGTATTCCCCATTTGCGCCGTGACTTCGGTGAACTTCCCGCCGCCGAGATTGCGAAACAGATGCGGAGGCTCGGCATAGTTGACCCGCTTCTGCACATGCTCGATCTGATCTTCGATGTGCCCGTCAGCAACAAAAATATCCTGCCAGCCATCGTTGTCGTAATCGAAGAAGAAGCAGCCAAAGCCCAGCGTGACCAGCGTTGCCCGGCCAACCTCGGATTGAGGCGCCTCGTCTAGGAACAGGCCGTTGCCTTCATTGTGATAGAGCGAGACCATCTGATTGGCGAAGTTGCTGATGATCAGACTGGCGTACCCACTGCGATCGTAGTCAGCCGCGTCGGCTCCCATCCCGGCGCGCGCGATGCCGTCCTCGCTGAAACCGATACCCGCGGCAACTCCGCGTTCTTCAAATGTCCCATCTTTTTTGTTGAGGTACAGTTTGTTAGGTTGGGTGTCGTTGGCAATCACGATATCCGGCCAGCCGTCTCCGTTGTAATCGAGGATTGCGATGCCCAAACTCTTCGAAGTGGGGTCGCCTAAACCCGCCTTCGTTGTTGTGTCTTCAAACTTGCCCGCGCCGAGATTGTGCCATAACCGCACCGAGGTTCCCTTGTACGATTCCGGCGTGCAATAAGACTTGTGAGCACCGTCGAGGGTGCAATAAAGATCGGTCTGCTCCGTCCACTGCACATAATTGGCTACAACCATATCGAGTTTACCGTCGCGGTCATAATCGACCCACGCGGCGCTGGTCGAAAACTCGCTCGGTCCCCACATCCCTGCGGACTTCGTGACGTCGGTAAAGGTACCGTTGCCATTGTTGTGAAACAGATGACTCTGGCCGAGTGCGGTGACGAAAAGATCGTCAAACCCGTCGTTATCGTAGTCGCCCACCGCAACGCCCAGCCCGAACATGGGAACCGCCAGCCCCGCCTTTCGCGTAACGTCTGTGAACGTGCCGTTGCCATTGTTATGGTAGAGCTTCAGAGTCGTTGCGCCGGCGTGAGCATGCCCAGGAAAATCAGTGCCATTGATCAGAACAATGTCCGGATACCCGTCGTTGTCGTAATCGATGAAAGCACAGCCCGGACCCATGGTTTCCGGCAGCCACTTCTTTCCAAAGGCGCCGTTATTGTGGGTAAAGTGGATTCCCGCCTGCGCGGTGATGTCACGGAAGTGAATTTGCTGCGCGCTGCTGATAGTCGCGAGCGCGAAAATCAATAACCACAGAGGCACAGAGACACAGAAGAAACTTGAGCTGGCACTTCGACGAAGAAGTGATTGTTTTTCTCTCTGACGCAACCTGCCCTGATCGCAGCCGAAGGGTGGCTCAGTCGTGAATTGCTCCGAGTGGGTACTCATTATCTGGAAGCCCCGGTGGTAGCGGAGGAAGCGATGCGGGCGTTGCCCGGAGTTATAGCCGAGGAGGCAGTTCCCACGTGCTTCGAGGTGACGACCGGCAACTTCACTGAAACGTGCTCATGCACTGCCTGCCGCTCGTTATTATCCTCGGGATGAAGCTGACGGTAGGGCCCGGTAATGGCCTGCGATGACTCGTCGGCTTTGAACCGCATATAACGCGCTTCATGTTCTTGAGCCAATTTTTCCTGACTCATGCCGTTGTAACAGAGCATCAGGTTATAGTGCGCCTGCAAATCTTCCGGATCAATGGCCAGCACTGATTGCAGGACGTTCACCGCGTCCCGATACCTGCGTTGCAAGAACAGAATGCGTCCCAGATCATTGATCGCGACGCGGTCGCGCGGATATTGCGCCAATACCATCCGTAATCGCGCTGCTGCGCCCTCATAGTTCCCATCCGCGCGAAGAACCTTGGCATAAAAGAAATTGGCGCGAGCTAGCTTCGGAGATAGGGCTAAAGCCTTCTCCAGTACGTTGCGAGCCCGCTGCATGTCGCCTTCCTGTACAGCGCAGCGCCCAATGTTCACCCACCCGTCGGGATTACTAGGATCTGCTTCGGTGACCTTCTGAAAGGCCGCTGCGGCGCCCTTCAAGTCTCCCTGCAGGAACAATCCGATTCCGAAATCATTCCAGCGCTGCCACTCTTCCTTGCGGACGATGGTCTTGGGTTCCGCTGCAGGCGCGCTGTGGGCAACCACCGGAAGCGTGACCTCATTCTCAGCGATGGCGACAATCGGCAGGTCAGGGATCTTTTCTTGCTTCGCCGAAACCCCACTGAGCGATGCTGTGAACACGGTCGGACGGTCGTCGTAATCCGGCGCAACCGTGTAAAGCTTATTGGGATCGGGCAGCCCAGCAAAAGCCTCCTGCGTGCCGTACCAGGAAAATTTCCTGTAACACAGCCGAGCATGCAGGGTGATCTTGCTGCCGGCATTTTCCGGGATGGTCATACGGTAATGCACCGTATCTGCCGCTCCCGGCGGTATGAGCCTGACATACACAACCGCCCGCGTCGCCCACGCGTTGCGTTTGTTAATAGGATTGCCGTGCGCGTCGATCTGCAACGAACGGTAGAAATGAGCTCCCTTTTCCACCGGCCCACGCCCGTTGTCCTCGACCATTCCACTCCAGAAGATTGTCTGCCCTTCGTCGTCTGTGCCTTTCAGCTCGAGCCACGTGTCGTAAGCGTCGACCGTGCCTCCGGGAAAGAAGTGTCCGACTTTTTTGGTTCGCACTACGACGTCCACGCGCACCGTATCGCCGCGCCGCAGGGCCGGCTGCACCAGATTTAACGGCGCAGTCAACGGAGCGACTTCTCCACTGGTCTCGGCATTCATCTTGCTCTCAGCTTCTTCTCCAACCGCGAACGTCGTGGAGAGCTCCGATTGAGTCGTAGCTCCGGGCTTGAGCGCGGCCTGCGCCGGAGACAGAGCAAACACATCCACCGTCAGCGCGCCGCTCTTCAGGAAATCTTCCGTCAGCTTAAGCTGCGGAGCGTCTTCATTCGCAGTCGGAACTGCTGTATTGGCTCCAGGAAAGCGGTGCGAGTGCACGAAGCCGTTAATGTTGCCTGCGTCCTGGGAAGCCTCCGCGGGCATGTGGCAATCCGCGCACTGCTGCGGCGCTTTCGGATAATAGAAGGACCGCGCTCCCTGGCCGGAAACGCCGCTGGCCTGCCAGTTGTCGTATTCGTTGAAGCCGCGGAACCACCGATAATGGTTGACCGGAATATCCAAGTGTACCTTGTGGCACGACGAACAGAACTCCGCGGTCTGCTCGCGCATGAAGGGCTTCAGGAACACGCGCCGGTGCGGCTCCGGATTCAGACGGATCAAAAAATCATGCAGCGCACGCGCCACCGGATTCTGAGTCGCCGCCAACTCGTGCAGCTTGGGATATTCCAGATAAAAATCGCCCTGTCCCATCGTGCTCTTCACGTTGGCAATGGAGTGGCACATCATGCAGCCCAGCCCCGCCTGCGCTTCCGGGCGGTGTACGATTTGCTTGATTGGAGTGTCCATCAATCCTGCGTACAGCACTGCGGGATCGTGGCACCCGCCGCACCATTTCGAAGGCTTGGTGCCGACCGTATCCTGCATATACTCGATCGATTTGCGGTACCACTGATTGTTGAACGAAGAAAAATGATGCGCCGAGCTGAACCACTGGTTATAGATGTCTTCGTGGCACCGTTTACAGGAATCGGACTCCATGAAGAACTTGCTGGGAATTGTCTGCTTGCCGTAAACCTGCGCTGAGCTGGGGAAAAACGAACCCTCAGGCCCATCTCCTTCGCCGTTCATGTTGTTCGGAGGCATCGAGGGATTTTGGATCCGCCCCCGCATCTGCCAACTCTGGCGAACGGAGCGCGCACCATAGCCGACACCGGCCAGCACAGCAAGACAGATCGCAGCCCGCGTCGCCGCCGCGCCGGATTTGGTCGAGCCACGCTTGCCGAGCCAACCGGCAATCAGCAGTCCCACGCCCGCGAGTGAAATCACAATATGGAGATATAGCTTGTTCCATTCGGTCCGCGGAGTGCCCGTCTTGATGAGGATCAAACCGAACACTGCGCCTGCGGCGATCAACAGCCAGCCAACTCGCGAGAAAACGCGGCCCTCACGAACGAGCCGGAAGCAAAACGGGACTAGAAGGACCGCAGTGAGGCAGCCTCCAGCGGCATGTAGCAACACGATGCTCGCATAGAAAATATTCGGCTGAGGAAACGCGTATAGATAGGCTGCGGAGAACGTCAGAAAAAACACGAGCCAGCACAGAGCCCGAGCCACAAATCGCGCAGATGTTGACATCTCTCGCATGCGATATAACGGTGGAAGGCCCAGGCAGGGATCGGCCCGGTGTGCTGAAACCTCGCGCCGATAACGTTACACAGACACGACTGGCGGCGGAATAACACAAAGATATTAGTGCCTGATGCTAGACAAAGGCGCTAAATCTGATTGACGGACATCCAGACGTAGATCGGAAGCCTGCCCCTTAACGTCCTCCGCCAATCTGCAGGATCGCACCCGTCGTGTACGACGCTGCGGGCGACAACAGCCAGAGCACGCCCTCGGCTACTTCGTGGGGCATGCCGGACCTCCCCATCGGGATGGTTCCCATCAAACGTTGCAATCTGCCTTGATCACCATTGGCGGCGTGGAGCCCCGTGTCGACTAAGCCCGGAGCTACCGCATTTACCCGAATTCCTTCAGTCGCGACTTCCCGCGCCAGACCGATCGTGAAGCTGTCGATGGCTCCCTTCGAAGCCGCATAATGCACCCACTCCCCCGCCGATCCTGTGTGCGCCGCGCGCGAAGAAATGTTCACAATAGCTCCGCCACTGCCGCCACGCCGCGTCGACATCCGCCGCACAGCCTCTCGCGCGCACAATATCGTGCCGCTGACATTGACCGCGAAGACTTTTGCGATAGCCGCGCTCGACACTTCTTCGACGCGCGCGAATCCGCCAGTTACAGCCGCATTGTTCACCAAAGCTTTGATCGAACCCAACTCCTGCTCCGCTTGCTCGAACATGCGGATGATCTGCTGTTCGTTCGAGACGTCCGCCTGAATCGCCACGGCGCGTCCCCCACCGGCCACGATCTTCTCTACAACTCTCGCCGCCTCAGCCTCACCGCTGGAGAAGTTCACAGCAACTGCATACCCGCGCTCTCCCGCCAGTGTCGCGACTGCCGCGCCAATTCCGCGACTGGCCCCGGTCACGATCAGTGTGCCCAACGTCGCTTCAGAAGTCATAGAGCAGCGGAAAAAAACCAAGGTTGAAGAAAAGCTTGAGCCAAACCTAGGGCCCAAAAGCTAGAAGCCAAAAGCTAGAAGCCAAAAGCTAGAAGCCAAAAGCTAGAAGCCAAAAGCTAGAAGCCAAAAGCTAGAAGCTAGAAGCTAGAAGCTAGAAGCTAGAAGCTAGAAGCTAGAAGCTAGAAGGTCTACTGCTTCACCGTCTCCGGCTTTCCGTGCATCAACTTCACCACCGCCTCATAAAGCTTCTTCCGCATCTCGTGACGCTCGTAGGCCCTGGTGATGTAGCGGATTTGTACTTCGACGCCATCGACTGACGGCATCACATTCAGCGCGGGGGCGGCCGAAAACGCCTGCACCCGGTAGTGGTTCGTAGTGTTGTGCCATTCCTCTTCCGCCTTGCGCGCGCTGGCTTCAGTCTCTTTC
>Ga0073928_10004276_pt1 | contig 21346 bp, 16 predicted proteins | sample PaiPotPPA55metaG_FD_76969 | JGI IMG/M metagenome (GOLD analysis project Ga0073928, IMG submission 76969) | Iron sulfur acid spring bacterial and archeal communities from Banff, Canada, to study Microbial Dark Matter (Phase II) - Paint Pots PPA... ...
GAGGAGATGTGTCTCCGCGTGGCGGAGGCGGCGGGGTTTGGCGAAGATGATTGTTACCGTATTGGGATGTCCGTGCGCGAAGGGGTCATCAACGCCTTTCATTATGGTAACGAAGAGCGCCCCGAAAAAAAGATTCACCTGGCGCTGGACCTCACGCCTGAAAAAATGGTCATTCGCGTTTTGGACGAGGGTAAAGGCTTCGACCTTAGTCGCGTGCCCGATCCTCTCGCTGAGGAAAACCTGCTGAGCACCTCCGGTCGCGGTATATTCCTTATGCGCGCTTTCATGGATGAATTCCAGGTAATCCCCGGCCGAACGGGGGGCGCGGAAATCGTTATGTCCAAGAAATTGCCGTCGCCCGGGAATCCCGGTTTGAACGGGACGAGCCAGGATGCCGCACCAAAAAAGGAATCTTGAGCCCAATCTAAATGGCACTACGAGCCACGTATCGTGAAGCTGCGGGAGTGACTGTCGTCGATATCGGCGGCCGAATTACGCTGGGCGAAGGCAGCGCCCTGTTAAGAAAGACCATCCGCGAGCTCCTGGAAGAGCAGCGCACGATGATCCTGTTAAATTTGGCGGACGTAGACTACATCGACAGTTCCGGGATCGGCGAACTCGTCAGCGCCTATACCGGAGTAAAAAATCGCGGCGGAAGCTTAAAGCTCCTGCATCTGACAAAAAAAGTACACGATCTCTTGCAACTGACCAAATTGTTCACGGTGTTCGAAGTCTATTCCGACGAGAATAGCGCTCTGCGCAGCTACCAATAGCCTTCGACAGCTCTACTCAGTCCAGGGACTTTGGTTTGTTCGCCTCCATAGTGCACTGGTTCTCCCGCTCGCCAGACGGGCTAAGGTGCGGCAGAATCGGATACATGGGAACGTGGTCTGATACCGTCTGGATAGAGTCCCGCGCCAAGGAACTGGGGTTTGATCTTTGCGGCGTTGTGCCCGCTGGGAAATTCCCTGAGTTGGGGCACACAGAAGAGTGGCTGGCACGCGGGTTCGCCGGCGAGATGAAGTATCTAAGCGATCCGCGCCGGCGCAGCGGAGAGGGTGCGTTCCCGGGCATTCGCAGCGTGATCGTCTGCGCTCTCAACTACAACACAGACCTGCCTAAATCGACCGACGTGCCGCATCTTCCCCAAAATGCTGAGCCTCGCGGATGGATTTCACGCTACGCCTGGGGCCACGATTACCACGAAGTGTTGAAAGAAAAACTCGACAAACTAACGGCGGCTCTGCGCGAACACTTTGTCGAACCGTTCGACGCACGCGTTTACGCTGATACCGGACCTTTGCACGAGCGCATCTTTGCGAAATACGCGGGTCTCGGCTGGCTCGGCAAGAACACACTGCTCTTGAATCAACGACTGGGTTCGTGGATTTTTCTGGGAGCAATTCTCACGACTTTAGATCTTTCCCCCAGCTTGGAAGATGGCACCCTGCCTCCGCCGGATCTGTGCGGAAGCTGCCGCCGTTGCATCGACGCGTGCCCCACGCAAGCTTTCGTCGAGCCTTATCTCATGGATGCGCGCCGCTGCATCTCATACCTAACCATCGAGCTTCGCGGCCCGATCCCCGAAGAGCTGCGCGAGGCCGTCGGCAGCCATGTATTTGGCTGCGACATTTGCCAGGACGTTTGTCCCTGGAACCGCCGCGCGCCCGCAACTTCGCGCGAAGAATTCCGCCCCAGGACTTTTGGCTCCTCGGCCGAAACTGCGAAACCGGAGAGTGACGAAACTTCTGGTCTTTCCTCTCAGTACGGTCAGCGAAACGCAAACGACTCGTCGGATGAATCGCTTTTTCTGCCGCGGCTCGAATGGCTCGCCGCCTTGGACGAAACCGAGTTCCGACGTGTCTTCCGCGGCAGCGCCATCAAACGCACGAAGTGGCGCGGCCTGGTCCGCAACGCCTGCATCGCTCTGGGCAATTCAGAGATTCGCCGCGGAGCGCCTGCATATGACAGGGTCACAGAGTTGCTGCAACGCCTTTCCTCCTCGCAGGACTCGGTAATCTCGGAGTCTGCCCTTTGGGCGCTCTCCCGCATCCAAATGGAATGAGAGCGAAAGAGATTTGGCTAAAACTTACTTTGGTGCTTCGGCGAGCGGAGGCTTACTCTCATCCGTCATGTAGCGGTATAATCCACACGTCCTCTGACTCGCGCAAGGGCGTCTGGAGGCTGCCATCAATCGCCGCAAGTTTATCGCTGGCACTGGCATCGTTGGCGCAGGACTCATTGGAGCAGGCGGTGCGGTGCCAAGCCTATTGCTCGCGGATAGAAAGAATCCCATCTCAAATTCATACTCGGAGGAAAAACCCGTGGCCTTTACAGTGCCCCCGCTACCCTACCCATTCGACGCTCTGGAACCCCATATTGACGCCAAAACCATGGAGATCCACCATGACAAGCACCATGGTGCTTACGTCACAAACCTGAACAAAGCCCTCGAGGGCCATCCGGATCTGCAATCCAAGTCGATCGACGACCTCATGAAGAATCTCGATGCCATTCCTGAAAACATCCGAACGGCCGTGCGCAACAATGGCGGCGGCCATTGGAACCACTCACTTTTTTGGACGCAGATGAAAAAAGGGGGCGGCGGCGAGCCTAAGGGTGATCTTGCCGCGGCCATTAAATCGACATTTGGCTCTTTCGCGGACTTTCAGTCGAAACTCGCTGCGGCGGGTGTGGGGCGATTCGGCTCCGGGTGGGCTTGGCTGCTTGTGAAAGATGGCAAGCTCACGATCGATTCCACGGCAAACCAGGACACACCATATATGTTGAAAGCCAAAGCCGTGCTTGGGGTGGATGTCTGGGAGCACGCATATTATCTGAAATACCAGAATCGCCGCCCAGACTACATCGCTGCCTGGTGGAACGTCGTGAATTGGGATTCCGCAGCGGAACAGTACGCTGTTGCCACCAAGTAGCCATTCATATTAAGTTCAGAAATGAAAAGGCCCGAACCGCTTCACGGTCCGGGCCTTTTTGTGTCTGGCACTCGAAAAATTAGGCCAACATTTGCCGCTTAGTCAGTGCAATCGGACCCAGGTTGCGCGCAACCTGGCTATACGTGTGTGGAGGAGGAACCGACTGGCGAGCTTCACGCGCGGCAACTGGTGCTGCGGGCATGTTCATAGGTGATGCGGTATGGCGCGCCGCTTCACGGACTAGCTCCATTCGGCCTCGAACGCGGAACTTGGCGAGCAACGAGGAAACGTGGAATTTCACGGTCCGCTCCGAGAGATTCAGCGAAGCGGCGATTTCCTTGTTCGCCAGACTGCGCATTACGCCACCAAGCACTTCTTCTTCGCGGCGCGTCAGTTTTACCGAGCTTCCAACCGAATGCCCCGCTTGCAGCAACTGCTCGGCCTTTTCCGCCAAGCCCTCCAGTGAATCCTGAGCCGCCTGCACCATCACCACATAGTCTCTGGGGGATTGGCCGCGAACCAAGCAATGCATCGCCAGCAGGCCGGCAGCCTGCTCAACGGGGAATTGCCCATCGGAACCGGCTTCCACATGGAAATGGGAAACGCCGGTGTTTTTTTCATAGAAAAAATAAAGTTCGCAGGGAACATTCGTGCGAGAGACATTCAAATGCGATGGTTCATTCCTGCGGATTACTTTCACATGCACCCCTCTGTATGCAGCCTCGAGTAGGAACCGAGACCTGAGATTTTATTTGATTCGCCCCTGTGCGAGGCATGGTTCCACTGCACTAGGCAAGCGCCGGACAAGGAGCTAAAGGTTTGGGGCTGAGGACGTTCGAAATGCCCCAAAACCAGCTCTGGGCGTGAGAAGGAGCCCCTCGTCACTTCGCTTGCGACGAAACACTGGCCCGAGAAGCGCAATTACAGTGCAAACGCCGCTGTAAATTTGAATCGGTACAAACCCCTAGGATATCAGCACTTACCTACTGGAAACCCTCGACGCTAATCGGGGTTTGCGGGTAGGAATTTCACGGTACGCGAAATTTTTCCCGCGTAGGCAGCTTTTGTTACATGTATTTACACCGGTCGCCGCGCCCGCTACCGAGGAGGACTCCACGTGTTGTGGAAAACTTTTTGCCGGGCCTTGTTCGACCAACATGGGAGCGCATAGCAACCCTTAAAGCCAATACGCACTAGTAGACTAATATGCGCGTTTGCTGTGGCGAAATCAATTCATACGTCACGCCCCGCCAGCGAATTTTTCTGGTGAACAACGACATTGCGAAATTGAGGAGAAACAGATAAGGGATAAAAACGCCCAGCACAATATATATCCACGCCTGACTCACGATCTGCTCGCGCGCGGGCTGTAGAACGTCGCTCGCCGCCACCACGCGCAGCCCGCCCCGAATAGCGGCCAGCAGCATGGGCACGAACGTCAGTATCGCGAGGTGAAACGCCGGCAACGTCCCGAAGAAATTGATCAGCGTGACGGCCAGACCGAGCGGCAAGGTTGCGCAGTACAAAGCATGTGTTGCCGTACCCGACACCCAGTTCTTTTTCGAGTAGACCTTGGTGATCAAGATTTGCCGGTTGGTGAACTCCAGCAGGCTCCGGAAATCAACGTCCACGTACGCAGGGGTCAGGCACTCTGGCACGAACACAATGGAACGCCCAGCGTGCTGCAGGGCGCGGGTCATTGAGTAATCGTCGCTCACAGAATGATGCCACTCCTCAAACACACGGATTTCGTCGAACACGCTGCGTCGGATGGCCGTTCCTCCGCCCCAGCAGAAATTCTTGCCCTTTTCGCTGAGCATCGTCACGATCGATGCGTTCCAGGCGGCCAACAGCGCTGTCGCCAAATCACGACCGTTCGGAATCAACCAGCGCATGGTGGTCGCCGCGCCAACTTGCTTGTCATTCAGCGGTGCCACCAGGCGGCGCAGCCAAAATTTTCCCGGCCGCCCATCTGAGTCCGCAAAAACCAGGACTTCAAACTCAGCTGGCAACTGCTCGATGGCGACACGCAAATTGTTTACTTTTTCCCCGCATCCTTCCGGTCGGTCCGCAATGATTACGTGCGCAGGTGCCTTGGAGTGCTCCGCCACGCGCTTGACCGTGCTGTAGGCGGAATCGGAAGCCGAGGCGAGGATGAAAAAGATTTCATAGTTGCGATAATCAAACTCGGTCAGTGCGGTGAGATTGCGCTCGAGCCCTGGTTCCATACCTTTGCACGGACATAGGACTGCCGCTCGCGGCGCGTTGAAGCCCGGATCGCCTCGCATTCTGCGACGCACATATGCCACCCAGCGCAACCCATGCCAAACCAGGTACACACCCACGCCTATTTGGAGGATGGCCAGGTAATAGAACAGAATCTCCATGCAAATCCGAGCCTAGCAGAACCATTTATCTCCCGCAGGATTGCGTGAACAGGTAGAATCGCACCCGTAAACATGCATTAAGGAGAATGGCTATGAATCGCGTCGACAGTTCTATGGTTACCACAGCCAACGAAGTTTCCGGCTACCGAATCGTCAAGAATTTTGGCATCGTGCGGGGAATCATTGTCAGGTCGCGCAGCGTGATAGGAAATTTGGGCGCCGCGCTGCAGACCATCGTCGGCGGCAATATCACGATACTGACGAATCTTTGCGAGAAGACTCGTGAAGATGCCTACGAGCTGCTCTTGCAGCACGCCGCCCAGCACGGTGCTAATGCCGTCGTCGCGATGCGCTATGACGCTACGGAAGTAATGCAAGGCGTCACCGAAGTTCTCGCCTATGGCACAGCCGTGCAAGTCGAACGCATTACGTGATAGCTGCATCGCCGTCGCGCAGAATGCAGGGCAGCCTTCACGCTAAACCGAGGTGTATCTGCTAAACTTGCTACCCCGCCAACCAAGGAGTTGTGTGAATGACGAGCTTTACCGTCACCAAGTCCCGTGTCTTCCTAATCAGCGCGATGGCTTTGTACACCGAGGTCGTCCTGATTCGGTGGATGTCCGCCGAGATTCGCATGTTCGCATACCTGAAGAACTTCACACTCTTCGCGTGCTTCTTGGGCCTGGGGCTGGGAATGATGAGGCGCAGGCGTAGCCGCGCAGAGAGGCTCTTGCCGATACTCATGGCGACCGTCGTTCTGATTCTGGCGTTCGCCCCGCAACTTCACTTAACGCGACTGTTTTTTCCCGATGTCGGTGTCTATCAATGGGGTGGGAACCTGCACTCGCCGCAACTCCTGCCGGCCGCGAGATCGTTGCCGGTTGTCGGTGCTGTGCTTCGGCACATGCCTGACGCTTCCGTTCCATGGCTGCTCGGCGGTCTCGCCCTCATTATGGGAGCCGCAATATTTTGCCTGGTGCTCGCCATCTTTTACCGAATTGGAATGCTCGTCGGAGAATGCCTGGAAGCAGCCGGGCCTCCTTTGCAAGCGTACACGCTGAACCTTGCAGGGAGTCTGGCAGGCACTCTCGCGTTTACGGCACTCGTATTCTTTTCATTGCCCCCGTGGCTATGGGTTCTTCCCGTGTTTGCTGGGCTTCTTTACTTTTCGTCGCAACGAACTAGGGACGCGCTGATTCTCGGCAGCGTGCTCGTCGTAGTCGCTGTGACAGAGCTACGCAGTCCCGTTCAGTGGTCGCCCTACTACCGCATCACGTACGTGCCTACCGCGGAGCGCGGTTATCGCTTGGACGTAGACCACGATTTTTACCAGGACTTGTTGAACCTGGGGCCTTCCGCGAACACCCTGGCGTTTCAATCGCCGCGACGCTACTACGATTTTCCTTACGCGATTTTGCCGCCGTGCGGGCGCGTGCTGATCATTGGGGCCGGGACCGGTAATGATGTTGCCGCGGCGCTTCGCGCGAATTGCGCCAGCGTGGACGCCGTGGAAATCGATCCGGCCATCGCCCATCTTGGACGCGAACTTCATCCCGAGCATCCTTACGATTCCAGTAAGGTGCGCTTGCACATCAACGACGGTCGCGCATTCTTCCATCAAGCGCGCGCCGCCGGGCAACGCTTTGACGTCATCGTGTTCGGCCTGGTCGATTCGCAGACCGCGCTTTCCGTCATGTCTTCTTTGCGCTTGGAATTTTTTCTTTATAGCCGCGAAAGCTTTGAAGAAGCAATTTCCCTGCTCGATCCGCAACACGGGCTTTTCGTGGTTGGATTTTCCATCGGTTGGAAGGATTGGGTTGCTCAGCGCATCTACCACACCATGGAGCTTGCCAATCGCGCGGAGCCGTTAGCGGTCAAAGCATCGGATTATTTGGATACTGTGAGCTTTGTAGCCGGACCAGGCCTGCTTCAAGCGATGGCACGATTGCCGCAAATGCCGGGTGTGCGGTCCATCGGCGCGGAATTGGCTCGCGCCCACGCACGGCCGGTACGAGACGACTGGCCATTCCTTTATCAGAATCCGCGCAGCTTTCCCTTCGTCTATCTCGGTTCGTTGCTACTGGTTCTGATTGCGGGCGGATACTTGGTACGGGTCGCGGTCGGTCGCGCCAGTGGGTCTTCACGAACGCGTCTCGACTGGACGATGTTTTTCATGGGCAGCGCGTTTCTTCTTGTGGAGACGAAAAATCTTTCTCAGTTGTCTCTGTTGTTCGGCGCCACCTGGATCACGAATGCCGTCGTTTTTTCCTCTATTTTTGTCATGGCCATTGCAGCAAACCTCATTGTGACGCGATGGACCACGCCGCGCTTGCCGTTGCTTTTTGGCTTATTGTGGGCGGCGCTCTTGCTGAGCTATTTCGTTCCGTTCAGTGAGCTGACCCAGCTTGCGCCATTCGCGCGCGGAGTTATCGGAGGCGCTGTCACGGCTTTGCCCGTGCTCTTCTCGAGTTTAATCTTTGCGAAAATGTTTCAGCAGACTGGCGATGCCGCGAATGCGCTCGGTTCTAACATTCTCGGCGGCTTGTTTGGCGGCGCCCTCGAGGCGTTGAGTATATTTATCGGCATCAAGGCCATGGCTCTGCTGGCCATCGCGGTCTACGGCGCTGCGGCACTCTCCTCTCGCGGTGGGCAACTTCGGCCTGCGGTTGAGGAGGCGACCGATGTAGTGCCGTCTGCGATGGAGACTCAACCAGTGAAGTAATCTGCCAGGCCAGTGAGCCTCGGCGACGGTGATACAATCGCCGCAGATGCGTTGTGTCTTCTGCTCCAGCGAAATTTCAGACGCGAGCCGCTATTGTCCGGCCTGTGGAACAGCGCTCGGTCCAAGCAGCGACGCGACGCTTGTGGATGACCAGCCCGCCAGCGACGGCGAGACAATCGCCCCACCAACGAAGTCCGGACGCACACCCTCGCATCCGGCGATTTCTCCGCATCGGTCATCTCGCCCTCCTTCAAGGTTAGCGAGTTCCCTTCCCAGCTCCGATGCCATTGGCGGTGGACGATTCACGCCCGGGCAGATTATTGCTGACCGCTATCGCGTGGTTGCGCTGGCCGGCCGCGGAGGCATGGGCGAGGTGTACCGTGCCGAAGACCTTAAGCTGAGCCAGATCGTAGCGATTAAGTTTCTGCCGGCCAGCTTGTCTCAAGATGCTGGCGCACTGGCGCGGTTCCATTCGGAAGTACGCATTGCACGCCAGGTTTCTCATCCCAACGTCTGCCGCGTTTTCGATATCGGCGATGCCGAAGGTGTTCCGTTTCTCACTATGGAATATGTCGATGGAGAGGACCTCTCTTCGCTGATTCGCCGCATTGGCAGGCTGTCCGCGGACAAAGCTGTCGAGATCGCCCGGCAAACTTGCGCCGGACTCGCCGCCGCGCATGAACGCGGCGTGATTCACCGCGACTTAAAACCAGCCAACTTGATGTTGGATAGTACCGGACGAATCCGTATCACCGATTTTGGCCTGGCGAGCATTGCCGCCACCATTGAAGCCAGCGACGTAAGGGCCGGAACGCCGGCATATATGGCGCCGGAGCAGCTCGAAGGCAAAGAAGTCACTGCAAAGAGCGATCTGTATTCGCTTGGCCTCGTGCTATACGAAATTTTGACCGGCAAGCGCGCCTTCAACGCGACGACTCTGCCCGAACTCATCAGGCAGCGCGAATCAGCGGTTCCTGCTAGCCCTTCGGCAATCGTTCGCGACCTCGACCCATTAGTCGAGCGCGTAATTTTGCGCTGCCTGGAGAAGGACCCCGCGCAACGCCCCGCCTCCGCCCTCCAGGTTGCTGCAGCGCTTCCCGGCGGTGACCCGCTGGCCGCCGCGCTTGCTGCGGGCGAAACACCTTCGCCGGAGATGGTCGCAGCCGCAGGTGCCACTGAGGGTATGCGGCCGATTCTTGCCGTAACCCTGCTCGCCGTTTCCGTTGTGACATTGCTCCTGCTGCTGTTTGCTTCCGACCGCTTCAAGCTTCACAATATCGCTCCGCTCGACAACGCTCCCGAAGTCTTGGCCGCGCACGCACGCCAAGTCATCCGCCAACTGGGATACACCGAACCTTACGCTGACGAGGCTTTTTCCTTTTCCTTGCAGCCGGATTATCTTGAATATCTCCAAGACCACGACAAGAGCCCGGTCCGCTGGAGCGCCCTCTCGAACGGTCGGCCCGCCTCCGCGGTCTTCTGGTACCGGCAGAGCCCGCGCTTGCTGCGTCCGCAGAGTTTTTTTTCTTCCGTTGGCGACGGTTCAATCACGACGTTTGATCCGCCTATGCTTATCAGCGGAATGGTGCTGGTCACATTGGATATGCAAGGGCACCTTTTACATCTTGAAGCCGTCCCTCCGCAGAAGGACACCCCCGAAGATCGAGTTATGGTTCCGAACTGGCCCGCGCTCTTGGCCGCCGCTGGAGTGGACGCATCCGCGTACCACAGCGTTCCACCGGAGTGGACGCCGCTGGCCTGGGGTGACTCACGCGCGGCATGGGTGGGTACCGTGCCTGCAAAGATTAACATTCCCGAACGAATTGAAGCTGCTGCGTACCGGGGACGGCCTGTCTATTTCGATGTGATTTATCCCTGGACCACGCCGGACCGCGCCGCGCCCGTTGTGAACAAGCCGCGAGACAGAATTTCCATAGCCATCCTGCTGATTTTATTCTTGGCGGTTACGATCAGCGGGCTGTACGTCGCGCGCCGCAACGTGCGGCTCAAACGCAGCGACTCTCGCGGCGCGGCGCGCCTTGGCGTAGTGGTGTTCCTGATTTTCGCGGCCATGTGGGCGTTGAGGGCGCATCATGTGGGATCGATAGATGAATTCGACACTATCCTCATCGCACTGGGCTGGGCGTTGCCGATCACCACGCTAGCCACGGTGATGTACCTGGCGCTTGAACCCTACGTTCGCCGCCGCGATCCACATACGTTGATTTCCTGGACCCGGCTTCTCGCCGGGCAGTGGCGCGATCCGCTGGTCGGCCGCGACATACTCATTGGGACGTGCTATGGCGTGTTGCTCACGCTGTTCGAGATGTCTGACAATCTGCTGTTGCCATTATTCGGCAAGCTGCCCCCGATGCCTAGTGGGATCGACCCACACAATCTGGTGGGCGTGCGTTTGGCGCTCGGTGGACTCTTGGTTTATGTCCTTGCTTTCCTTCTTTATTCGTTGCTGATTTTCTTTTTCCTGTTCCTGCTGCGGCTTCTTTTCAAACGCGACTGGATCGCCGCGACCATCCTGGTGCTTATCGCTACCGGGACGAATAGCCCTGGTGAGTATCCAGTCCTCACTTATTTGTTACTTGGAATAATCTGGACTTCGATTGTGCTGATCCTGAAGAAAGTAGGGCTGCTTGCTCTCGTCGTGGGCTTAGTGGTCCAGAATGTGCTCGTTGTTTTCCCAATGACTTCACACCTTTCGCGCTGGTACGCCAACGCCGGCCTCACGGGAATCGTGGTCATCTCGGCACTCCTCGCGTACGGTTTTTTCATCGGACTGGCCGGGCGGCCTCTTTTAACCGGCGCTGCACTCGACACGTAGCGAGCGCTGAAATCCCCACCTCGAGCGACACCCCAGAGTTCTAGTGGCCGGTCTTTAGACTAGCAATCGGAGACTCGGCGGCGCCAATTCTCAGCACTTTCCTCGCGGGCTTTTGGTGTCCTCGTCGCGGGAGATAGAAGCCAGTACTTGGCCGGCTAATTCTTCAATATCGTTCAGGGCGCGGCTGGCCGCGACGCGTGCCTTTTCCAAAAACGACGAATCCAGCAAGAACGCGCAGCGATCGACAAACGGATGATTCGCCGCCTCGAACGGTTTGCGCTTCCGCCCCGGTCCGCTGCGCGCGATGAGCTCTTCATAGATCTGGAAATCTCGCTGAAAATCTAAAGCGTCGCCTGCTGACCATTTTTGATGCCGAGCGAGTGTTAGCAAATACTTCCGGCGGTACGCCACCGCGTCCTTCCTCAACATCGGTCGGGGCTTGGATTTCGCCGTTGGTTGGAAGTCATTCGTGACTATCCCGATTGCATGAACGCTTGCCGCGACAAGAGCTTCTCTCTGCAATAAGGTAAGTAAATCGCGATACAGCGCGGCATGCACTTGCAACCCGCGCCTTCCGTGTTCCACCACGTAGGAATCCACAAACCGCGGCACGATGCGCTCGCGTTGCAACGCCTCTGTCAATCGCGCCGCCAACTCAACAGTCGCATCCGCTGCCGATTGCTTCGCCGGGCTCATTACGCCCATGGTAGCAGGAGTAATAAAAAGAAAAGGCCCGGCTTTTTCACCGGGCCTCTGTCATTTACGTTTTGTAGTAGGACGCAGTCTGCTGCGCCGCGAGTGTTTTAGTGAATGGCGCGAGGTACTTCCACGCGCTTGCCTTTTGGTTCCGGCGGCACGATTGCCGATGTCGTCGGCTCCTTCTCCAAGGCGTGCTCCAGCACCTCGTCAAGTGTCCGCACGTAGGTGATCTTCATGTCGCCGAGAATTTCCGGCGTAAGATCAGCCACAGCGTTCGGCTCGTTGTCCGCAGGCAGCAGCACTTCCTTGATACCCGCGCGCTTGGCGCCAAGCACCTTTTCCTTCACTCCACCGATCGGCAGCACCACACCGGACAGAGTCATCTCTCCGGTCATAGCCACTCCCTCGCGCACCGCCCGCCCGCTGAGCAAGCTGACCAGCGCCGTTACCATCGCCGCGCCTGCCGAGGGTCCATCCTTCGGCACTGCGCCAGACGGCACGTGGATGTGAATGTCCTGCTTGCGGAAGAAGTCCGGATCGATGCCATAGCGTTCGCCGTTGGCTCGTGTCCAGGTCAGCGCCGCGGTCATCGATTCCTGCATGACCTCGCCCAGGTGCCCGGTCATAGTGAATTGCTTGCCACCGCGCATCCGCGTGGCCTCGATGAAGATGATGTCGCCGCCCACCGGCGTCCACACCAGCCCCACCGCAACTCCCGGTTTCTTTACGCGCTCCGCAACTTCCTTTTCCGTGCGGAACTTCGGCACGCCTAGGAACTCGCGGACCACTTCCGGAGTTACCACCATCTTTTCCGGCTTGCCTTCGGCAATGCGCCGCGCCTGTTTGCGCGTGATCGTTGCGATCTCGCGTTCCAGGTTGCGGACGCCCGCTTCACGCGTGAAGCTGTGGATGATTTCCCGGAGTCCCTCGTCTGTGAACTCCAGTTGCTCGGGCACCTTCAGGCCGTGTTCCGACGCCTGCTTCGGGATCAGGTACTTGTGCGCGATGTGCAGCTTCTCTTCTCCCGTGTAGCCCGGCAGCTCGATGATCTCCATGCGGTCACGCAGCGGCTCTGGGATGGGATCCATCCAGTTCGCCGTGGCGATGAACAGCACTTTCGAGAGATCGAACGGCACGTCCAGGTAGTGATCGCGGAACGCGTTGTTCTGTTCCGGATCGAGCACTTCCATCAGCGCCGAAGACGGATCGCCGCGGAAATCGCGTCCGAGCTTGTCAACTTCGTCCAGCATCATCACTGGATCGTTCATCTCCGCGCGCTTGATGCCCTGAATGATTTGTCCAGGCAGCGCGCCGATGTACGTACGGCGGTGTCCGCGAATTTCCGCTTCGTCGTGCATACCGCCCAGGGCGATGCGCACGAACTTGCGTCCCAGCGAACGCGCAATAGACTTGCCCAGCGAGGTCTTGCCAACGCCTGGAGGCCCGATGAAGCACAGGATCGGCCCCTTCATGCCTGGCTGCAGTTTCTTGACCGCCAGGTAATCCAGGATGCGTTCCTTGACCTTTTCTAGGTCATAGTGGTCTTCATTCAGAATCGTCTGTGCTTTGGAAATGTCGATTTCCTCATGCCCGGAGGATTTGCTCCAGGGCAGCGAGGTCATCCACTCCAAGTATGTCCGCGAGACCATGTATTCCGCGGAAGCGGGAGTCATCTTCGCCAGCCGCTTCAGCTCACGCTCGGATTCCTTTTTGGCCTCCGCGGGCATGTTTGCGTCTTCGACTTTCTTGCGAAGTTCGTCGATCTCCTGCATGGAGTCGTCGGACTCGCCTAATTCCTTCTGAATTGCCTTCATCTGCTCGCGAAGCAAGTATTCCCGCTGGTTCTGGCTAACCTGCTCTTGCACTTGCTCGTGAATCTTTGAGCGCAGCTCGAGTACTTCGAGCTCCTTGGAAAGCTCGCGAATCAACGCTTCCAGCCGCTTGCGTACGTTAGGAGTCTCAATGAGCTCCTGGCGCACGAGCGTGGAGAGCGAAGGCAGCGTCCCAGCAATGAAATCCGCCAAGCGGCCCGGATCGTCGATGTTCATTGCCACCGACTGCAAATCGTCAGAAAGCTGTGGCGAGTGCCCTACAACGTCTCGGAACAGTTCCTGGGCATTGCGCTGCAAAGCCTCAAGTTCTGCATCGACCTCGCCGATAATGTCCGGCTGCGGCTCTACACGAGCACGCATAAACGGACGCAGCGCAATCAGCTCGGCCACCTGCACCCGCTGCAAGCCTTCCAGGAAAACCACCACGTTGCCGTTCGGCATTTTTACGGTCTTATGTACTTTGGCCACGGTCCCGACCTTGTGCAGGTCCGCGGCGGAGTGATCCTCAATACGTGGATCGAGCTGGCGACCACCGCCAATAGCTTTTCGTCCCCCTCTAATGAATTAACTAGCGCCAAAGAGCTTTCCCGGCCGACCGTGAGCGGGAGCACCGCCCCTGGAAACAGCACGGTGTCCCGCACCGGCAGGACCGGTAGAATGTCTGGCACTGAAATTTTCTTCTCAGCCATGATGTCCTCAAATCTTAAGCGCGAAACCAAAGACCCAACGCGCTTGATTCGTTTAGATGCGCCCGGGGGGTAAAGGGTGCGATAGTTGCAATCGTAAGTAGCATAAAACTTTAGTCTACCTAACTAAGATTGTAGCCCTTCCTACCCTCCTACGCAATGCCCGGCTTAACTCCCCACCAATCAATTAGATGGCTCCCGGAGTTCAATGATTCTAACCACTAGGTATAGCCCCCTGCGGCGGTCTGCCCCTTCGCGCTGCCAAATTTGACCCGAACGTAATCCGTGGCATCGTGCTTAGTCTTGAGCTGGCCCTCCAGCTGGGCATCCTCCACATTGCGGAGGATCTCGCTGAAGATAGGCCCGGGTTTGTAGCCCATTTCCAGCAAATCGTCCCCCGAAAGCAGGCGAGGGGGCCGAATCTCCTCTGCTGGCGTCTCGGCCAAGGTCCGGCTCACGAATCCATAAGACTCAAGCCGCCCGTGGCTGGAGGCGCAGTCAAGCCGATGCAGCTCCAAATGCTCGTCGAACCGCGGCAGCCGGATAAACCGCTTCAGCGTCGAAGCCCGCATCTGTTCGACGTCCTTGAACCTCATGTGGTTCGCCACCAGCGCCACAATCTGCTCTGTATCTTCATTCGAGAAGCGTAGGCGTCGGGCAATGCCCCGAGCCATCTGTAGCCCGACGTCCACGTGGCCATTGAAGCGTATACGATCCCCAGTCTCCTCAGCAGACTTGAATGTCGGCGGCTTTCCTACATCGTGCAATAGAACGCCCCACGCCAACGTTGGCGTGGTTCCGGCGGGTAGTTGTTCGATCATCAGCCGCGTGTGGATCCAAACGTCCCCCTCCGGGTGGAATTGCGGCGGCTGTTCGACGCCCTTCATAGCCGCAATCTCCGGCAGCACCACCCCAAGAAGGCCTGTTTCGTCTAACAGCTCAAATCCCCGCCGAGCCGCACCCTCGGTTAGCAGTTTCGTCAGTTCGTCGCGCACGCGCTCCGCGGAGACCTGCGTGGTGTCGCGGGCATGTCTGCGTATCGCATCGAACGTCGCAGGCTCAATGGCAAAACCAAAGCGAGCGGCAAAGCGCACCGCTCGCAGCAAGCGCAGCTTGTCCTCGCGAAAGCGGCGGTCCGGTTCACCGATTGCTCGGATAATCCCAGCCCGCAGGTCCTCTTGACCGCCCACAAAATCGAGCACTTCGCCGGTGTCGTGCCGCATCAGCAGTCCGTTGACCGTGAAGTCACGCCGCTGCACATCCTCTTTTGGCGTGCGCGCGAACACCACGGCGTCCGGATGCCGCCCATCGGAGTAGCCGCCATCGGCGCGAAACGTCGCGATTTCCACTTTGAGGTCGTCGCGCTGCACGGCAACCACACCAAATTGCGCGCCTACACCAACGCTGTCCGGAAAAAGCGCCATCACCTCATCCGGAGTAGCGTCCGTTGCCACGTCATAATCCGCCGGCTCGCGTCCCACCAAAATGTCGCGCACGCAGCCGCCAACCAGCAGCGCTTCATGCCCATGGCTGCGCAGCGTTTCGCAAATGGAATTGGCCAGTTCTCGCGGCGTCATGATTCGATTATGCGACGCCACATACGCTGTGGCTATTGGAACCTCGGCCGCAGATTCGTTGACCTTGGCGCTTGGGGTTTTCACGCGCCGCTCTGCGCTATGCTTGCCCTGTGAGCGATCCGCCGAAAAAGAAGGAAGCTGGTTTGTGCTCCGACTGTCGCAATGCCCGTACCATACTCTCTGATCGCGGCTCGACCTTCCTCATGTGCCAGTACTCTGCCGTTGATCCCACTTTCCCCAAGTATCCGCGGCTGCCGGTGCTGTTTTGCATCGCTTATTTGCCGGCAAATGAGCTTCCAAGCACCGCCAACTCCTAACCTTCTTCCCTATACAAGTATGTCCATAAATGGTAATCTCCGCTGCGCGGTTTCATCTGTCCTGCGAGGTTGGCGCATGCCGTCCCGCTCGGTGTTCCTTTTCTTGTTTGCACTGTCGTTGTGTCTTTGCTCTCCTTCCGCGCTGGCCGACACGCTTAAAATCACCAGCACTCCGCCAGGCGCAACGGTAGAAATCAATGGCGTCGCCGTCGGAACCACGCCTTATGAAGAGGAAGTGCCCGGCGGCTACTTCCATAAAACCAAAACAGCCCTCGGTCGGCGTCTCCAGAATCCAATGGCTGCACGTATCAGCCTCGCCGGCTACACAACCAAAGAGATTCAGATGACCGAAGGGCCGATGAATTGGGTTTCTCTAAAAGGTCATAGTCATGGCGAGTATTGGCTGCTCAAATTAAAGAATTTCCATGTCGAGCTCGATCCGATCTCGAAGGTATTTACAGGCAACATCACTGCGGATCTCCCTAAAGCTCCGGACGAACGGCGTGATGCCGATCCCGCGCCCGAGCCGCCCCTAGAGGATGTAATCGCGCAGGCCACACCCGCCGTCGTTCGTTTAAAAGGACTAGGTAAGTCGGGAAGCGGGTTTTTCGTCACGGAAAAGGGCGTGATCGCCACCAACGCCCATCTCGCACGCGGCGAGGGGTCCTTGCTCGCGATTTTGCAGGGAGGGCAACAGCTTGCCGCCAACATCATTCACATCGACCCGGACCGCGACATCGCTTTGGTAAAAGTGGAGGGCGATGAATTTCCCTACCTGAGCCTCGGCTCTGCCAGTAACGTTCGCCAGGGCGAAACCGTGATTGCCATCGGCAACCCCGGCGACGCAATGCCGTTTGCCGTTACCAAAGGGATCGTAAGCGCGGTAGGCAAGTTCTCCGCCGCAGGGCCCGGAATCTGGATTCAGACGGACGCAACCATCAACCCAGGCAACAGTGGTGGTCCACTGCTTAACGCACGCGGGCAAGTCATCGGAATCAATACCCTCAAGCTCGAGAAAAGGAATATCAGCGGCATTGGCTTTGCGATAAGTGCCAGCGACCTATTGGCCGTTTTGCTCAAGTACTACCCAGATCCGCTTTCGCCGGGCAGCAAACAATTATTGTCTTCACCTGAATCTGCCGCTGGTGCCAAATCCTCGCCACCCGATCAGGAATTCGGCACCATCGAACTGCGCGAGCCCAAAGCTGCTGAGGTATATGTCGACGGCAAGTTCGCGGGCGACATCCCGTGGTCTTCACCACTCGCCGCCGGAAAGTATTACCTCATCGTTGTGAAAACTCCGGGCCATGCCGACTGGACCAAGCGGATCTACGTTTTTGCCGGCGTGCATACGACCCTGAGTCCCTGGCCGGAGTAAACGCACAACGATTGCCCTCCCCAATCCGCTGTGCTAGCATCCGCCTCGTGTGAGCCCGGCATCACCGGGCAAGCACCACTCGAGAGCGGACCAGGGGATTCAGCTAACTCTTCGTCCTTCTTCGCAGGACCCAGGGAAAGGGCCGCGCTCTCAAATCCCAGCACCACAAGCCAGGCGCAGGCCCGCGCCTCTACCGTGCTTGGCGGACCTCGCCCAATGGAGGTCTGTATGAAGAGCTATCCCACTAAGGACATTCGAAACGTTGGCATTGTAGGCCACGGCGGCACCGGAAAGACGCAACTGGTGTCGTCGTTGTTGTACACCGCGGGCATGACGCCCCGGTGGGGCAAAGTTGCGGAAGGTAGCACCACCACGGATTGGGACGAAGAAGAAATCCAGCGAAAAATATCGATTCAGACCGGACTCGCCTATGCCGAATGGCCCTGCACACTTTGTGAGGGCAGCAACGTTAAGATAAATTTCCTCGATCTCCCTGGATATTCCACTTTCATCACCGAAACAAAAGCCTCGCTGATCGCCGCCGATGCGGCTCTCATAGCAGTCGACGCCCACGTCGGCTCGCAAGTCACCACCGAGAAAGTTTGGGATTACTGCACCGAATACGATATCCCGCGCGCGTTTGTGCTCACCTGGATGGATCGCGACCTCTCCAGCTTCGAGCGCTCCATGGAATCGCTGGAGTCCGTCTTTGGTCGTAACGTCGTCGCCCTGCAGCTTCCCATCGGCACAGAAAAAGGTTTTCGCGGCGTGATCGATCTCGTGGCCATGAAGGCGCACATGTACAAGCCCGATGGCGATGGCAAGCCTTCCATCGAAGAAATTCCCGCCGCGCTGGCCGATGAAGCAAAAGCCGCTCACGAAAAATTGGTCGAAATGGTCGCCGAAGGCGATGACGAGTTGATGGAAGAATTCTTCCGCGAAGGCACCATCCCCATCGAAGATCTGATCCCCGGCGTCCGCAAAGCAATCGTTGCAGAGAAGATTTTCCCCGTGCTGATGGTCTCTGCGCTGCGCAACGTCGGCACTGCCAGCTTGCTGACCTTTATCGCAGATGTTTTCCCGCATCCCGATGAGCACTCTCAGGTCGGCTTCAAAGAGCCAAAAGGCCAGGGCGACCGTATCGAACGCAAGTACGACGACAGCCAGCCGCTTTCGCTCTTCGTCTTTAAGACTCTCGCCGATCCCTTTGCGGGACGCATCAACTATTTCAAAGTGAAAAGCGGCGTGCTGAAGAATGACGCCACGCTGATGAACTACAACCGCAGCCTGCCGGAGCGTTTCCAGCACACGCAGCTAGTGCAGGGCAAGCAGCTTACCGAAATCCACGAACTACACGCTGGTGACATCGGTGCCATCGCCAAGTTGAAAGAGTCGACGACCGGGGAGACGCTGGGCGACAAAAACTCGCCCATCTATTATCCGCCCGCGCAGCTTCCTGAGCCGTCCATTACATTTGCTATCGAGCCCAAGACGCGCGCCGATGAAGACAAGATTGGCGTGGGCATTCACAAGATCATGGAAGAAGATCCCGCGTTGCGTTTTTCGCGCGATCCACAAACGAAAGAGTTTTTGCTCGCCGGCTCAGGCCAGCAGCACATCGAAGTTGTGGTAGCCAAGCTGCACAAGCGTTATCACGTCGATCTGACGCTCAAGCCCCCCAAAGTCCCCTACCGCGAAACCATCCGCGGCAAAGCCGACGCAGAGGGTAAGCACAAGAAACAGTCCGGCGGACACGGCCAGTTCGGCGTCTGCCGCATCAAGATGGAGCCCGTCGAGCGCGGCAAAGGCATCGAGTTCGTCGACGACGTTTTCGGTGGCGCGATACCAAGGAACTGGATTCCTTCCGTCGAAAGAGGAATTCGCGAAGCCGCCGCGCGCGGCTACCTGGCCGGCTTCCCGATGGTCGATTTCCGCGCCATTCTCTACGATGGCAAATATCACGACGTCGACTCTTCGGACATCGCCTTCAAGATCGCCGGCTCCCTCGCCTTCAAAGAAGCGATGAAGCAAGCCCGTCCAGCCTTGCTGGAGCCAGTGATGCACGTCGAGGTCTACGCACCCGATCAATATTCGGGTGACTTGATGGGCGATCTGAGCGGCAGGCGCGGCCGCATCGCCGGAAGCGAGGTCCGCGGCCACAACGTAATCATCAAAGCGCAGGTCCCCTTCGCCGAAATGCTAACCTACGCCAACGACCTCATCTCAAAAACGCAAGGCCGCGCCACGTATTCGATGGAATTTTCCCACTACGACTACGTGCCCAACGAACTCGCCGACAAAGTAATCGCCGCCCACAAGACCGCCCACGGCGAGCAACTCGTGGAAGAGGAAGCGTAGGTAGCGCCTCATGACAAGTTTAACGGAGACGTTGCGTCAACCGCATCTAATGAAGGCCGTTATTTTGATTTCGGCTTTCTGGTGTGCTGCGGCTTTCGCATATGCCGACGATTCGTATTTCCCAATCAAGACGAAGGCTGGGGCAGAAGGTGTAACGGAGTTCGAATCCAAATGGTATGGCAAGTCTTTGGAGCGAATGAGTGAGCCTCGGCTACCCAAGTTGGTCGGTGACGCGAATGTTGACGTCTACCGCATGATGATTCTTCCCACGTGGGGAAATTCCATTGTCGTGAGGGTCCAAAGGCACGGGGAATTGTATAGCCTATCAGCTCGCCGATTAGATGGGCAGGCAGGCTATGACCCCGGCAAATTAGTCGAGGCAAATGACATCGAACTGGGTGCGGGCGATTCAAAGACGCTTTCACTGTTGATCCGAAATCTGAACTTTTTTCAGTTGGCCACGGACGACGACCTCATAGGACATGATGGCGAGGAATGGATTCTCGAAGGCGTTTCGCAAGGCAAGTATCATCTCGTTCAGCGCTGGTGCGCGACGTCCTACAATCCCGAGAAACGCGGACTCACGGCGTTTCTCGCTCTGTCTAAATTCTTACTCGACAGGTCAACCCTCTCAGAAAGGCCGAAAAATAAGGGGCATAAACTCATTTGACGCCATGTCGCGCGTGCGCGGCGTGGTTTAGAGCTAACTCACGAATCATCCTATTGCGGCGGCGCTAAGAAAAGCGAGGCAGGAACATACCTGTGTGTCGGCGGTGCTCGGCAAAACGGTCGCCGAATTCCTGGGTGAGGAAAGATTCTTCGCGGCGGGCCTTCGTGTAAAAAGAGAGCCAGACGATGGCTACCGCCAGCAAGCCGCGCATCTCGCCCACGGAGACCGCCGAGCCCAGGAACGCCAACAAAATCCCCGTATAGATGGGGTGGCGGATGTTGCGATACGGCCCGGTGCGAATCAGTTCGTGCCCTTCCTTTAGCGTGACGACTCCGCTCCAGTTGGTGCCCAGATGCCAACGCGCCCAAATCGCAATGGCCACGCCGGCCGCGGTGAGCGCAACACCGAGCCACCCCGCGGCGTCGCTCTCAGGAAGGAAGCGTATCCCCAGCCACCCGTAGTGCGCGGCGGGCCGAAACAGGTAAAACGCGACCAGCAGCGGCAGCACATAGCGGAGCCTCTGCTCCCAGGACTCACGCCTTTTCGTCTTCTTCAGTTTGAACGCCGAAACGATCCAGTACAAACCGAAGAGAAACCAGAGCGCGTTGATCCATTGCCGCTGAGATGACAAATCCATGAGAGCACCCTCGATCGAGGTCGCAGGCCTCTGCTGAAGCGAACCCATTGTGCCCCAGTTTCGCACCATTTCGTGTCGACTCCGCACTTAGGCTAGAATGCCGGGCTGCTGAACACACTCTTTTCCGGAGCGCACCCGATGACTAACCGCGGTTACCTGCATCGCACACTTCTGGCAATCAGCTTAGCCGCCAGTGTTTGTTTTTGGATCGGGATTTCCCCTGCCCACGCGCAGCAATCCGCTCCACGCGATCCGGCAGAACCGCACCAAGGCCGGCCGCATCCGAAACCGTTGCCGCGCCCAACCGGCGC
>Ga0073928_10004277_pt1 | contig 21346 bp, 15 predicted proteins | sample PaiPotPPA55metaG_FD_76969 | JGI IMG/M metagenome (GOLD analysis project Ga0073928, IMG submission 76969) | Iron sulfur acid spring bacterial and archeal communities from Banff, Canada, to study Microbial Dark Matter (Phase II) - Paint Pots PPA... ...
ACTCGGGTCTCGACGATCGCGAACTGGTGTTCCTGCAAGGCCCGCGCCACAGCCGGCCCGGAAGCGTCGTTACGTTCGCCGCGCGCGCAGGAGTCGCTCACCGTTAGGACTGCGGCCCGAAAAGTATCAGGAGTCGAGGAGGACATCTTCTTCCTCTTCGTTTTTGTCTATTTCCTTGTTCTCGCCGCTGTCGCGCCGCGACTCATCGAGCAGGCGCAATCCCTCCATGAGCAGTCCCTGTGTGTTCAGCGTGGTGGTTTGCTGCTTCGACTTGCCTTCAAAGTTGATCTGGAAGCTTCCGCCCGTCCAGCGCAAGACTTTAAAGACCGCGGCATCGCCGGTCAACGAACCATAAACCGCGTGCGTGACCTGGCCTTCGCTGAAGTACATCTCGCACGTGTCATGGTCGAGAGTGAGTGTGAGTAAACAACTCTTGCGGCCCATTTCGAGCGATTGCACCAGATCAATCACGTTCATCTGGGCCAGGCTGCCGCGCACGGTGCCGTCGGACGAGGTAGACCTCGTCATTTTTTCCAGCGCGATCTTGTCAATCACGCGCTTGATGCGCTGTGTGGCTTCTCTCAAGAAGAAAGGTTTCTCGACGAAGTCATCAGCGGTATGGTCCTGCACCGACAACTTTTCGGAAATATCAGACTTCGTCGCCAGCAAAATGACGGAAATCGCCGCTGTGCTCGACCGGCTTCGGAGCTTTTCGACCAACTGCCGCCCGTCCATGCCGGGCATGCGATAGTCGCTCACCAGCAAGTCCGGGGCATCGTCCACAGCTTTCAGCAGGGCATCGGCACTGTCGCCCGCGGTGGTGACTTTGGCCAGCGGCGTCAGCGCGTCGCGCAGCATCGCCAGCACCATCGGATTGTCATCCACCAGCAGGACTTTTACGTTGCTCTGCATAAATAGCTCAGCCGTCAGCTGTCAGTTGACCCACTACTTCTTGCGGATATAATCGCCGCTCCTGCCGCCAGACTTCCGCTCCAGCCGCACTCCGCGAATCTCAATTCCCTTGTCGAGCGCTTTGCACATGTCGTAAACCGTTAGCGCGGCGACGCTGGCGGCAACTAGCGCTTCCATCTCGACGCCCGTTTCCGCCGTCGTCTTCACCTTAGAGGAAATCGCGACCCCATTCTCGCATTGCCGCAATTGGACATCAACGTGGGCCAGCGGCAGCGGGTGACAGAGTGGAATCAGGTCCGCCGTTTTTTTGGCGGCCATGATTCCCGCCAGCCGCGCCGTTTCCAGCGGATCGCCCTTCGGATTTCCATCGAGCGCCTTCAACACCTCCGGCCGCATCACAACAAATGCGCTGGCTTCGGCCTCGCGCCGGGTCGCCGACTTGCCCGAAACGTCCACCATCTTTGATTTTCCGGACCGGTCGTAGTGGGAAAGCTTCGTTGCCAATGTGTATCCTCTTGCAGGGATTCATCTTAGCAGCAAGGTGGTAAGCTGTGGAAAGCAGGGCATCCTTCATTCGCTTCATTTGGTTAAGTCTTTATTTTTCAAGCAAGTGCGGGAGCGATGCCGCCGCAACTCTTAGCCAGACTTGGGGTTTACATCTCTGGCGGCATGCGTTGCTGCCCGATTGGCGGGAGGCCTTTATGAAGTTTCATAACCGGATCCTTAGCGTCCTTGTAGTTTTGGCGCTGGTTTCGAGTTCCGCGTTCACCGCGCTGGCCCAGGACCAGGCACCTTATCAAGACCAGGACCAAGTCCAAGCTCAAGTGCAGGACGAGGGTCCGCCCCCAGTACCAGATGGTCAATCTTCGCAGGTTGACCCGCAGAATGACCCGCCCGCCATTGCCGCCCGATTGCAGTTCATGAGCGGCTCGGTTTCCGTACAACCTCACGGGACCGATGACTGGGTTGCCGGCGCGCTCAATCGCCCGCTAACCAATTCCGACAACATTTGGGCCGACAAGAATTCGCGCGCCGAAATCAACGTTGGCTCGGGCCTGATCCGGATTGATTCCGAGAGCAGCCTTACGCTGACCAACGTGAGCGAAACCGCGGTCCAGTTGCAGTTGCACCAGGGCGCGATGAATCTGCACATCCGCAGCCTGGACGACGGCGAAACCTATGAGGTGGATACGCCTAACCAGGCGTTCACAGTATTGAAGCCCGGTGACTATCGCTTCGACGTGAATCCTGATGCGGACACGACTGTTATCACCGTGTGGCGGGGCGAAGGCGAATCCTCCGGGGACGGCCCGGCAGTGCGCATTCGCCAGAACGAGCAAGCGCGTTTTAACAACGGCACCTCGATGCAAAACCAAATTCACGGCGCCCCTTCGCTTGATGGATTCGACCAGTGGGCCGAGTCACGCGATGGCCGTTTTGATCATTCCGCCTCCGCTCGCTATGTTTCTCCCGATGTAGTGGGCTCCGAAGATCTCGACGAATACGGCACCTGGCGCGACTCCCCAGAGTACGGAAACATCTGGGTCCCTAGCCATGTTGACGTGGGCTGGGCGCCATACCGTTATGGCCACTGGATCTGGGTTGCGCCCTGGGGATGGACCTGGGTTGAAGACGAACCCTGGGGATATGCTCCCTTCCACTATGGCCGCTGGGTGAATTACGACAATTATTGGGGATGGGCGCCGGGCCCCTACTTCGTCCGCCCATATTATGCTCCTGCGCTGGTTGCGTGGTTTGGCGGTGGCGCATGGGGTGTCGGGATGGGCTTCGGTGGCGGGTATGGCTGGTGCCCGCTGGGCTTTGGCGAACCGTTCATCCCTTGGTATGGCGTGAGCCGCGGTTACTTCAACCGGGTAAACATCACCAACACCCACATCACCAATATCACGAATATCTATAACAACACCTACATCAACAATAGAAACGGGAGAGAGGGTCTGCACGGCGGTGAACCTCTTCACTACGCAAATATGCGTGCGCGCAACGGATTCACCGCGGTGTCTCGCGACACCCTGGTGAACTCCCGCTCAGTGGCGCGGAACAATCTGAGGGTGTCGCCGAATGACATGAGTAGAATGTCTCCGACGCGTTCGCTTGATGTGCGGCCGACCCGGACTACGATGCTGGGCGCCAATGCGGGAAGAACGGCAGCAATGCCGCCTCCACGGACGTTTGCCCGCCCTGTAGTGAGCCGGAATAATAACAACGCGGCTGGTTTCCACGGCGGATCGCCATCCCCGACGTTGGGCAGAGGCGGCGACTCCGCCCTGGGCGACCGAACTGGGGGCAACGGAACTGGTGTCAATGGACGCGGTGTTCAGCGGCCGGCGGAGAATCTGCCGAATCGTGCTGCAAGCCCGAACGGCAACGTGCGGATGCCGGATCGCGGGTCTGCGATGTCCATGTCCCGCTCGGTGCCGCGGCCGGCGAATGCAGGCGGCGGTTACAACCAGGGAGGAAGCAATCCCCGCTCAGACGTTTATCGCCAGCAGGGAAGCTCCACTTGGCCGCAGAATAATTCGCGCTCGGCTGGCCCAAGTTCCTCGCCGAGTTACACGCCGCGCAATGGCAATGACGGATCAAACGTGCGTGGTAACGCCCCAGCTCCGCGAACCAATGCTCCGCTTTCCAACGACCGATCAGCCGGCCCACGTAGCGAACTCAGCGTCCCCCGCCCGATGGGAAACGTGTCTCCGGGCGGATATTCATCAGGGGCAAACCGGGGAAGCTACTCCAGCCCCAGCAACGACCGCTCTTCCAATGGTGGCGCCTACGGTGGTGCAAGACCGTCGCCTTCCTACAATGGCTCGTACAGCAGACCGTCGCCGGGTTACAGCGGCGGGTCGTACGGTCGGCCGGCGCCTTCCCCAGCACCGTCGTATGACCGCGGCTCCTACGGACGCTCTGCTCCATCGTATGGCGGAGGTCCCTATGGCGGCGGATCCTACGGGCGCAGCGCTGCATCACCTTCGCCAGCACCATCGTACGACCGCGGTTCCTACGGACGTTCCGCTCCCGCGTATGGCGGGGGCTCATCCGGACGTAGCGCTCCTGCGTACGGTGGCGGCGGTGGTTACAGCGGTGGCGGCAGGTCGTCCGGTGGTGGCTCTTACGGCGGCGGCAGATCCTCCGGCGGATACTCCGGAGGCGGCGGACACGCCTCAGCCCCCAGCCACAGCTCCGGCGGCGGTGGAGGCAGTTCGCATAGCAACAGTGGCGGCAACTCCCACGGCGAACATCACTAAATCGAATTTCATGCCGGCAAGACGCGCGCCGCCTTCGAGCGGCGTTTTTTCTGGGCCTCAGTGGCTCTCATCCCCCGCAGGCGCGAGGTCGGACGTGTCCACGTTCGTGGCCTCGGCTCGCGGCGGGAGAACCGGCGGTGACTGGAATTGGCCGGGATCTTTTCCCGCCAGCGCAGCGCTCATGAATTCCATCCAGATCGGCAACGCCGCCCGCGCCCCGGTTTCCTTCGCGCCTAGGGATTTCTTTTCGTCGTATCCCACCCACACCCCCGCGGTCAACGACGGTGAGAAGCCGACGAACCAGGCGTCAGTAAAGTCGTTGGTGGTGCCCGTCTTTCCCGCCAGCGGAAGTTTGAGCTTTGTCGCGGCTATTCCGGTTCCGTGCTGTACTACTTCCTCGAGCATGGAAGTCATTAGGCGCGCAGTGCGCGCGCTGATTACATCTTTCACGTCAGGATAGTTTTCTTCCAGAACTCGTCCGTCGTAATCCGCAACTTTGGTGATAAGCCGGGGAACTAGGCGCACTCCATCGTCCGGGAAAACGCTGAACGCGGAAGTCTGCTCGAACAAAGTGACCTCCGCAGCGCCAAGTGCGACCGGCAAGTACGGCGGTAGCGGTGACGTGATCCCAAACTTACGGGCATAATCCTCAACGGTGCGAATTCCCGTTCGATCCGCCAGCTTCAGTGCGGGAATATTTCGCGATTGCGCCAGCGCGCGGCGCAGAGTGATAACACCTTCGAACTTGTCGTCAAAATTGTGCGGGGAATACGGGCCTGACCCAGTCTGAAAAGTAACCGGTGCGTCGAGGACTGTATCGTCGGGCCGCGCGCCCTGATCAATGGCCGCCGTGTACACATAAGGCTTGAACGATGACCCGACTTGGCGCAGGGCCTGGGTTGCGCGATTAAACTTCGAAAGAATGAAATCGCGTCCTCCGACCATGGCGCGAACGTCGCCGCTGGCATTATCAATTGCCAGCAACGCGCCTTGCGCTCCGGAATCCTGCTCCAGACTGACCCTCGCTTTGCCGTCTGCGCCCAGCGCGAGCAGCTTTACGTAAGCCACATCTCCAGGTGTCAGAATTTTTGTTATCTTCTGCTGCGTCCAGGCGGCGTCCGCTTGCGTCAAAGTCGCGACGTACTGTCCAATTTTGAGCGTTGCTGTTCCCGGCGGCGAAGCCGCAGTGGAGACGACCAGCGCGTGTGCGTAATTTCCGGGATCCAGCTGCGCGTCCCAGTCAGGATGTTGATAGCCCGCCAGGGTCTGGCCTTCGAGAAGAATATTCGCCAAACGTCCTTGCCAGCCATGCCGGTGCTCATAAACCGCTAGACCATCGAGCACCGCGTGGTTTGCCGCGCGCTGCCAATCTATGTCCAGCGTGGTAGAGACCCGCAACCCCCCTTCATGCACTTGGTCGGTGCCATATTTGTTCTCCAGATAACGCCGCACTTCCTCTACAAAATAGGGCGCCAGCGAGTTCAGATCATGCGCCAGGTTCAACTCCAGCGGCGCGTTGCGCGCATCGGCAGCCTGGCTGGCAGTGATCTTTCCGTCCTCTAGCATCGAATTGATGACAAGATTGCGGCGGCGCAACGCGCGCTCGGGATGAATAACCGGCGAATAATAAACCGGAGACTTGGGCAGTCCCGCGATCAGGGCCGCCTGTTCCAGCGTGAGTTGTTTGGCCGACTTGCTGAAATAAAACTCAGACGCCGCCTCGAATCCGTAAACTCCGTGCCCGAGATAGATCTGGTTTGCGTACAGAGTGAAGATCTGGTCCTTAGTAAATCGCCGCTCGATCTGGATGGCCAACAGCGCTTCCTCAATCTTGCGATGAAACGATCGATCGGGTGAAAGAAAAAGATTGCGCGCCAGTTGCATGGTGAGCGTGGAGGCGCCTTGTACCTTGCCGCCGGATTCGATGTCGCGGTAAGCCGCTCCCGCGATGCGCCACACATTGACCCCCAGGTGACGATAGAAGTCTTTGTCCTCGGTGGAAATCAGGGCATCGCGGAGAACTTGAGGGAAATCCTGGTACGAAGCCACCACCCGCCGCTGCAACGCAAATGAGCCGATGGTTCGTCCGTGAATATCGTAAAGTTCGGTGGTGGAAATGGGACGGTAGTTTTCCAGTTCCTCAACTTGCGGAAGGTCAGTTGAATAAACCAGCAGAAGCCCGATCAGGGCACCAACCAGGGCGGAGAGCAGCACTAGCAGCCCGAACACAAACCGCCGCACCATCTTCTGGCGGGCAGGCGGACTAACCCCCGCTTCCTCTAAAGCTGCTTCCATTGGATTTGTAGTTAGGATATCAGTCAGCGATTAAGAAGCGCTTTCACCACAAAAGACACAGAGCCGCAGAGAAGTCAAGATCAAGGAGATATTCTCCTGTTCTGGTTTTCTCTGCGGCTCTGAGCACGGCGGTGAAAGATTATCCTTGCCGGCTCTTCAAAACTGCAATCGCCTTCTGCAGTTGTTCATCGTGTTCGGGAGAGGATTTCTCTTTCTTTTCCGTCTCGGGAGGCGCCGCATTCTCATCTTCCTCGGGTACCGCAGCATCCTCGGTGGTGTCGGCAACCAGGACGTTCGGAGTTACTGCCGCATCCTGAATGGCTTTGCCTTGCGGCGAATAATATTTCGCGATGGAAAGAATCAGTGCGCCGCCGTCCGGCAACTCAATCAGCTTTTGCACCGATCCGTCGCCGAATGTTTTGTCGCCCACAACATCACCGCGCGCGTTTTCGAGCACCGCGGCAGCCACTACCTCGGAAGCGCCGGAAGTCCCTTTGTTCACCAGCACCACCAGCGGCAACGTAGTTATCGCCTTCGCCGGATCGGCGTTGAAGGCCTCACGAGGATACTTCTGCCCTTGCAGATAAGTAATGGTGCCGTGGTTCAGAAACAGATTTGCGGTCGCGATACCTTCGGATTCTTCGCCCTCGGCGCAATCGCGCAGATCGAGGATCAGCTTTTTCGCGCCCGACTTTTGCAAGGTCTTGATCTTGGCCGCAATCTCCTGAGATTTGCCCTTAGGGAGTGCGTCCACGCGGATTTCGCCGATACCGTCTTCCAGCATCTTGTCCTCGGCCGCCGGAATGGTCACTACATCGCGTGTAACCACGACCTTCTGTGGCTCCGCGCGGCGGGCTCTGACGACAGAAAGATTCACATTCGAGCCAGGCTCGCCGGAAAGCAGACCATGGATCTGCGCCAACGACATCTCGCGCGTGCTCTTGCCTTCGATAGCTTCAAGAATGTCGGTATCCTGCATTCCCGCTTTGTCCGCTGGCCCACCCGGAATCACCGAGACAATCGACGCGTAACCGAAGCGCTTTGAAATCGCCGCGCCAACGTCGCCACGGGCATTAGTCTTGCTGGCTTTGTAATCCTTGTACTGCTGGGCATTCAGATAACTGGAGTTCGAGTCGAGTGACTCGAGCAGCCCGTGCAATGCTCCGTCAGTCACCAGCGGAAGGTTCGGATCTTCCACGTACTCGCTGCGCACTCGTGAAAGCACTTCGCTGTAAACTTCCATCTGGCGATAAGCGCCATCGTTGGAGGCGCGGACACCGCCGATGCCGATTCCGCCTGCCAGTGAAAACAGCAGAACGCCTGCGGATACAACAAGTATGGCTGTCTTGATTTTGGTGGACATCAGACTCCGAATTTCGAGGGCGACCTTGTTTAGCCTCAGGACGTGTACAGCCACCCGATTTTGCCAATTATAGCTGGTTTGATGCCAATTTCATGAACTTCGGTGCACCCCGGGTAACCCCGATTATCTGTCTTTACGATCTGGTGTAACATGGCGAGCTTCGAGGTATTTATTATGCACCGCTGGATCCTCCTGTTGACCCTTCTTGCGCTCCCTGCTCTCGCTCCCGCGCAAACTCAAACCGAAGAATGGAAGCAACTCTTTGATGGCAAAGACCTGACCGGCTGGAAGCACGTCGGCCCCGGCTCCATGACCGTCGACGATGGCCTGATTCGCACCCATGGCGGCATGGGCCTTCTCTATTGGACGGGCGGCAAATTGGGCGATTGCGTCATTCGGGTGGTCTTTAAGATGCGCGACCACAACGATAACTCCGGCGTTTTTATACGCATCCCGATCGAGCCGCGCGAGGAATGGATGCCGGTCCATTACGGTTACGAAGTCCAAATTGACAACGAAGCTCCCGGCGAGGACGAGTACCACATCACCGGAATGCTCTACTCGCTCACCAAGCCGCTGGCGCGCACCGGCAAACCCGGCCCCGAGTGGAACACCATGGAAATCGCCCTCGACGGCCCGCGCACCATCGTGATGCTAAACGGCGTGAAAGTTTCGGACTATACCGAAGGCGACCCGGTTCCGGAGCGCAAATTCAGCTTCGAGCCGCAGCGTGGGACCCGGCCCAACGACGGCTATATCGGTTTGCAGAACCACAGCGACAACGACGTAGTGTTCTTCAAAGAAGTTGCAGTCAAAATGCTGAAGAAATGAATTCCAGCACCTGCTCGCTTCGGTGAACCTCTGTGCCCTCTGTGGTGAAAAACGTTCCCCGCAGAAGACTGAGAGGTCACTGAATAGAATCGGAGGCCTGTTATGCAAACTTCTCGCCGAACCTTTCTGGGATTGACCGCCACCGCCGCTGGCGCAACTCTCGCGGCCAAGACAATCTTTCTGGATCCCGATCCGCTCTGGGCGTTACCGCGGGCTGTGGCTCCCAGCGATCGCGTCCGCTTCGGTATGGTCGGGATTGGAATGCAGGGGTCTAATTTGCTGCCATCCTCAATCCAGTTGCCGGGAGTGGAATGTGCCGCCGCTTGCGATCTCTACGACGGCCGCCACACCCTCTCGCGCGAACTTACGAATTCGCCCACGCTGCCCGTCACCCGGCGCTACCAGGATCTCCTCGCCAACAAAGAGATTGACTGCGTCGTCGCCGCCGTTCCCGACCACTGGCACAAGCAGATCGTGGTGGACGCTGTCAGCGCCGGCAAGGATATCTACTGCGAGAAGCCGATGTCGCACAGTCCCGCCGACGGCTTAGAAATGGTCGCCGCCCAAAAGAAGACCGGGCGCATCGTTCAGATCGGATCGCAGCGCGTGAGTTCTGTGCTCCTGGCCAAAGTTCGCGAACTGGTGCAGCAGGGATCGCTTGGCGATCTTATGATGGTCGAAGGCACGCTCGGCCGCAATGATCCCAATGGCGCCTGGGAATATCCGCCGCCTCCAGACCTTTCACCGCAGAATCTTGACTGGGACACTTGGCAGGGAACCGTCCCCAAGGTGCCTTTCAATCCCAACATTTTTGCCCGCTGGCGCTGTTGGAAAGAATACGGCACCGGCGTGGCCGGCGACCTACTGGTTCACCTGATGAGCGGAATGATGTATGTGCTCAGCATCAACGAGCCCCCCAAGCGGGCGATGGCGATGGGAGGAATCCTGCGCTGGAACGATGGGCGCAACATGCCTGACGTACACGCCACTCTCTTCCAATACGGCCAGAACCCGGTTTATTTGCGCCTGAACCTCGGGACCGACACGCCTGAGACTTATCGCTTCATGGGCTCAAAAGGCATTCTCGATATCGGCGGCGACCAGGTCACTTTCACGCCGCAATCAGGGAAAGATGAGTCGCCAAGTTGGTATGCCAGCAGCTTCCCGCGCGCCCTGCGCGATCCTTACGTCAAGCAATGGCACGACGAACACGACGCCCCCCCGGGCCACGAACCCGTGCCTGAGAGTGTCGTTTTCCGAAGCGTCCAGTTCGATGAACTAAAGCCGCACCTTTGGAACTTCTTCCAGGCGGTCAAGACGCGTAAGCCGGTGACCGAAGATGCCGTCTTCGGACATCACGCCGCCTTGGCTTGTCACATGGCGAACGAGTCGTACTTCCGCAAGGCTGCGGTGTGGTGGGACGAATCTTCGAAAACAATCAAGAGCTAAATGTGCAGCCCAGGGCGCCCTCGTCGGGGGGGGAGGACCCGTCCCCACTTGGTGCTCTACAGCGGAGAAAGCTCATCTTCTCTCTCCTTGCTGTGGTCCTCGCGAAACTGCTCTCCAAACCTTTTTTCCAGATATTTCCGCGCCAGTTCCTTTCCGCCCAAGCCGAAAGCCAGGGCCAGCCCCAGCATCAGCGAACCGAACGTAAGCGTGAATGCCACAATCACCGTACGCGAGCCGACGCCGATCTCCTCAAATGCCATAGAGACAACGAAGAGAATGATCATCGTCCGGACTGCCCAGCTGATGAGGCGCGGTGAAGGCAGTTGGGCGTTCACTCCGCTGAGTAAAGCGGCGCGGGAAAAGAAGCTTGCCGCTAGCAGTCCGAAAAACAAAATGAACAACGCCACAAAAAGCCGGGGGAGGAAACCGAAGAAGCTGGTGACGTGTTGCTCAATTCCCACCACTCCCAGCACGCTGATGCCAAGCAAGATGAAACCGAACCAGGCCAGCCAGAACACGAAACGGCTCACCAGTTCGCTCAGCGACGGTAGAGCCGCGCCGCGCAGCAGGTTGGCAGCGCCCGTGTGCTCTGACAGTTTGTCGATGCGCGTGATCCGCAACAGGCTGCGCAGCAGATATTTCAAAACCAGCGCGATCACCAGGCCCGCCACGACAATGGCCAGCATCTCCAGGAATCGTGGCAAGAACCGGGCCACGCTCCGTAAAATCTCGTCCATGGTTCTGCCTGACTCAGCAATAAAATCTCGCCACATAAACAACCTCACTTCCCGCCGTCCCACAACTTAAGCAGGTACGGCTTCTCGTTCTCGAATGTCTGGCACAATGCTTCGATGTTGCTTTCGAATTCTTCCGTAGAGGCGTTCTGGTTCTCAGTCAAGAATGTGAATGCCCGGCCACGGAACAATGGCACCAGCGCCTGCACAATGTGATCGCGGTCAATGACCACCTTGTGGTATGCCGCCGCGAATTCATAAACGGTTCGTGTCCAAAGCTCGCCAGAGTAGACAAAGTTATCCTCTGTCGTTGATGCCAACTGCCGGATTCCGCCATGGGTCTCGGGCGAAAGAATGGAGAGAAACACCGGCTCGAGTTCTGACGCACCCAACCTGAACGCCTCATACAGCCGTTTACGATTCAGCCGCAGCGGCTCCAGATCCCCGCCCGGCTCGCAGCCCTGGCACGGAGCCTCCAACGGCTCTCGCCCTGAGATCCAAGCCGAAGCGAACGTGTCCATCGAAGAAAACAAAGTCCCCGCAGTGTCGCGCATCGCGCTCACCAGATCCAACCGTGGATTCTCCAGTCGCGCTTTGGTGCCGACAAACGATTGCACCACTTTGAATCTCTCCACTAGCGCCAGCAGCGTAAGCCACAACTCGGTGCCTTTTCGTCCTTGTGCGACTTGCCAGATGTCCTGAGCCAGAAAGTGGCTGCCTAGGGCTCCGGAAAACCCGAAATCGGCGGGGTACGGTTCACGTGCCGGGCACCGATAAACCGTCCGAGTCATTGGGTATGCGAGGTTCTGAATCAGTAATCCGTCGAATTTATGGCGCCGGTAAACCGGCAACACCATGTCCTTGCCGTCGCTGAGCACCGGACGCAACAGCCGTTCGATCCACTGCGGCTCCAGGGTGGTGGATTCCGGCGATACCACCGCGCAGGCCCGAGCTTGCAGCAAGTCCGCGGCCGCCAAAATCGCGTGCAGCGCGGTCCCGTTTGCTGGGCCGCCTTCATATTGCGTGCTGATGCTGTGCAACGTGCGCAGCGCGCGCACATTGGACGAAACACTCGCGTCATTGATCGAGGCCGCGCGTACCAGGTCTTGAGTACCATCAGTCGATCCGCCATCGGCATTGATAATCGCCGCGCGCGCTCGCGGGAAGTATTGCAGCAGACCGGCGCGCACCGCCTGCACCACCGGCCCCACCGTCTGACCGTGGTTGTAGGTAGGCACGGCAACCAGGATGTCCACCTGGCCAACGTTGATCAGCTCACGGATAAAGTTATCCGAAAGTATGCTTGCTTCGGGCAGAGTAGCTCCTAGCTTCTAGCTTCTAGGCGAAACCAGATTGCTAGAAGCTAATAGCTAGTGGCTAGCAGCTACACCTTCCTTAATCGAAACCAATAAAACTGATACGGCCCCATAGTCAGCAAATACGGCAAATCTCCAATGCGCGGAAAAATGTTTCTGCCAAACATCTCTACCAGAATATTTCCGCGGTAGGCCTTCAAATCCAGTTCCACCGCTTGCGCTGCGCTGGAAAGATTGTTCACCACTAGGATCGTCTCATTTCCCAGCTTTCGTACGTAAGCCAGCACCCGATGATTTGCTGGATACAGAAACTCAATTGATCCACGCCCAAACGCCGCGCAGGACTTCCTGACCCGGATCAGCCGTTTCATCCACGAAAGCAGCGAGTGATCGAAACGCCTTTGCGAGTGCACGTTGATGACCTGGTAGCCATACACCGGATTCAGCAGCGGTGGTGAATATAGGGCTTCGGGATCAGCCGCCGAAAAGCCGCCATTCCAGCCTCCATCCCACTGCATTGGAGTGCGCACCCCGTTGCGGTCGCCCAGGTTCACATTGTCGCCCATGCCGATTTCATCGCCGTAATAGATGATCGGAGTGCCCGGCAGCGACATCAGCATCCCGTTCATCAGCTCGATCCGCTGGCGGTCATTATCGAGCAAAGGAGCCAGTCGCCGCCGGATCCCCAGATTCAGCCGCATCGCTTTGTCACGCGCATATTCGTCATACATGTAATCGCGTTCCATGTCGGTGACCATTTCCAGCGTCAGTTCGTCATGGTTGCGCAGGAACAGGCACCATTGGCAGGCTTCAGGGATTTCCGGCGTCTGCTTCAGAATCTCAGTAATCGGTTTCCGGTCCTCCAGTTTCACTCCCATAAACATTCTGGGCATCAGCGGAAAATGGAACGCCATATGGAACTCGTCGCCAATTCCAAAATACGAGCGCAGATCCGCAGGCCACTGATTGGCCTCTGCCAGCAGCATGCGGCCAGGAAACTCTTTATCCAGCCGCGCTCGCAGGTCTTTCAGCACACCGTGGGTTTCAGGAAGGTTCTCGCAATTGGTGCCTTCACGCTCCACCAGATAGGGCACCGCGTCCAGACGGAACGCGTCAACCCCCATCTCCAGCCAGAACCGCATCACGTCCCACATCTCTTCGCGGACTTTGGGATTGTCATAATTCAAGTCAGGCTGGTGACTGAAAAACCGGTGCCAGTAGTATTGCTTCGAAACCGGGTCCCAGGCCCAGTTTGAAAGCTCGGTGTCCAGAAAAATAATCCGTGCTGCCTTATATTTCGTGTCCGAGTCACTCCACACATACCAATCGCGCCGGGGATTTTCCCGTGCGCTACGCGACTCCTGAAACCACGGGTGCTGGTCAGAGGTGTGATTGAGCACCATTTCGATGATCACCCGGATCCCGCGCTGGTGCGCGGCATCAAGAAACAGCTTGAAATCGTCCAGCGTGCCGTAAGTGGGATGGACCGACCGGTAATCAGAAATGTCGTACCCGTCATCGCGCAAAGGCGAAGGGAAGAACGGCATCAGCCAGATGGCATTGATGCCCAGGTCTTGCAGATAGTCGAGCTTCTGCGCGAGCCCGCGGAAATCTCCATTTCCGTCGCCCGTGCTGTCGTAAAACGCGCGGACGTGGACCTGATAAATGACCGCGTCCTTGTACCAAAGCCCGTCTTTGGTTGGCAATTCTCTTTCCCCGAATCTTTGATGTTTGAGTTCCCGCGGAGCAAAGCCCTTTTGGATGCAAAAGCTGACTCTACTCTAACCTCTCAGCCTTGAGGAAATCGTATGGAGCGGACCGGCCCAAGTGCAGTCGCAGAGGCCATCGTCCTAGATCCCCTCTACCCCCATCCTGACACATTGTGTTTTTCCCAACACATGATCCAGCAGAGGCGCTCCTCTAAGCCTAGTCCCATCAATAACATGTACTTGGACGGCGGATTGCCACTCCATTCCCAGCACGAAGGGACAACTCACATGCAACTCATCATTTCTTTCATGGCAGTGGTCGCTGGCCTCGTCTTCTCGGTAGCAGTAGCGCTCTTAGTTGAAGAGATGATCTTCGGCCAGGTTTTCCGGATTTTCTTTACCCCTCAGCCGGTAAGGGTCAAAGCCGGACATCAACGCTAAATAAGCTTTGGAGTCATCGCTAAGTTTTAAGGAGAAACGTTATGGTTTTCCTCAGGTACGTTCTGTTATGGGGCGGAGCCGGGATGATCGCGGCAGCCGTCGCAATCCTGGCTCGCGATTTCTACCTTGCCGCAAAGCACAAGCAAGCACTCGCGACCGCCGCTACGGCCGCGGTCCCGGACGCGCCCGAAATTCATTGGCGTCAGGACTGGCGCAACGCGATCGCATTGGCGTTGCTCGCCTGGGTCCCGATTCTTCTGTCTTACGGCATCGTGGTCGTCCCCAGCGGAACAGCGGGCGTACTCGTCAGCCAGACCAGCGGCACCCTCACCGGAACGCTTTATCCCGGCGCGCACTTCGTAACTCCGCTCGCGGATAATGTCGTCCTGTTTGACACCCGCGACCAGCTCTTCACTACCGGCGAACTTGAGAACAGTGACAAGGAAGCCAAGCAAGCCGGAGCCGCCGAGCCTCTGCGGGTGCAGGCCAAGGAAGGACTGATCATCGGCCTGGCGATCACCGTCCGTTACCGCCTCGATCCTAAACATCTTGACTATATCCAGGCCAACCTTCCCCAGCCCGTTGAGAAAGAAATCGTTCCACCCGTGGTAGCCAGCGCTTGGCGTGAACTGGTTCCCAATTACACGGTGCGCGACGTCTTTGCCACTAAGCGCGAGGAGATCCGCAAGAAAGCCGCCGATCAGATCACGCAGAAACTAGCCGCTGACGGCATCATCGTGAAAGAAGTCATGCTGCGCGACATCCAGCTTCCGCCCGAATATGCCAAAGGCCTGGAAAGCCTGCTGCTGAAGGAACAGCAGAATGATCAGATGGGCGTGCAAACCGAAATTCAGGAAAAGCAAGTCCGAATCTCCGAACTGGAAGCCGAGGCCACCAAAGCTCAGCAGGTGAAGCAGGCCGAAGGCAACGCACAAGTCAAAGTCCTTGAGGCGAAAGCCGAGGCCGACGCCATGCAGTACACGCTCCCGCTGAAGCAGAAGCAGATCGAAGAGAGCAAGCTCGAGGCCGAAGCCCGAAAAGAAGCAACCGTCGAAAACGCTGAAGCGAATGCCCAGGCCACGGTGAAAAATGCCGAAGCCATGGCCCAGGCCAAGGTGCTCGACAGCAAGGCCGAGATGGAGCGTCGCAAGCTGCTTGCCGAAGCCGAAGCCGACCGCATTCGTGTGACCGCGGTTGCCGACGCGGAACGCATGAGGAACGAAGGCGCGATCCTGAAGGGGAACCCGTTGCTGATCAACAAGATCGTCGCGGAGAAACTATCTGACAAACTGCAGATCATGATGGTGCCCTCTGACGGCAAATTCTTCTTCGCCAACGACGTGCTGAAAAGCATGAACATGGCGAACCACGGGGGCGAAGCCGACCAAGCGAAGGAGAAGTAGCGGAAGCCGGTGTCTGTATGGAAGTCGGCAGTGGGTAGGGGTCAGTGGTAAGTGAAGAGTTCCAGGAGGAACGCATCGACCCGGGATAACGAACTGATCACCGCCCACTGCCCACTGGCCACTGCAGTTTATAATGCGCGCAATCCTGAAATGGTCTGCACTTCTTCACGCCTGCGTTGGGCTTGGTGTCTGCTGGTTCTATTCTCACAAGTGGCGATTGCCGCCGATTGGCGCCGCCCCGAGGCTCAACTGGCCGAAAAGATCTCCGCCACCACCGGGCCCGGAGTTGTCGCCCTCGAAGTCACCAACCGGTCCTCGCTTAGTCCATCCGAAGCGGATCAAATTCGCCGCGGACTCACTGCTTCCCTGGCTGATTCGGGCGTACGAGTGTTCGAGCCCGATCAGGCTGCCGCCATGGTGCATGTCACACTTTCCGAGAGCTTCCAAAATTACGTCTGGGTTGCCGAAATCCAGCAGGGTAACAATGACGCAAGCATCGCTATCATAGCGACGCCACGGCCAGATTTTGCCATCAACGCGCAGAGTGTTCCGCCTCTCGCGCTCCACGCAACCCAACTGGTCTCACAGCCCGAGCCCATCCTCGACGCCGCCATTCTCGAAGGCAATCCACGGCGGATGCTGGTGCTCGGCGAAAATGCCGTCACCGTCCATGAATTTAGAGATGGACACTGGATTCCCGGATCGCCACTTGCCATCAACCACGACCGCCCGCTGCCCCGCGATGCCCACGGGAGGATTGTACTGCGCAATGACCATCTCTTCGACGCTTACCTGCCCGGCCTGATTTGCCGCAGCACCAAAGCTTCCCCCTTAACGTTGAATTGTTCGCGCAGTGATGATCCCTGGCCCTTGCAGACCGAAGACTTCGGCGTCTCCGGCTTTTTTGCTCCGGCGCGCAATTTCTTTACTGGCGCGCTGGTTCCTGGCGTCGGCCAGCAAAAGTCAGCCCCAGCGTTTTATTCCGCGGGCGCGCTTCCTCGAGGCAAGTACGCGCTCTGGATTTTTGCTGGAGTCGATGGCCAGTTGCATTTGCTCGACGGCATGAATCACCAGATCGAGGGCAGCATCCACTGGGGCAGTGACATTGCCGCAGTCCACGCCCCTTGTCGCCAGGATTGGCAAGTGCTGGCTACTTCCGCCGGCAGTGGCAAAGATGATTCCGTGCAGGCATTCGAGTTCGCCGACCGCGAACCCGTGGCGGTCAGTCAGGCCCTGCAGTTGAACGGAGATCTAACTTCCTTATGGACGGCGCGAAACGGCGACAGCGCGACTGCCGTGGTTCGTGATTCGGAAACGGGCAACTATGAAGCGGTGCAGCTCACTCTTACTTGCGGTCAGTAGCCTGCTTTGGCTCGGAGCCACGCCAACGAGGGCGTTGGCCGAGTCGCGTCCGCATTACGGCGGCGTCCTCCGTCTGGCGATGAAAGAGACGCCCCAAACTCTGGATCCCGCAGCCCCGGGCGCCCCTGCAAGTTTGTTGCGACTGGTTTTCGAAACTCTGGTCGCTCTCGACGACCGTGGCCGTCCGCAACCGCTGCTTGCCACCTCGTGGCAATCCGATCCCGGCAGCCAGCGCTGGCGCTTTTCTCTTCGCGCTAGTGTCAGTTTTCACGATGGCACTCCTCTCGACTCGGGCACGGTCGCCGCATCGTTGCGAAATAGCAATCCGGAATGGAAAGTGATCTCCACCGGCGATGTGATCATGATCGAAACTGAATCCGCCACTCCCGACCTGCCGGCCGATCTGGCGCTGGCGCGCAACAGCATTGTCCGCCGGGGCGATAGTGCTAAACTCAGCGGCACCGGACCGTTCGCCATCGCGCAATGGGACGCCGGGAAACACGCCACTCTCGCCGCCAACGAACAATACTGGGGCGGCCGGCCATTTCTGGATTCCGTCCAGCTAGACTTCGGCAAGAATGATCGTGACCAGGTGCTGTCGCTGGACCTCGGCAAAGCCGACGTGATCGAACTCGCACCTGAGAACATCCACCGCGCCCGGTCCGAAAACCGCATAGTGATGAGTTCGCAGCCCGAGGAGTTGATGGCCCTGGTCTTTGGCCGCGACCCCCGCTCGGAAGATGAGACTCACGCGCGCATTGCCCTGGCCTTGAGCATCGATACCGCCGCCGTCAATAACGTTGTTCTCCAGGCCGGAGGAGAGCCAACCGGGGCGCTTCTTCCCAATTGGTTGTCCGGATACGCATTCGTTTTCGCAGCCGGCGGAAACACCGAACACGCTCGAGCGGAGCGAATGCAGTCGAAACACCTTCCCAACTGGACGCTGGGATATGACGCATCCGACCCCATGGCGCGCGTGATTGCGGAACGCGTCTTGCTAAATGCTCGCGATGTTGGGATCACCCTACAACTGACGAGCACCGGCAGTGCCGATCTGCGCCTGCTGCGAACCCCGCTCGCATCTTCCGACCCGCATGTTGCCCTCGACGAGTTGGCCAAGGCTTTGCAGCTTCCTCAACCAAAACTCGGCAACGGTTCGATCGGCGAACTTTATTCCGCCGAAAAAGCTGCTTTGCAATTCCATCGCGTGATTCCCCTGCTCCACCTGCGAAGCGCAGTTGCGCTGCGGCCGAATGTTCACGACTGGAACATTCTCGCGGACGGAACCTGGCAGGTCAGCAACGTCTGGCTGTCCGGAGAAAGGCCATGAGCCTCCGCCAGAGGCTGCTTCTGTTGTTCGCGCTGACGGTCCTGGTGTCGGTGGCAGCTGTCACTATAATCGTCTCCGCCATGGCGCGACGTGCCTTCGACCGCGCCAATGATGAGCGCACTGCCGCTCTAGTCGCCCAGTTCCGCCGCGAGTTCTCTCGCCGCGGCGAAGACGTCAGCCGCAAGATTCAAGCCATCGCCGCCACTTCCGAAAGCAGTCGCATTGCCGTTGCTGCCGCCCGCCCTGCCCCCGATTACAGTGTTTTTCTGGACGGCGCGCAGACCATCGCCGAAACCCAGCAACTGGATTTTCTAGAGTTCGCCGATGACCGCGGCACCATCATTTCCTCCGCCCAGTGGCCCGCCAAGTTTGGATATAAAGAATCACTCGTGACCAGAACTCCGCCCGCCAATCCGTTTCTAAAGGAGGAAGAAACGCCAGCCGGGCCAGCTCTTGGTCTGTTTGCGATTCGCACCATCGCGGCAGGAGACCGCAAACTTTACGTGATCGGCGGGATTCGCTTGGACAAGAGCTTTCTCGCCAGCCTTGAGCTGCCCGCCGGAATGCGTGTCCTGCTGTACGAAAATCTGGAGCACGAGAATTTTCTTCCCGACCACTTGATCAGCGCCACCGACTCGACAACCAATCCTCAGGAATTCGCGCACCTGATTCACCAGGTGCACCAAAGTAACCGCGAAGCCAATGCCGTGGTTCACGGGAGCTCCCAAGGGAACTCTGTTGGGAATTCAGCCGACGACGAGACCGTGAACGCGATCCCGCTTACTGGAGAAAACGAGCAACTGCTGGGCATCCTGCTGGTCGGCAGCTCACGGCAGATTTACACCGAACTGCGCGGACAGATCCGTTCTGCCGCGTTTCTTGCCGCGGGCGTCGGGTTGGTGATGGCAGTCTTGCTGAGCAGTTGGGCGGCGGCGCGGGTGACCCGGCCGGTCGAAGAGCTGGCCCACGCCGCGCGCGAAATAGCGGGAGGCAATTGGAATACCCAAGTGGCGGCCGCCTCGCATGACGAAATCGGCCAGCTTGCGGATTCCTTCAACCGCATGACGCGCGATTTGCTCGACCAGCGCGAACGTTTGATGCAGGCCGAACGCGTAGCCGCTTGGCGTGAACTGGCCCGGCGCCTTGCTCATGAACTCAAGAACCCCCTGTTTCCGCTGCAACTCACGGTGGAGAATCTCCTGCGCGCGCGCGAGCATGGAGAACAGCAATTCAACGAGACTTTTCACGAGAGTGCATCTACCCTTCTCGCCGAGATTTCAAACTTGAAGGCGATCATCGGCCGCTTCAGCGACTTCTCCAAAATGCCACAGCCTCATTTTCAAGCGGTGCGGGTGAGCGAGTTGGTTCAGGAAGTCGTTAGGTTGCATCAGGCGCAACTCGGCAAGGCGAAGGTCACATACCAACTTCAGCCCAACGAAACGCCGGAAGAGCCAATTGCCGCCGATCCCGAGCTTCTGCATCGAGCGCTCTCGAACTTGGTGCTGAATGCGATCGAAGCCATGCCCGAAGGCGGAAGCCTCACTCTGCGGATCCGCCAGGACCCGGCATCGGCGTACATTGAAGTCTCAGATACCGGCACTGGCCTTTCTCAAGAAGAATGCGCGCGCTTGTTCACTCCTTATTACACCAGCAAGATCCACGGCACCGGGCTCGGCCTGGCCATCGTGCAATCCATTGTCAGCGATCACGGCGGGAGAATCAGCGTCAGCAGCGAGCCGGGCCGCAGCACAACGTTTATCATCGAGTTGCCCGCGAACCGCGACAAACTGTCTGCGGCGGAAGCTGCGGGGGAGGAGAAGCCGTGAAGGCCAGCCTGCTGATCGTGGACGACGAAGCCAACACTCTGGCCACGCTGTCGCGCGCGTTTCGCCTCGCTGGTCATGAAGCCACGGTCTGCGACAATGCCGCCAAAGCGGTTGAGCTGGCAAAGTCCGATTATTTCGACATGATTTTTTCCGACGTGGTCATGCCCGGGCGAGACGGACTTTCGCTGCTCGAAGACCTGCGAGCGCAGGGTGTGACTACCCCGGTAGTGATGATGTCGGGTCAGGCGCACATTGCAATGGCGGTGCGCGCCACTAAACTCGGCGCTTTGGATTTCCTCGAAAAGCCCATTTCCACAGACAAACTTCTGCTTACGGTCGAAAACGCGCTCAAGCTGCAGCGTCTGGAATCCGAAAACCGCCAGCTGCGGCAGCGCCTCGGCAAACATGAAATCGTCTGGGCCGGTGAGGCGATGAAGAAAATCATGGCACAAGTGGACCGCGTCGCCGCCAGCGAGACCCGGGTCTGCATCCTCGGCGAAACCGGCACCGGCAAAGAACTGATCGCGCGCACATTACATGACAAGAGCCCGCGGGCGACAGGCCCGTTCATCGCCCTGAACTGCGCAGCAGTTCCATCTGAGCTGATCGAATCGGAATTGTTCGGACACGAAAAGGGATCATTCACTGGCGCCGCCGGAAGGCACATCGGCAAATTCGAGCAAGCCGAGCATGGAACGCTTTTCCTGGACGAGATCGGCGACATGCCTTTGCCCATGCAGGCCAAGCTTTTGCGCGTGCTTGAAGAAGGCGAAGTCGAACGCATCGGGTCCGCCAAGCCCGTCAACATTGATGTCCGCGTGATCGTTGCAACACACCGAAATCTCGAAGCGCTAGTCCGCGACGGCAAATTCCGCCAGGACTTATTCCATCGCGTGTTCGTTTTTCCACTTTCGCTTCCCCCGCTACGCGAAAGGCGCGATGATACCCCTGCGTTGATTGCGCACTTCGCAGCGCAAGTCTGCGCGCAGAATAGCTGGAAGCCGCTCACGTTCACTCCGGACGCGGTGCAAGCTCTGCAGGAATACTCCTGGCCCGGCAACGTCCGCGAGCTGCGCAACATGGTCGAGCGCCTGATGCTGCTGGCTTCC
>Ga0073928_10004279_pt1 | contig 21339 bp, 14 predicted proteins | sample PaiPotPPA55metaG_FD_76969 | JGI IMG/M metagenome (GOLD analysis project Ga0073928, IMG submission 76969) | Iron sulfur acid spring bacterial and archeal communities from Banff, Canada, to study Microbial Dark Matter (Phase II) - Paint Pots PPA... ...
CATCTCCAGCGACGAGGCGACCAGATACGGCTCGATCCCCATGTCGATCAGACGCGTCACGGCGCCGGGCGCGTCGTTCGTGTGCAGCGTGCTGAAGACCAGGTGGCCGGTCAGGGACGATTGCACCGCGATGTCCGCCGTCTCCTTGTCGCGGATTTCTCCGATCAGGATGACGTCCGGGTCGTGCCGCAGGATCGAGCGGAGGCCGGTGCCGAACGTCAGGCCCGACTTGGTGTTCACCTGGATCTGGTTGATGCCGCGCAACTGGTATTCGACCGGGTCTTCGATCGTGACGATCTTCAGGTCGGTGGTGTTGATGCGGGAGAGGGCGGCATAAAGCGACGTCGTCTTGCCGCTGCCGGTCGGGCCGGTCACCAGGAGGATGCCGTGCGGCAATTGGATCACCCGCTCCCACGCCCCCCGGTCGCGCTTGGACATGCCCAGGTGCTCGAGCCCCAGCAAAGCGTCCCCGCGGTCGAGAATACGAAGGACCACCGCCTCGCCATGGATCATCGGGATGACCGAGACGCGCAGGTCGATCTCGCGGCCGCTCACCTTCAGGCGGATGCGGCCGTCCTGCGGCAGGCGCTTTTCGGCGATGTCCAGGTGGCTGAGGATCTTGATTCGGCTGACGATCGCCGCGTGATAGCGGCGGACCTGCGGCGGAATGTTCGCTTCCTGCAGCACGCCGTCCACCCGGTAGCGCACGCGGAGCTGTTTCTCGAACGGCTCGACGTGAACGTCGGTCGCCCGCAGCTCCAACGCCTCCTGCATCACCTGGTTGACGAACTTGATGATGGAGGCGTCCTGGGCGGCGGCGGTGGCGCTGGTCAGGTCCAAGTCCCCGTCCGACTGCTCGATGACGGTGATGTCGTCCTCATTGACGCCCATCGACTGAAGCGTGTCGGCCCCGACGCCCAGCAGCCGCCTGGCGGCCCGATCGATCTCCGCCGCGGGCGCCAGTGCCGGGCGGACCTCCAGGCCCGTCGCCAGCCGAAGCTGGTCCAGCCCGGACGTGTCGAAGATGCGGCTGGTCGCGACGACGACCACGCCGTCCTCTTCCTTCAGCGGCAACAGCCGGTGCTGAAGCAGCAGGCGTATGGGGAACCGTGAAAGCAGTTCTTTCGGCGGCGCGGCGGCGTCAAGGTCTGCATAAGGCAGGTCAAAGTGGCACGCCAGGCACCGCAGGAGCTTGTCTTCGGGGATCCCCGCGCCGCTGCCGTTCACGGGCGCACGCAGCGCCTCATCCGGCGACTGGCCGGTGGCCAGCACGTCCAGCAGTTGGGCGGCGGACGACTCGTCGAGCAGCCCGTCGCGCGAGAGGATAGCCACCATGTCGTTCACGAATGCGCCTCTCGGTCAGTAATTTGACAATCGAGGAAACCCCGACAGCATACCGCGCTCCCCCACAAAATGCTTGCCTGGGGTGACGAACCTCACAGTGTTCGTACCGCTCACCGGCCCATTACTTCCCATCCAGAAGTGAAGACGGAGTTTCACTTGCATCATTGCAGCCGTTGGTTTTACCGCCTGCCGGCAGCGGCGTTGCCGCCCCAGGGGCCCATCATTACAATCCGCCATCATGCGTCGGGGCTGGCACGGGGCCGTGTTCGTCTTTGTCGCGGTCTTGGCCGCGCGCACGTCGGCACAGCCTCGGCGCGCGTCCACGCCTGCTACTCATCAGACGCAGCAGGCGGCCCCAAATCCAACACTCAATCGCGCCGAGGCACTCTTAGAGGCGCATAAGTGGCAGGCCGCCCACGACCTGATCGTTCCCTGGCTCAAGGCCAACCCAACTGCCCCCGATCGCGACCGCGGGCTGTTTCTGCTGGCCGAGGTCTACTACCAGAACGGGGACCGCATCCGCGCGTTCTATCACCTCGATGAGTTGATGGACAACTACCCCGACAGCAAGCTCTTCTTCCCCGCGCTGGAGCTGCAATACCAGATCGCCGACGGGTACCTGAATGGTTTCAAAAACCGTGACCCGATCTTCGACCTGGCGATTGTGCCGGCGTACGACGAAGCGATCGAGATGCTCTACCGCATCCAGGAACGCTCGCCCGGGTCGCCGCTGGCCGAGCGGGCGATGAAGCGCACCGCCGACTACTACTTCAACACGTCGCAGTTCGACCTGGCGGGCGACGCCTACGCGGCGTTCATCCGCAGTTACCCGCGAAGCCCGGACATTCCGCAGGTGAAGCTGAGGCTGGCGTTTTCATCGCTGGCCCAGTTCCGCGGCCCGCCGTTCGACGCCACCCCGCTGATCGACGCCCGCTCCCAGTTCAGGGACGTCCAGGCCCACTATCCCGAGTTGGCGGCGGACGCGAATGTCTCGGGGTGGATCGACCGGATCGACGCCGACCTGGCCCGAAAGCTTTACATCACCGCCGACTTTTACCGCCGGACTAATCGTTTGACCGGGGCCGTGTTCATGTACCGCCATCTGATCGAAACCTACCCGAACTCGCACGAGGCGGACCTGGCCCGCCAGGACTTGGGGCGGATGCCCAAATGGGCGCTGAGCGCGCCCGCGCCGCCGCCGCCGGGCAATCCGGAGTCGGCCGCGACCCAGCCGGCGGTCATGCAGCCACCACGGCCGGGCACGGGGGAGAGGTTGCCATGACGCAACCGCTCAGCTATGCGACGCCGGTCGCACCTGTCACCGTCATCAATCCGGAGGGAGCGTGAGAGTGTCAGCAGCGAACCTCCATTCCCTCCTCCGGTACTCCGCGGGAGGGTCATCCGGAGGCGCGATGAGGCACGTTCCACTGCTGGCTGTGGCCGCGGCGATGCTCGGCGGCTGCGGGTATCACTGGTCGGGCGAAGGCGCCGGCAAGTTCACGCCGGAGCCGGGCTACGAATGGCACGGCCTGTATCGCGAGGACGTCAAGACCGTCGCCGTCCCGATCTTTGCCAACAAGACGTTTCGCCGCGGCGTCGAATTCGATCTGTCGCGGGCGGTGATCATCCAGCTCGAGGGACGCACTCCCTACAAAGTGGCGCCGCGCGAGCGGGCCGACACTATTCTCGAGGGCGAGATCGTCAACTCCGGCGTTCACACCCTCAGCCGGTCCCCCTTCAACGCACTGCCGCAAGAACAGCTTTACTCCATCACCGTCAACTTCACCTGGAAGGACCTGCGGAGCGGGAAGATCATCGTCCAGCGGCACAACTTCGAGCAGACCGCCTCCTACTACCCGACCCTCGGCGAAGATCAGTTCGTCGGCAGCCAGGAAAACGTCGAGCGGATGGCCCTCGCCATCGTCGAAGAGCTTCAAGCCGACTGGGGAAACACACAGAGGCAATAGGGTGTAGCGAGCGCGTGAGCCCACTCCTCTGCTTCGGCAGCCAGGGCCGTCGGGTCCAACTCGTGGAACCGGAGAACGTCGCCGTCCGGCGTGCGCTGACTTTGCGCCGGTCCGCGAATATACTCGGCCTGTGCCCAGCCCGGTGCGGTTCGCAGTGGTGAAGAAATTGCTGGAGAGTAAAGGGTACGTGCTGAGGCGGATCTCCGGCTCGCACCACATTTTCGAGAAGCCGGGCGCGCGGCCACAGAGCGTTCCTGTGCACAACAACCAGGTGTTGTATGCCTACTACCGCAAAGCGCAAAAAGCCCCTTGAAGAAGACCCGCTCCGGCGTCCGTTCGATCCGAGCGTGATGAAGCGGGCCAGGGCGATTGCCGGGCGGTATCGCCTCACCCTTTGGCGCGAGGACGGGCACTGGTACGCAGTCGGTGTCGAGGAGCCAGGGACCTACGGCGACGGCCGCACGCTCGTCCAGTGCGTCCGGGACGTGCGCGACGCGTTGGCTGCGACGGTCGCCTACCTGATTGAAACCGGCCAGCCCGCCGTCACTCCTCTCATCGACCAGGAACGCGGACGCCGGCGGCGGGCGGGGTGACGGGCCGCGATTGTCAGCGCGTCGTCATTAAGCGCTCAACATTGGACGTGCGAATCACAGAAGAACGCACCAAAGCGCTGCTGCGGGACGGCTACGTGCTCGTGCCGGGTTTCCTGTCGCCCGGCGAGGTGGACGCCGCGCGGTCAGACGTGCTGCGGCACTTCCCGACCTGGCGGGAGCTGCAACTGACCCCGCAGCGCTATGGGTGGATCTTTGACGATCCCGAGCACCTTCAGGTGGAGTTCCCGTTCGACGCCGACGCGCTGAACCATAACTCCACGCACCCCCAGATCATTGAATTCGTCGAGCGGCTTCTGGGAACGCGCGAGGTCCTGCTGTCGCAGTCGGCCATCTGGGCGAAATACGCCGGCACCGGGAGCTTCGAGCAGACGATGCACCTGGACTATGAAGGCAACACGCTGGTTGCCCCGCGCGACGACGGGCCTTACCGCCAGGTGAACATGATCCTCTACTACACCGACGTGACCGAGGCGCTCGGCCCGACATATGTGGTCCCACAGGAACATTCCCGCGACGCCGGCCTCTGGCCCCCGTTTCGCGAGAAGAAAAAATGGCCCGATCTGTACAAGCACGAGCAGCCGGTCCTGGCCAGGGCCGGCAGTCTGCTGATCTTCGGCATGAGGACATTTCATCGCGCCGGCGAGATGACGGCCGACGAAGGTGTTCGATTCACCCACCACCTGGTCTACAAGTCCGCCTCCTGCTTCTTCAACGGATATCACCAGTACAGCCAGTTCGGCGAAAAGCCGCAAATGCGGCAATTCCTCCAGCGGGCCACGCCGCGGCAGCGCGAGATGGTCGGCTTCCCTCCGCCGGGACATCCGTACTGGAACGAGCAATCCCTCGCCGCCGTGGCGGAAAGGTATCCCGAGATGGATATGGGCCCATATCTTGGAGCACGCAGAAGATGCTGAGGGGCGGAGTGAAAAGCCAGGTATCGCGGCCGGGTTCTTCCAAAAGCACCCGGGTTTGGATTCCGGTACGGCTCGACCACGGGCGAGACGCCCGTGCCACGTAATGAAATCGCACTACTATTCGGCGGGGCGCCTGTCGGTCTCTTGCTGGCCTTCGACGTTCTTTCTCAGCGGCAGGTATCGGTAGTAGACCTCGAGCGTCAGCGTGGCCATGGCCGTGGTGAATACGCGCCCTCCGCGGGCGCCCCACTGGTGGTCGTTGTCCCAGCACCCGGCGGACGCGCCGGTCTTGTGCTGCGTGGAGATCAGTGATTCGCGGGTCAGGATGTTCCAGTCCTTCCACAGCCGGTCCTGCATGTGCAGCATCGAGAGCGAGGCGTAGTACCAGTAATAGAGGTTGACGTTGCGCCGGTCGGGCGGCTCGCGGGCGAGGAAGCGTGTGGCCTCATCGATCGAGTCCTCGTCGAGCGGCATGTCCAGCAGCATGCGGCAGAAGAGGATTTCGGCGGTCATGGCCGGCGTCGGGCCGCTATGCGGCTGATAGCCGGCCAGCAGGCCGTGGCGCCCTTCCCCGCAGCTTTCAATGTAGCGCTTGGCGCCGTCGATGGTTTCCTGGGGGATTTCAAAGCCGACCTGCTCGGCGCTGTGCAGGGCCATGATCTGCCAGCCGAACACGCTGGAGTCGCCGAACTCGTTGGGGCTGTAGCGCCACCCGCCGGAGTTGCGGTCCTGGGCAGCGACGATGAACCGGGCGCCCTTGAGGGCGGCTTCGGTGATCCGGGGATCGTGGGTCATGATGGCGCACTCGGCCAGGGCGTAGGTGGCGATCCCCTGGTCGTACATGTTGGCCGCGTCCGACCCGCCGCCGCGAAACTCGCGGGCGCCGCGCAGGTCTCCGTCCTCGTCCTGTTGCGAGATCAGGTAATCGATCGCGCTGGCGACGGTGTCATGATATGAGCCGGGCTTGTCGGGCCGCTCGTTGTGCGCCAGAAAGGCCAGAACCGCGAAGCCGGTGCAGGCCATGTCGTGGGGGTTGCGGGGGCGGTCGGCGTGGGGACGGTCGTCCTCGACCCGGGTCCAGCGGCCATCGGACTCCTGCATGCGCGCCAGGTATGCCAGGCCGCGGTCCACCGCGTCTTCGGACTGCTTGGTGCCGCCGAATTTCTTCAGCAGCGGCTGACGCTGGGCGGGTGCGCGCATGAACGGGGTCTCGGGAGCGGCGGCGTTGCCGGGACCGTGCAGCGTCCCAAGAGGATCGAGGCTCAGGTCCGGGCTGATTGTTGCCGACGCGACCTGGTCCGGTCCGGGGCTCACGTCGGCCACGCCCGATCCCTTCTCGCGCTGCGAGATCCGGACCGCGGGCCGCACCGGCGCGGCTTTCAGGTCGATGCCGACTGGCGATCCGACATCGTAAGCATCGCCCTTGAGGCGATTAGCGGCCGCAGCCGCATGGGTACCCGTGGATTTCTCGTTGCCGGGATCGGCAAGGGCGACTTTGCCGCCGGGGATCGCCGTCGCGGGTTGGCCGACCCGCGGGTCCGCTATATCGCCGGGCAGACCCTGGGGGCTGCGCGGACCGGCCAGGGCAGCCGGCGCGATCGCGGAGAAGGCCGGTGCGACGGCGGCGTCGAGCGTTGATGCGCCGGTCGCGGCGGCGGTCGGCGGCTTCCCGCCGCCGAGCTGCGACGGGCCGTCGAGTCCCTCGGACGAACTCGAGGGCTGTCGAGCCGGGATTGCCGCGACCGCAACGCCCTCGCCGGCATCACTGGGCGCAGACGTCTCAGCAAGCCTGGCACCGGCGTCAGGCGCGGCCCCTTTGACAGGTGAATCGCCGCTCGACGCCATTACGTTCACGTCTGGCTGAACAGCGCCGGCGCGGACGGAGGACGCGACGCCTTGGGCCGGCGCGGGATTGGCGGCCAGTTCGACAGCCGGACGCGTAGACGGCGCGGCTGAGCCGAGTTTCACGTCCATCCGTGGCGGAGCGCCGGGCACACCCGCTTCGGCCGAGGCCGATGTCGCAGTCCGCGTCAGCGCGCCGCCCGCGGACCCCGCCGAGGCAACCGCCGGCTCAACGGCCTGTGCCCGCGCCGCGGCGGTCCCGGGTGCGGCGCCGGCGAGCTGCGGCCCTCGGACGACCGCGGCAGCCGGCGCCGCGGGCGACGTGCCGGCGCCGACGGCAGTCCCCGCGTGTCCGGGCAGATGCGCGCCTTCGCCCGCCGCGACGGTCAGGTCCGTCGGTTTGGCGTTGCGGGCCACGGGGCCAGCCGGCGCGTCGATCTTGCCGGGTCCCGCGGCCGGCGGGCCGAGAATCGCGGCGGCTTGCAATGGGCCTTGGCCGAGAGACGCGGGGCCGGAGCTGGCGCCCAGGGACGGTTCCGCGGCGCTCGTTCGAGCGGCCGCCATCGCGCCATGTACCTGCGGGGCCTCGATGCTGCCGGCGACAGACCCTGGCTCAGGCGCGCCGGTCCGACTTACCAATTCGTCGTGGTCGCGCGGCGCCAACGGCGGCACTGAAGCGGCGGGGCTTCCGCCGGCAATTGGTTCGGGCAGCGCGGGATTCGGATTGAACTGGGCGCGCTGCGGCTGCGGCGTCTCCGGGCCGCTCGCCTTCGCAAGCTGGAGTTGGGCGACATGGACGCCGGGGACCGTCTCCGTTTGAGAGACGGGCTGAAATGAGGTGGGCTTCAAGTTGGCCAGGTCGGAGGAGGCGCCGAGTGCGTTGGGCTGGACCGCCGCCGCGTGCGCCTGTGCCGGCGGATCGGCCGCCTCGACCGGAAGGACCATGCCGGCCGGCTGCACCCGCGCCCCCGCCGGCAAGTTCACTTGCGCCGGGGCGGGCGCGGCGGTCAGCTCCGGCGGGGCCGCGGCGCGCTGGAGGGTCGCGCCGGGCGGCGCCGAGACCGGCAAGTCGCTGCCGCCGCCACTCGACTGACTGCGGATCGCCAGCCCCTCCTCGATTCCCTGTGCCTCGTTCAGGTTGACCGCCACCTCCATCTGCATCTGTTGCCGCACGTACTGCGTCACCTTCTGGGTCACGACCACGAAGCTGAGGATGAACGTGATGATGGCGTGGACCAGGAGCGACATCAGGAGGCATCTCTGCAGGATGCTGAGCCGGTGGTCTTCCCACCCGCGGAGAAACAGCAGCAAGGGCACCAACACAAGAAGGGAGACGAGCAGCAGCCACCAGCTCCATCCCAGGTGCGGCAGGGGGTGTCCCTGCCGCTCGGAGTAGACCTCGCGGGAATCGGAAGCCAGCAGGTGATATCGGCCGTCGGCGCCCGGGCGGTCGGAGCTGAAGACCATCCGGAAGCCGTTATACGCCAGCGCCGGGTCGGCCTCGTTCTCGGCGGAATTGATTGGGAGACCGACGTTTTCGACGGGCCCGAACTGCTCGCCGCGGACGCGAGAGCGGTAGATGTCGAACTTTCCAAGCCCGCCGGGACGGTTGGAGGAGAAGTAAAGGAAGTCGCCGGCCGGCGACATGCAGCTTGCGCCTTCCGTGTACGTGGTGTTGATGCCCAGGATTTCATGGGCCGGGCGGAACGCGAGCAGCGGCGGTGATGAGGCTTCCTCGGCCGGTTGGGTGGCGGGGCGCGTGGTAGGCACTGCCGCCGACTCGTCCGTCGGCTGCGTCGTGGGAGCGGCCGGGCCCTGAAGTGCGGCCGATGCCTGCGCGGCTTCGTCGCGGTTGGCGATCCAGAGGTCGTAATCGCTGCTGACGGTCTCGCGGATAGTGGACCGCCAAGCCTCTTTCTGCTCGCGGCGGGCGGCGGCGCGATTGGTGGCGAAGATCAGGTGCTTGCCGTCGGGCGTGGTGTCGGGGTTGAATTCATTGAACTCGCTGTTGACGGACGGGCCGAGGTTGAACGGCTTGCCCCAGCCGCCGTTGGTGCGCGGGGCGGCCCAGATGTCATAGCCGCCCAGTCCGCCGGGACGGTTGGAGTAGAACAAGAGGAAGCGGCCGTCCGGCGTCACGCGCGGGCCCAGCGAATCGAACGGGCCGTTGATCGCATCCACGGGAATCGGCTTGGTCCAGGCATTATTGCGGCGCAGGCTAATGAAGATTCGGGCGTTGCCGCCTGCCTTGCCGCGGACGAAATACAGCTCGGTGCCGTCGGGGGAGACGGAGGGCTCATAGACCTGCTCGTCGCTGGCGAAGCCTTCGAGCGGTTGGGGGGTGGTCCAGACGACGTCGCGGACTCTGGTGTCGCTGTCGGCGACGCGGATCGCGCCGCCGTCCGTCCAGACCTTGTGCCCAAAGAGGAACCACGATCCACCAGCGATCAGCAATGCCCCAAGGGCCGCACCAAACGCCCCCCACCAGACCCATCGGGGAAGCCCGCGTGGCGGTGTTTCGGTGACGGCCGGCCCGGGGTTCGTCTGCGTGTCCGTCATGGGACCTCCGGCAGCGCGCTAGGCTCTGTCTCAAAACCTAATGGACGGTGGTGTTGGCCGATTCTTCCAGCAATCCGATCTTCAATTCGCTCATCCCGGATCGGTGGCACAAAGCGGCGACCTGGGCGACGTTCTCCCAATAGCTCCGTCCGTCGCCGCGAATCAGCACGGCTTGGCCTGGGTTGCTCTTGAGTGACGTGCTGACGAGCTGCGCGAGCTGGGGCTTGTCGTATGCCTTGCCGTTGACCACCGCGCTCCCGTCGGCCTTGATGTTAATAACAAGCTGCTTGGGGGGGGCCGACATCGTTTGAAACGGCGCGGTCTTGGGGAGCTGCACGCCCATGTCTTTCTCGAGTTGCGTAAAGCTCGTGGCGGCCATGAAAAAGATCAGCAGATTGAATGCCATGTCCATCAGCGGCACGAGGTTGAACGGTTCCTCGCCCTCGGCCTGAGCGTCGCGAATTCGCATGGGCGTTCTCCTGAAGTACGTGGCACGGCCGCCCTCGGCCGTGTTCTCCCATGTGGCACAGGCCCCGCGCCGGGACGGTGTTCCGCCGCAGGCGGAAGTCGCCGGGTGAGATTTCGACCTTCGGTCGAACACAGCCGAGGGCGGCTGTGCCACAGAAATCCGAGCCGACGGCAGCCGGCTGCGTCACAACAGGCCATCACAACGTCGCGGTGGCGGCGACCTCGGTATCGGGGCTGGCATCGAACCCGACATCCCGTCCGAACTCGTTCACGGCGTCGTTCATCTCGGCCACCAGCTTCTCAATGCGTCCGATGAAAAGGTAATAGAAGACGGTCACGACAATCGCGACCGCCAGCCCGGCGAAGGTGTTGACCATCGCCTCGTAGATCCCTTCGGAGAGCTTGTCGGCGTGGCCCGGGCCCATGACCGACGCGACCTGAAACGCCTTGATCATGCCGGCGATGGTGCCGATCAGCCCCAGCAGCGTGGCGACGCTGCCCATGCTGTAGAGGAATCGCATGTTCTGGCGAAGCTTGAGGGCCTCGTTGCCGCCGGCGTCCTCGATGGCCTTCTCGGCCGCGACGTATCCGCGGGGAAATCGGCGGATCCCCGCGGCCACCACACGAGCAATCGGCGCGTCGTGTTTGTCGCAATAGTCCAGCCCCCGCTCGCGGTCTTCGCGCGGGTCCTGATAGATCCGTTTGAGCCCCTGGAAGAAGCCGGGCGGGATGACGCGGCTGCGGCGCAGCGCGAGGAACCGCTCGATGATGATGGCCACCGACAGTACGCTGCACGCCGCCAGCGGCCAGATGAACAGGCCCGCCTTCCAGAACAGGTCGATCGGGGAGAGCTTGGGGATTTCCGTGCTCGTGGTGGTGTCCTGCGCGGGAGCAGGGGCGGCGCCGTCCGGAGCGGCGATCACCACCGCTCGGATCAGCAGGATCGCCGCGAGCACGATAAGGACCGGCGGCAGATGAAAACCGCGGCGGGGTGGCTTCAACGAGATGCGCATCGTTGCGTTCCTCTGAAGACACGGGCAGGTTGCCCGTGCCACTGGAAAAAATCAAAGACTCTTCAGCCGCTGCTGGGCCATCTCGGCCTCGGGCGCGTCCTTGTACTTGTTGACGATCTCGGTGTACTGCTTCTTTGCCTGATCTTTCTCTTTGAGCTGCTCGAAAGTGCGGCCGGCCTCGAAGAGCGCGCGGGCCGCCCATTGCGGATATTTATAGACGTCTTCGACGGCCAGCAGTTCCGGAATGGCCTTCTCAAAGCTACCCTCGGCCAGGTAGGTCTCGCCGATCTGGAACTGGGCGCGGGCAGCGGTCTGGCCGTTAGTGGCGGCGATCACCTTCTGGTACTCCTTGCGCGCCTCGTCGTACTTCTTCTGGTTCTCGAGGGCCCAGCCGATGCCGAAGTGGGCCTGGTACGCGAACGGGCTCTGGGGATACCTGTCGAGAAACTGGCGATAGGTCTGGGCGGAGGGGTCGTAGCCGTTCATGTCCGCCTGCACCTGCCCGAGCTTGATCATCGCCACCGGGGCGTCCTTGTAACTCGGGTACTTCTGGAGCATCTGCGAAAGCGCCTGCGCGGCCCTCTCCGATTCTCTGGCGGAAGCGAGCGACATCCCTTGCTCCAGGAGGGCCGAGGCGTTCATGTCGTCGGTGCCGCCCCCTTTCTCGGTGTAGGCTGCCAAGGCCGCGGCGGCTTTGTCGGGCTTGTTCAACTTCTCGTAGCAGAGGCCCAGGTAATAACTGGCGATGGCCACCGTCTTCGCGTCGGCCGACCTGTCGCCGGCGGCCTGCTCCAGGAACTGGGCCGCGTCCTCGTACTTCTTGTTGTTGTACAGCAATTGGCCCAACTCCGTTCGAGCGGCCGGGGCGAGCTTGCTATCGACGTGTTCGCTGAGCAGCCGGCGGTAGGTTGTCTGGGCGGCCGTCGTATCCTTGGCGTCGCGCTGGGCCCAGGCCAGGTCGTAGAGGACGCCATCCGCACCGGCGCCCTTCGCACCGGCGGCAAGTTCGGAGAGCATCGCCAGCGCCTGGTCGTTCTTGCCGAGGCCTTTGAGACATGAGGCGGCGAGCTGCCGGGCCCTGACGGCGTACTTGCCGTCGGGATGAGCCGACGCGTATGCCTTGAGCGCCTCCGCGGCTTCGCCGAGTTGTTTGCCCTCGCGCAGCGCCACGCCCTGCTGGAACGCGGCCTCATCCGCGTACTTGTCCGTGGGGAACCTGGCCGCCATCTGCTTCCAGGCTTCAGCCGCCTGCGGGAAGCGTTTGGCCTCGAACTGCGACCACCCGAGCTGATAGCGCGCGGGCGCGGCCACGTCGGCCGGGGCATTGGACGCAACCACCCGGTTGAACGCCTCGGCAGCCTGGTCATATCGCTTGTCCTTCAAGTCGATCTGCCCGCGTTCGAACAGCGCGCGCTCCACCCACTCCGAATCCGACGGCCCCTGGCCAGCCTGGTCGAAGGACTGGCGGGCGGCCTCCGGCTGGTTGCTCTTCAACTCCGCCACGCCGAGCGTGTACTGGGCCTGCGGGCGGTCAGTTTTCGCGACGGCCAGATACCGCTTCAGCGGCTCGATGGCCTCGGCGGCCTTGCCTTGCTGAAGCAGCGCGTCGCCTAAGAGCAGATTCGCCTGCTGGAGCTCGTCGTTCTGCGCCAGCTTCGCATCGGATGCGACCGGGTGCAGGAGTTCCACTGCCTTCGCATAGTTGCCCGCAAAGTATTCGCACTGGCCTTGTCGGAAGGTAAAGCGAAGGCGGCGCGCGTCATCGGCCGTGCGAGCGAGGGCGGCGAACTGCTTTCCCGCCTCCGCATATTTCTTCAGAAGGAACAAGTCCTCGGCGTCCAGCTCGGTATTGGCCTGCGCGATGTCCGGGGCCTTGAGCTTCGCCGCCTGCTGACACAGGTCGTGGCTCTGGTCGTATTTGCCGAGCTTGTGGAGGCAGAAGGCTTGCCAGTAAGTGGCCTGGCCGAGCTGCGGCGCGTCCGCGTGCTGGGCGCGGAAAGTCTCCAACTCGTCGGCTGCCTGGGGGAACTGCTGGAGCTTCATCGTGCAGAAGGCGTGGTCGATCGCCGCCTGTACGAAATTGGCCGGCTGCGGCTGGACCACCATGAGCTCTTCGAGGATGCGGCGGGCGTGGTCGTATTGCTCGTCGGTGATGTCGCACTTGGCCAGGGCGTAGCGTGCGTCGGCGGCAAGGTCGGGGGATTCGCGCACGACCTCGTTGAGCGTATTGCGCGCGTCGCCAGTCTTTTTCCCCTCGAGCTGCGCCAGCCCGAGCTGCAACCGGGCCGGCTTGGCGAACGCGCTGCCGGGGAACTCGCTGACGAGGGTCGAGAACTCCGCGGCCGCCGGGACGTAGCTGCCGGCCTTGTAGAGCGCGACGCCAAGACTGTAATGGGCATCGGCTTTGCGCGGCTCGGGCGCGGCGGCAAGCATCTGGCGGTAGGCCTCGATGGCCGGCTGGAGCTTGCCCTCAGCCTCCAGCGCCTGGCCCATCACGAGCAGGGCATCGACCTGTCGCGCCGAGTCGGAGTATTTGCCTGTCAGCTCCCGAAGGGTGCCCACGGCAGCGTCGTTCTGCTTGAGTCCGCGCTGCGAAAGGGCCAGGAAATAGAGCGCGTCGGCCCGGGAAGTGCCGTTGGGGTACTTGTCGAGATAAGCCTGACACCCTTTGGCCGCGTCAGCATACTTGGCCGCCAGATAGAGCGCCTGTCCACGGTTCAGCGTCGCGGGCTCGGCCTGCTTGCTGTCGGGATACTTGCCGGCCAATTCGTCGAACGCGGCGACCGCCTCGTCATAATGCTTCTGCGACAGCTCGCAATGCCCGAGCACCGCCAGCGCCTCGTCCCGCTGAGCGAACTTCTGGTCCTGCACCACCCGGCGGAGTTGCTCGGCCGCCTTGTCGAACTCGCGGACGCGATATTGACAGACGGCCATCCAGTAGCGGGCGGCGGTGGCCTGGGCGTGGGTGGGATACTGGGCGAGGAACTCGTCGTATTCCTGCGCCGCCTGCTTGAACAACCCGCGGTTGAACAGGCCGTTGGCCGCCATCAGCCTTTTGGCCGCGGCGTCGACCTGCTGGTTCTGCTCGGGGGGCGGCTCGGCGGTTTGGGCCGCGGAATACGACGACGACACCGCGACGGCCGACAGGGCGAGACAGCCAAGGCCCACCGACCGTCGCCACTCCGTTAGCGTGCGCTTCATGACCCTACCTCTCTGGCAGACATGGGTAGCTACCGTCCCGGCCCCGTCAAGGTTGTCGGCCGCGTCGGCCGATTATTTCCGCGAGCAGTATACGAGGATTACAAGTGTAGTCAATACTCCAGTCGGCGCAGTCGGACTCTTTCGCTTATTCGACGCCGGACGCGCCGTGGTCCTAACAGTGGCAGGTATCGCCGAACTTACGGTCAGTGCGCCTGACGCTTGTCGAGGAACCTTGCCAGCGCCTGATTCACCTGGGCGGGCTGCTCCATCGGCGACATGTGCCCGGCCCCCTTTATCTCCGCGAGTTGCGCCCGCGGAATCTGTCGCTGCATCGATTGAGCGACCGAAACACGCGTGATCGCGTCCGCGTCTCCGACGATAATCAGCGTGGGCGCCGCGATGAACGGCAGGTTGGCCGTCTGGTCGGGTCGGTCGCGCATGGCGGCCAGGGCATTCTCGATCGTCTTCGGCGGGCAGGCCTCCATCATTGCCCGCAGTGCCTGGGCCACGGACGGCCGGCGCCGAGGGGTGTCCTCGGCCAGCATCTTCGGCAGCATCTGGTCCGCCACCGCCCTGGCTCCCTGGACGCGGACCAACTCGATCATTTTCTGCCGACCTTCTCTTTGTTCGGCGGTGTCCGCCTCTGCCTTCGTGTCGACCAGAACCAGCCCGAGCAGGTCGCCCGGGTACTTGCGGAGGTAGGCGAGGGCAATGTACCCACCCATGGACAGCCCTGCCAACACGCACGGCAAAGCGTCGATCTGTTCCAGCAGCGCATGTACGTCGTCCGCCTGCGACTCCATCTTAAATGGGTCTTGGGCGTGCGATTGGCCGAACCCGCGAAGGTCGGGGGCGACGACACGATACGGGCCGGACAATTCCGCGATCTGTGATTCCCACATCCGCGAGTCCACCGGGAAGCCGTGCATCAATACCAATGCCGCGCCCCGGCCGCAGTCCGCGTACGACAAGGCGCCGGCGCGGGCAATCCGACGGGTCATCATGGCGACAATGTACCGCAGTGGCGCGAAAGGACGCGCTCTACAAAAAGAACGATGGTGGGGCCGCGTTCAGCGACTCCACCATCGGTGAATGTCATGAGCAAGACTCTGGACCAAGCTCAGGCGCGACGGCGGCGCATCAGACCGAGCAACCCGAAGCCGACGAGACCAATGCTGGCGGGCTCGGGAATCGGCGGGTCATCGATCGGAGGCCCGACGTAAGAAGGCCCAGCCGACCCGGCCACGTTCACGTCGAAGCGAACCTGCTGACCAGCGGGTACAACCGCAAACGCGAGCGGCTTCGACGTCGTGTCGTTTAAGCCACCAGTTGTCAGGTTGGCGCCGCCGATCACCGTCATCGAGCCCTTAATAGCCTGCCCATCGGTGTACGCACCGCTGCCGGGATAGTTGGATTGCCCCATTCCGTGCGGACCATTGGGGTCGTCGCTGGAGGCGTTGTCGGGCATCGAACCGGCCAAGACCCACTGGCTGGTATTACCGAAGCGGGCGTAAGTCCCGAAGCTACCGGCCGCATTGCCCGATTGATTCGACACATCGTCATCGTTATTCATTCCCGACCCGTCCTGGTCGAACGTTCGGATGAAGAACTGGGCGTTGGGGTTGGCGGCGCCAGACTTCACATCGACGGACTCGAAGTTGACGGTGGCAGCGAGCAAAGTCGTGCCCGTGCCGTTGTTCCCGTCATTCTTGACGTCCAACTCGACCACCTGGTCGCCGCTGAACATCCCCGTCGTGATGTTGGTTCGGTTTGTCGTAAAAATGAAGTCAGCCTGGGCCACGGACCCGCTGACCGCCATCGCCGCAACAGCGGTAAGCAACGCATATTTTCTCATGACGATCCTCCTTAGACCTGGCACGGCCGTTACGGTCGCTCCCGCCCGAGAAGTGTTAAGGACGGCCAAGCTTCCGAACGCCACCAACGCCCCCCACGGTTTCCCGTTTCCCTTTATGTTTTGACGGCCTTGACCGGATTCCACTTCGGACTCAACGATTGTAACGGAAGCGCGACCCCGGTTGCAAGAACAAAATTTTCAAACCGGAGTCGATTGCATTCCATCCCGCATCATTGCGCCCTGACAAAAGTGAATTCCGATCCTAATTTCCGGAAGGGGAATCGCTTTGCAGCGGGTTTCTCCTTCTCCACGTATGCCAAGGTAACAGGTTCGGGCCAGCGCGTCAACAACTTTCTTTTCGGACGAATTCGATGTTTGGATCGAGCTGCCGGTTTGACTGGGCGCGTTAAATTTGGCAAAATCCACATCATCGGCTACGGGCGGTCGGTAATATCGGGGCTGTGAGGGGCCGATTTTCCCTGCCGCCAAGACCGTAAGCCGCGGCGGAATGGACCGTTGCGGCCGGTTGAGGGCCGAAACCCTCGGTTGCAGGTCGAAAGGAGTCGGCTATGGCCAACGATTCACTCGCTTCCGCGCAGAGCACTTCTACCGCGGTGGCCTTGTTCCAGAAAGCGCACGGGCGCATGACCACGTTGCAGCGGATCGACGAGCAGCTCGCCGCCCTGGTCGAGCAACGCCGCAAGATCCAGGAAGAGCTGCGGGCGGTGCAGGCGTTGATCAATGAGGAATTCGACCGGGTCGTGCGAACCAGCGCCGATGTGCCCGGGCGGATGCTGACGCAGATCGCCGAGTCGGTTCGGGACGCCGGCAACGGGCATCCCAGAGAACTCGTCGAGGCGTAAGTAAGCCTCAGCTCACAGGCTGTCGCGTGGCGGCGATCTGCGCTACCGCGTCGGTGGCATATTGCACATCCTGCTGCGAGACGAACGGCCCGAAGCTGAAACGAGTGGTGCCGCCCAGGGTGGCGGTGCCGATTGCTTCATGCGCCAGCGGTGCGCAGTGGATGCCGGAGCGGGTGAGAACGCCGTAGGCGGATTCAAGAATGGCGGACAATTCGTGAGGATCGTAGCCTTCGATGCGAATGGAGAAGACGCCGACGCGATGCTTCACACTCTGGGGGCCATAGCAGGTCAGGCCCTCGATTCCTGAAATGCCGTCGAGGAACGTGCGGATGAGGGCCGCGTCATGCGCGGCGAGTTTTTCAACCGTCTGGTCCGCGACCCATTTCACACCTTGCGAGAGTCCGGCGATGCCGATGGCGTTGTGGCTGCCCGGCTCGTATTTGTCCGGCATGAAGTCGGGCTGCCGATCTTGCTCGCTGACGGAGCCGGTCCCTCCCTCCTTCAGAGGACGAAGCAGTTTCTCGAGCCCTGGGCGAACGTAGAGAAACCCGGTGCCCAGAGGGCCGAGCAGCGCCTTGTGGCCGGGGGCGGCCAGCAGGTCGATGCAGTCGGCCTGGAGGTCGATCGGAACGTGACCGGCCGACTGGGCGGCATCAACGATGAACGGCACGCCCGCCTCCCGCGCGATCCGGCCGATCGCTCGGATCGGCTGGAGCGTGCCGGTTACGTTGCTCGCGTGGGTAACCGCGATCAACTTCGTCTCCGGACGGATTGCTTTGCGGATGTCATCGGGATCGAGCAGTCCGGTCGCGGCCTCGACCGGGATGCGCGTTGCGTGGATCCAGCCATGCTCCTCCATTGCCCGCAGCGGGCGAAGAATGGAGTTATGGTCGATCTGCGTGCAGATCGCATGACCTCGGTCTCGCGGGTCAACCAACCCTTTGAGCGCCAGGTTCAAAGCGTCCGAGCAGTTGAGCGTGAAGACAAAGTGCTCCGGACGCTCGCCATGGAACAGTCGATTGAGCCGGCGGCGGCACTCGGCGATGAGCTCGCCGGTCTCCACCGCTTCCCGATAGGCCCCGCGGCCGGCGCTGGCGCCCAGGTCGGTGGCATAACGCACCATTGCCTCCGTCACGCCCCGGGGCTTGGGAAAGCTGGTGGCAGCATTGTCCAGATACAAACGGCGCGGAGGAATCGGCATGGCCTTGGCTGCGTTCGGAACTCGGGTCGTCCGAGGACTGATAATAGGGCCGAGGAGGCGCGGAAGAAAGCCGCCGTTCACACCCGTTTGTGCCGGTTGAACATGTCCTCACCAGAACTTCCAATCGTGAGTCATTAGCACATACAGCCCCAACAGGAAGTTGGTCACGCCGTGCATGATGATGCACGCGCCCAGACTGCGGGTCAGCACCAGCAAGCTACCGACCATCAGCCCCCAGCCGATCGCCGTCAGCCACTCGAAATGAACCGTGCAGAAGGCAACCGAAACGATCAACAGCGGCAACCCGCGGTCCCACTCTCCCACGGCGGCCAGTTTGAAATCCGCCGGGGCGGCGATCGTCCGCCACAGATAGTCGCGCCAAAACAACTCTTCCATGACCGGCACGACCAACGCGGCCCCCGCCCAGCGGATGGCGATGAACGCCCACATCGCCGCGGGGGAATGAAACTGCTGATACGGATCAAACGGCGGGCCGCTCTCCAGAAGGTGGTAGTGCGGCCAGAAATGCAGCAGGACCCGCTCCATCCCGACCCATTGCACGACGCCAATCACGCCCAGGATGATCCCGAGCCACCAGTAGCTCCAGCGGATCCTCGTGTAGTGCGGCCACAATACCATCAGCAACACGACGGTGATCAGGGTCTTGGCAATGTAGCTGGCGACGAACAGAGACGGCCAGTGACCGCCGACCGCAGTGAAGGCGAGGAACGCGCCCATCGGAAGCAGGTAGGCAGCTTCATTGCTGACGAGCCGCCGCCTTGGGCGCGGCTGCTCATCCAGCGCCGGCGGCGCTTTTTCCGTCCCTCCGTCCGGGAGAGCGCTGGGGTGAGGAGAAGCTGAGGAAATGTTTCCTCCACCCGTGACCGCCATCGATAATTCCTTCTCACGCCAGCCCTCTTCCGGACAGAGAGGAAAGAGGGCTTTCTCCAGACGGAAACTATTGTGTCGATCGGAACAGCGCCAGACTGGCGGTGTGGCCGTGGATGAAGTTTTTCCCGCCGACCGGCCCCAGTTCGCCCGCCGCGAAGAACCCGGCGATGGGCGTCGAAGGGAAAACCCGCTTTACGGCCCTGATGTCGTGACACGGCTCGGCGAAGAGGTGCGTGCCCCGCCCGTTGCAACTGAACAGCAGCCCGCCGGCCGCCGGCGGCTCATCGACGTTCTGTCTTTCGAGCATCAGCGTCAAGTCCTCGCCAGCCGTTTCGGCGTCCCGCACGTGGAACTGCACCGTCTGACCCGTCTTCACATAATCGGCCAGGGCCAGTGATCCGCTTTGCTGATCGGCGGCTAGCAGATTTCGGATCAGGAAATCCCCCCGCCCGAACCGCTCCCGGTACTCGGTGATCGCCCGGCCAATCAGCAGGCCATTTTCCAGCAATTCGCGTTCTTCGGAGGAGAGCGACTCGATCGCCTCCTGAAGGGCCGCCATCGCCGGCTTGCCCCCGAGCTGCTCGATCACGTTCTCGTGGGAGCGGGTTATAATGAGCGGCCTGCCGATCGGCCGGCACCCCTGGCTGACGATCGTTTCGACGCGGACCGGCCCGCCGAGGCTTATCCCCACCACTCCCTCCGAGAACGTTTGATCGTTTCGAAAGAGCGCGTTTTGCCCGGGCTGATTGGCGCTGCTGGCCATTCCCCCGACAACCGGCACACCGGCCGCGCCCAGATCGATTGCCGCCAACAGTTGATCGATCGGCGTCGTGAACGGGTCCCCGAATGCGATCACCGCCCGCGTCTGCGGCCCAAGGCCCAGGCGGTCCTTCAACTCGTCCTGGTCGTTCAGTACCTGCCGCCATTCGCTTCGTCCAGCCACGTGGAAGGGGTGCAGCCGGACGTCGGGCAATTCCGCGGCCAAGATGGCAATCCCCGGCTGCCGCTCGATCTCTCGCTCGCGGCCGATTACTCCTTCCGCCGAGCATCCGATCAGCGTCTGCGGGTCCAGCTCCAGCCACAGCCGCTCCAGGATGTCTTCCGCATTCTCGCGGTGATGCGCGGTGAAGAAGGCAAAGACGGCATCGATCTTCCCCTCCATGGCGCGCACTGCGTCTTCGATCGCCTCTTCCACGGCATCCTGGGAGGAATCGCTATCGCTCAGCGAGCAGTGGAACCGCATCGCCTCATTGTCCCACCGCGCGGGCCGGGGGCAAGGGCAGATTTGAACGATCCTGGTTACTAACTTCCGCACCCCACCGGGGTCTGACAGAGTGGGGCGCGAACGACCGCCGACGTGACGGCAATCGCGGCCTATAATTCGGTGAGGGAAGGCCGGGGATGTAGGGTCTTACCAAGGAGCTGCCGATGCGCGGCTTGACCTGTCTCCCGTTAATCTGTGTTCCATTGTTAGTCGCTTTATCCGGGGTGGCCTTGGGCGCCGCCCCGGCCATCGAGCAGGCCGTCGGCGAAAGCACCGCTCTGGTCTTGCCGTTCGCGGCCCCCGCCAGCGGGAATTATCAATGGGTCGGAAAGGCCGTCCAGCAGGACTTGCTGACCGACCTCGCCCAGGGCACCAGGCTGCGAGTCCTCGCACCGGCCGATGCGCCGTCGGCGGTGGATGCTGAGGCCGCCCGAAAGACGGCTCGCGATCTGGGCGTCTCCATCGTTGTGTTTGGCCAGGTGCAGACCGCCGGCACGGAAATGCGACTGACCGGGCAAGTCGTCGACGTGCCCACGGGCCACCCGCTGGCCAACTTGAAAGCCACCGGCCCGGCGGACGGATTGTTCCATCTGGAGGACGCGCTGGCGGGCCAGGCCTTGGCCGCGGTGCCGCAGGCGCTGCTCACCGCGCAGGCGTTGCAGGCCGAGCGCCAGGCCGCCGGGCAACAGCCGCCAGCCACCGCCCCTCCGCAGCAGCAGCCGCCGCCGCAAACCGGCTACGCCCCTCCCGCTGCCTCGGCCGGCGAGTCTTACGTTCCGCCTCCGCAAGCTTACACCTACCCGGCCCCCGCTCCGGCCTATACCTATTATGAGCCGGCCGATTACGCCTACGCTTACCCGGTCCCGGCATACACCTATGGCTATCCGGCCTGGGACCTGTGGCCGTTCTGGGGGTCCTTCGGGTTCTTTGGTGACTTCGACTTCGACCGGGGCCATCACCATGACTTCGATCGGGGTGGAGACTTCGATCGGGGCCACCGCTTCGACGACGGTCGCGGCTTCGACTCGCGGGGACGTGCCGGCGTCGGTAATTCAATCGCCCGCGGCGGCGCCGGCTTCCGCGGAGGCACCAGCTTCCGCGGAGGCACCAGCTTCCGCGGAGGCACCAGCTTCCGCGGGGGCACGGGCTTACGCGGCGGCATGGGCGGGTTCAGGTCCTCGCCGTCGTTTGGCGGCTTTCGGGGTGCGCCGCGCGGCGGCTTTGGCGGTGGCGGCTTCCGTGGCGGCGGCATGGGCGGCGGCGGCTTCGGCGGAGGCGGCGCCCATGGCGGCGGCTTCGGCGGAGGCGGCGGCCGCGGTGGCGGCGTCGGCGGAGGCGGCGCC
>Ga0073928_10004280_pt1 | contig 21331 bp, 23 predicted proteins | sample PaiPotPPA55metaG_FD_76969 | JGI IMG/M metagenome (GOLD analysis project Ga0073928, IMG submission 76969) | Iron sulfur acid spring bacterial and archeal communities from Banff, Canada, to study Microbial Dark Matter (Phase II) - Paint Pots PPA... ...
GGCGCCATGACGACGGCAGGCGGCCTCGGGCATACGTTGCCGTTTCTCATTCCGGAATTCCACACCGCCTTCGTCATCGCGATGATCGTCGTAGCGATCGAGTTGGCGGCGATTTCAGTGATCCGCAACCGCTATATGGATACGCCGCTCTTGCGCGCGGCATTTCAGGTCGTTGTCGGCGGCCTGCTCGTCTTCTTTACCGGCATCCTGATCGGCGGAGCCGGATGACACCCCGGCGCACCACCGGTGCGAGCCGGGCTACGCGTCCGAACTCAACGCAGAGCGGGCCGGGTCGAACTTTGGCGTGTAGCCGTCGCCATCAAATTCCGCCGGCCGATGCGCGCGTCGATTGACGTGGAAATCGAAAACATCGGGACGGCTGTAATGGCCCGCCGCATCGAGCGTGCGGCGCGTCGCTGCGGCTTCGGCGGGATCGCAATCCGCATAGAGGATGCCCTTTTCCTGATGCAGCGGACCGGCGACGATTTTTCCGCCGGGCGCGACGATCACCGAATCGCCGGGATTGATCCACGTATCCGTTGGGTACACTTCCGCGCGGCACGGAAACGTCTTCAGAACATCGCGGCCATGAATGCAACTACCGGAACCGACGACCCAGCAGCGCCCTTCCGCAGCGATATGTTGCATCGTCGCGAGCCAAACGGCGCCTTCGTCCCAGGTCGACGCGATGTAGACTTCGATGCCCTGCGCATAGAGTGCGTACCGCGCGAGCGGCATGTAATTCTCCCAGCAGATGAGACCACCCACTCGCCCTGAGTTCGTATCGACGACGCGAAGCCCGCTGCCGTCACCCATCCCCCAGATCATGCGTTCCGGATTAGTCGGCACGAGCTTGCGGTGACGATTGAGAATGGAACCATCCGCGCCGATCGTCACGAGCGTGTTGTACATCGTGGTCCGGCTGAAGTCGCTGTTGAGTTCGTCGATGCCGCAAACGATGGTGACGCCGTGCCGGCGTGCCGCTTCTTGCAGCGGCTGAAGATCGCCACGAGAAAGATCGACGGCGTTCTCCAGCAACTGCCGAAAGATCGGCCCGTGGACATCGTAGCGATCGGGCGCGATGCGCCACACCCAATCGGGGTAACCCGGAACGTAGGTTTCGGGAAATACGATGAGCTGCGCGCCGCCGGCAACCGCCTCGTCGACGTAGGCAACCGCGCGGCGCAGCGTCTCTGCGCGATCGTAAAAAACCGACGGATGTTGGACGACGGCCACCCGGTGCGAACGGCTGTTCATAGTTCGGCGCCCATTCGCGGCAAGCGCCCGCCGTCCCGCGCCGCCGGGTTCCCCGAACGGGGTTTACCGGTGGTCGAAAGAACCGTGGACGCCGAGGAGGACGCATGAACAAAGGCCCGGCGAAGGATTTCAGCGAGTACGCAGATCGCTTTCCGAAAGACGTGCAACGCCGCTTACGGCAGGTGCGCGACACGATTCGAGCGGCCGCGCCCGCAGCGACTGAGACGATCAGTTATCAGATGCCGGCGTTCCGGCACAACGGAATCCTCGTTTGGTTCGGAGCCCACACGAACCACATCGGGTTTTATCCGGGCGCCGCCGCGATCGCAACGTTCAAAAAGGAACTTTCGCCATACAAATCGGCCAAAGGTTCCGTGCAATTCCCATTCGACGAAACACTACCGCTTTCGCTCGTCACGCGAATCGTAAAGCACCGCGTGAACGAGCAGCGATCGAAGCCGAAGAAAAAGTAGCCGCTAGGGGCCGGCGAAGTGCGAGCTGTCGCCGTAGGGAACGAACAGGGTGTGCTCCTGGATGAACCGCAGCTTCACCATCCCGGTCGGTCCGCTTCGATTCTTTGCGATGATGAATTCCGTCAGATCCGGTTCCGGCGCACTTTCGCGATTATAATACGAGTCGCGATACAAAAACGACACGAGATCCGCCTCTTGCTCGAGCGCTCCGCTGTCCCTCAAATCTGCTAACATCGGGCGCTTGTCGTTGCGGGATTCGACGCCGCGGTTGAGTTGGGCGAGCGCGATGATGGGAACCTCGAGGTCTTTGGCGGTCGCTTTGAGGACGCGGCAGATCTCGGAGAGCTCTTCGTTGCGGTTCTGCGAACGCGTTCCACCCGAGGGGCGCACGAGCTGCAAGTAGTCGATGAAGATTGCGGCCAGGCCGTCGGAGGATTGGACGCGCCGGCAGCGGCTGCGAATTTCGCTCACCGAGACCGAGCCCGAATCGTCGATGAAAAGCGGCAACTGCGAGAGCGCGCTCATGCCGGCGGAGATCTTCTCCCATTCGGCGTCGCGAATGTTGCCGCGGCGCAGGTTCTGCGAATTGATGCGCGCCTCGGCGCACAACAGGCGCGTCACGAGTTCCTCGTTCGTCATTTCGAGCGAAAAGATGGCGACGGGCTTCTGATCTTCCTTGGCGGCCGCCGACGCCATCGCGAGCGCCATCGAGGTCTTGCCCATTCCCGGACGCGCGGCGACGATTACGAAGTTTCCGGGCTGGAAGCCCGCGGTAAACTCGTCGATGTCACGGAAGCCGGACGTGAGCCCGGTGCGGGTGCCGCGGCTGTGGTAGAGCCGGTCGATCTGCTCAAAGGTTCCCTTGAGCAGCTTGTAGATCGGGGCGAACTCGCCGCGTTTTTGGCGCCGGCCCACTTCGTAGACGATCTGCTCGCTCTGGTCGAGCGCGGCTTCGACGTCTTCTTCGTTCTCGAAACCGATGCGGGTGATCTGGGTGCCCGCGTGAATGAGGCCGCGAAGCGCCGATTTCTCGCTGACGATTTTCGCGTAGTACTGCGCCGACGCCGCCGTTGGAACCGTGTCCATCAGCGAAGTGAGATACGGCAAGCCCCCGACCTTCTCGAGCAGGCCGCGCGTGCGCAGTTCCTCGGCGACGGTGATCTTGTCGAGTGGTTCGCCGCGCTCGTAGAGCTGCGAGAGCGCCGAATAGATCGTTTCGTGTACGTGCGCGTAGAAATCGGCCGGCGACAAGATCTCCGAAACCGTCGACATCATCTCGCGGTCGACGAGGATCGATCCCAGCACCGCCATTTCCGCTTCGAGATTGTTGGGGGGAATGCGGTCGGCGCCGCCGACGACGCCGCTTTGCAGGACCGCCATTACCGGTTGCCTCGCGCGGCGCGACGGGACGCGCTCGCGCCGCGCGGCACGCGCGGCTCGCGCAAGACGCCGAGCGCTTCGAGGGCCTCGTCGATCTTGGCAACCAGGACGACCTCGATGTCGGTCAGCGCGCGGTCGACGTCGCGCGCGTTTTCGCGCGGGACGAGCACGCGGCGCATCCCCGCTTGCCGGGCGGCGTAGAGTTTCTCGACGATGCCGCCGACCCCGCGAATCTGGCCCGCAATCGAAAGCTCGCCCGTCACCGCGACGTCCTGCGGCATCGGGACTTTCAGGATCGCCGAATACAGCGCGAGAAAGATCGCAAGGCCGGCTGAGGGCCCGTCGATGTTTCCGCCGCCGACGACGTTGACGTGCAGATCGTAGTCGAGCGGATCGACGCCGGACACCGCGCGCAGCACGGAACTCGCGTTGAAGACGCTGTCCTTGGCCATCGTGCCCGCGGTATCGTTGAAGCGCGCGGTCCCGCGCCGGCGTTCGGGTGCGGGGAACGCGAGCGCCTCGATCTCGATCAGACTGCCGACGTGGTGCGCCACGCCGAGGCCCAGCGTCTTGCCGAGCGCTCTGCCGCGGCGCGCGCGCACCGGCGTGTGCGGCACGAGCCGGCCGGTCTGCACGACGGTCGTCACGTCGTCCTCCACGATCGTGACCACGCCGAGCTTGCGGTTCGGCGCCGCGTTGACGGTGAGACGCGAGAGCGCGTGACCGTGCGCGTCGGCGAGAATCTGCACCGCTTTGCGGCCTTCGATCGTATACGAGGCGATCGTGTCCGGAACGCGGCGTGCGAGCTTGACGCCCAGCCGCTTCGCGGCGCCCGTAACGATCAGCCGGATTTGGGGCTCGGTCAGCGGCTCGAAGAACACTTCAGCGCAGCGCGAGCGGATCGCCGGATCGATCTCGCTCGGATCGCGCGTCGTCGCGCCGATCAGCACGAAGTCGGCCGGCGCGCCATCTTCGAACAGTTTCTTCACGTACGCGGGAACGCCGGGATCGGCCGGATCGTAGTACGACGACTCGAACGTCGAGCGCTTGTCCTCGAGGACCTTGAGCAGCTTGGTCTGCAGCATCGGGTCCATCTCGCCAATCTCATCGATGAACAGCACGCCGCCGTGCGCCTTCGTCACCAGGCCCAGCTTCGGCTCGGGGATGCCGCTCTCGGCGAATTCGCGCCGGCTGCCCTGATAGATCGGATCGTGCACGCTGCCGAGCAACGGATTGGTCGTCTCGCGCGGATCCCATCGCAGCGTCGCGCCGCTCGCTTCCACGAACGGTGCGTCGGCCGCGAACGGTGTGTAGCCGCGAGTCTTGGCGACTTCGAGCGCGAGCCGCGCGACCGTCGTCTTCCCGACGCCGGGCGGCCCGTAAAGGATGACGTGCTGCGGAAACGGGGACGAGATCTTCGCGAGCAGCGAGGCGATTGCCGACGTTTGGCCGACCACGTCGCCGAGGCTCGTCGGCCGCAAGAGCTGCAGCGCCGACGCCGACAGGCGCCGGCCGTCGAGCGCGACCAGCTCGTCGAGCTTCTTGCGCGTGGCGGGCGTTTCGGGGCCACCGTCTTCGCGAATCGCCTCGAGCTTGAGATCCTTGAGGTATTCCTGATGGCGCTCGGCCATCTTGAGATTGACCTTGGAATCGATCTTGTCTTCGACCGTACGCTGCGCGACCAGATTCGCGAGCCCGTCCTCGATCTCGGCGATGAACTCGCGGTATTTCCCGGGCTGCGGCAACCGCTCGAGCGTCGGGTCTTCGAACACGAGGCGCTGCAGCGCGAGAATGCGCTCGGGCAACAGCGGCGACCGCATCATCTTCAGCGCGTTCAGCTTTCCCGCGCGCAACACCATCTTGTCGGAACCGAGCGTCGTCGCCAGGATGTCGTACAGTGCGGCGACGTAGCGGCGCAGCCCATCGTCGCCACCGTACTTCCGCCGGAAGCGCGCTACGTAGGCCGGGTCGCCGCCTTGCGCCATGAAAACTCAGTTCGGCGCGGCGACGACTTTGACCGTGGTCTTGGCGACGATGTTCTTTCCGAGCCGGATTTCGACCGGGTAGCTTCCGAGCGACTTGATGTTGTCGGGAATCTCGATCTTGTGACGGTCGATGTCGATGCCGAGTGAAGCGTGAATCGCCTCGGCGACATTCGCGTTCGTAACGGCACCGAAGAGCTTGCCGTTCCCGCCCGCCTTCGCCGAAACCGTCAGCTGCAGATCCTCGAGCTGCTTTCCGAGCGCCTCGGCGTTCGCGACCGCTTCGGCGTCGCGCCGGGCCTTCGCGCGGCGCTGCTGCTCGAGCAGCGCGAGCGAACCTTTCGAGGCTTCGGCGGCGATGCCGCGCGGGAGCAGATAGTTGCGCGCATAGCCGTCGGCCACGTCGACGACGTCGCCGATCGATCCTAACGTCTTCACGTCGTTCAGCAGAATGATCTTCATACGTTTTACTCGGAAACGAAGGGGAGGAAAGCAATGACGCGCGCGCGCTTTACGGCGACCGTCAGTAAGCGCTGATGCTTCGCGCAGCTGCCGCTGATGCGGCGCGGCAAGATCTTTCCGCGTTCGGAAATGTACTTGCGCAAGCGCGCGACGTCCTTATAGTTGATGTCGGGAAGTTTGTCGGCGCAGAAGTTGCAGATCTTGCGCTTGGGACGCCGCTCTTTTTTGGCGGCGCTGCGCTTCTTGGAAGTGCCGGTGGCCACGTGAACCCTCTTTCGATGTAGGTGGAAACGGTTGGCCGGCAATCCGCCGGAACAACCCTACACACGTGACGTGCTCGACGCCACGACCGGCCGAAGCCGGATTTGCGGGGCCGCCTCGGCCCCGGTCACGAAAGGGAAGTCTACCGTATCGGCGCCGCGAAGTCCAGCATTCCTCCTGCAGGTGGCGTTGGCGCCGCGCAGGGATTGGTCTGCGCGCCGGGCGATAGAAGCGCAACGCTGCGTGAGCGGAGGTGGTCCGTGGGCACTTCGTATAAAGCCGCCCTCTTCGTGCTCCTCGGCGGGGTCGCGATCGCGCTCCTTGGGTGCAACAACGGGACGCACGTGGTCGCGCCCATCGGCGGAACGCCGATGGCCACGCCATCGGCGGCTGCCAGCCCGTCGCCCGGTACGAGCGCCACACCGTCCCCGACACGGACCGCAACGCCGAACGCAAGTCCGACGGCAATGCCGACCGCAAGTCCGACGGCGATGCCGACCGCAACGCGGACCGCGAGTCCCTCGCCCACGCCCACGGGCACGGTAGCGACGGCCGGTTGGCCGTTGTTCGGACACGACTCGGCGCACAGCGGCGTCAGCAGCGAAATGACGGTGGGGAGTCTGCCGTTCACGATGACCAAGCTCTGGCAAGTCAGCCTCGGCGGCGTCGCCGACGCGGCTCCGGTCGTCTGGAACAACATGCTCTACATCACCCGCAACGATGGAACGACGTTGGGCATCTCGACGAGCAACGGCGCGACGGTGTGGACGTTTACGACGTCCGGACCGAACATCCAGACGGGCGGACCCGCGTACGACGTGAGCGCGAACATGCTCTACGCGCCCGGTGTCGATGGGAAAGTACACCGGCTCCATCCGACGACCGGCGTCGAGGACACGACGGGCGGATTTCCGGTGACTGTGTTGCTCGCGACGCAGACCGAGAAGATCGGCTCGCCGCTGAACCTCGCCGGCGGCTTCGTGTATGCCCAGACGTCGGCGCATTTCGGCGACGCGAGTCCCTCCGTTGGGCACGTCGTCGCGATCAATACGGCCACGGGGCAGAGGCATGTGTTCAACACGCTGTGCGCCTCGCAAACGACGGTCATCCAGCCGTCGACGTGTTCACAGCAACTCTCCGGCATGTGGTCCCGCGCGGGCGTCGTCGTCGATCCGGACGCATCGATGAACGGGCAGCTCTACGTTACGACGGGGAACGGCGACTACAACCCGAGTGCGGGCGACTACGGCGACTCCATCCTCGCGCTTCCCAAGGACGCGAGTTCGCTCGTCTCACACTATACGCCGCCCAACTTCGCCGCGCTCGCGAACGGCGACATCGATCTCGGCAGCACGTCGCCCGCCCTCATTCCCCGGCTCACCGGCACCACGACGCCGTTGCTCGCCGTTCAAGGCGGGAAGGACGCCATACTGCGCCTGCTCGATCGCACGAACCTCGGCGCGGCACCATTGCAGTCCGTGTCGCTCCCGGAACAGGCCGAGATGGTCAGCGCACCGGCCGTGTATCGCACCTCGAGTGGACAAACGTTCGTCTACGTCGGGATGCCGAATAATGTCTTTGCATACCAGGTGACGGTCTCAAATGGCACTCCGCAGCTCAGCTTGGCCTGGACGGCAGGTATCGCCCAAGGGAATGGGACCTCGCCGATCGTCCGTGCCGGCGTCGTGTACGTCGCCGCGACCAACCAGCTGGTCGCACTGGATGCGACGACGGGTGCGACGGTCGGCAGCAGCAACGCGCTCGGCTCGGTGCACTGGCAAAGCCCGATCGTCGCGCAAGGGGTCGTCTACTGCTCGGACACGAGCGGAAAGCTGACGGCATTCTCGGTCTCACCGTAGCGCCGTTGCGCGGGCTGCGCTTTGGAGATCTCGAGGGCACCTTGCTCCGCGCCCGCCGCGGGAACGAGTTCTCCGGCGCGATCGGAAATCGTGGCGTAGGCCGCAGCGACGGCTTCGGGCGTTCGGTCGTTTTCCGGCAGCCATACACCCTGCGTCAACGTGACGTACGCGCGCTCGAATCCCCCGGCGCCGCCGCAGAGCACGGTATGGGTCGGCGCTTCCTCGGAAGCGAGGAAGAGCATCCCGGCGACGAGCGCCTCGGGCTTGAGCACCTGGGCGGCGGCCGGCGGCAACAGGCCCTCGGTCATGCGCGTGTGCGCAGTCGGCGCGAGCGCGTTGACGCGCACGCCGTATTTAACGCCCTCGATCGCAAGCGTATTCGTCAATCCGACGAGCGCCATCTTCGCTGCGCCGTAATTCGCCTGCCCGAAATTCCCGTACAATCCCGAACTCGAGGTCGTGTTGACGATGCGCCCGTAGGTTTGCTGGCGCATGATGTCCCAGACCGCCTTCGTGCAGACGAATGCGCCCGTCACGTGGACGTCCATGACCGCGACGAAATCCTCGTACTCCATCTTTCCGAAGCTCTTGTCGCGCAGAATGCCCGCGTTGTTGATCAGGATGTCGACGCGACCGTACGCGCCCATCGCGCGCTCGACGATCGCGCCGATCGCAGCTGCGTCGGAAACCGAAGCCGTGCCGGCGATCGCTTGACCGCCGCCGGCGATGATCTCATCGGCCACGGCCTCGGCGCCGCCGACGTCGATCGCGACGACGCGCGCGCCGCGCGCGGCCAGGGCGAGAGCATGCGCGCGGCCCAAGCCGTTTCCCGCGCCGGTTACGATCGCAACGCGCTCGTCAAATTGCATCGGGCCTCCTACGACGCAAACGTCTCGGGCACTTCTTCGAGCCGCTCCTCGAGTGAGATGCGGACCTCTTCCCGGAGCGCATCGCTCGGGAATCGCGAGATGGCCGGCTCGAAGAACGCGAGCGCGACCATGCGCTCGGCGCTGCCGCGCGCGATCCCGCGCGTCTGAAGGTAGAACAGCTGCTCTTCGTCGAGCGAGCCGACCGTGGCGGCGTGGGCGACCGAAACGTCGTTCGCCCCGATTTCGAGCGCCGGTATGGCTTCGAGGTATCCGTCGCGGGAAAGCACGAGCGCATCGTCGCGCATCGACGCGCGGCAGCGGCGCGCCCGCGGCGTAACGGCGATCGTGCCCGCAAAGCGCCCGTGGCCCCGGCCCGTCGCCGCGCTTCGAACGATCGTCTGCGATTGGGTCTCGGGGGCATTTTGCGCGACGTCGACGGTGAGATCGACGTTCGCGAAGCCGGTTGCAAAGAACAATGCGTTCGTGTCGGCGCGCGCCAGCGGCCCTTCGAGGCGCGCTTCGAGCACGGTGCGCGCGAGCGCGCCGCCGAGGTCGGCGAGATGCCAGGTGACGTGGGCGCCGCCGGCGCATCGCGCCGCGCGCCGGCACAAGATGCGCGCGCCGGGATCGGCGTGCTGCACCACGACGTAGTCGAGCCGGGCACCGGGGCCGAGATCGGCTTCGACGATTCCGCAGACGAAGGACTCCGCCGCGCCCAGATGCCGCTCGACGATCGTGGCGCGCGCGTTCGCGCCGAGACGAATGATCGTGTACGGAAAGACGGCGCTCGCCGCGCCCGGCGCCGCGGTCCAGACGATCGGTATCGGTTCGTCGGCCACGATACCGTCCGCGAGTTCAACGTACGCGCCGCAGTTCTGAAACGCGTTCGCGAGCGCCGTAAAGCGATCGGCGTCGAAGGGAACGATATGGCCGCGAACCTCGGCGACGCGGGCGGGCACGCGGCGCACGGCGTCCGCGAGCGACGCCATCACTACGGCGGACTCGGCTGCGGCGGCGGGCGGCGTGAGGTAGGTACTGCCGGCGTGGACGAGGCCGGTCGCACGTTGGCTTGCCGCAACGGCGATACGGCCGCTCGACCAGTACAGGTCGTCGAACGGCAGCGCGGCGTAATCGTGGCGCCAGCGGCGCGGAAAGCGCGACGTCTCACGGCCAAAACGCAAATATGAATCCAGCGCCCGCCGCCGGGCGAGCGCGTCGATTGCGCCGCCGCCGTCGTCGCCGAGGCGTTCGAGTTCGCGCACGGCGGCCGCGAGCGTCGCGGCCGTGGGCGTGAAATCGACGGCTTCGGAGATCAGTTCGAGGTTGCGCTCGACGTTGCCGTGAGCGGCGGTTCCATCCCCAAGCGGCAGAGCATCGCTGAGATCGAGTGGTTCATCAGGATGGCGGGCTCGGCGAATTCGAAGGTCGGCATCGTGATCCGCAGCGTCGCGACGCCGTGAATCGTGCACCACGAGAGCTGCGCGATCTCCTCCGGATCGACGCTCGTGACGTTGCGCGACTCGAGCAGTTCGCGCACGGCGCTCACGAGAAACTCGTAGATGCGCTTGCCGTGGCGTTCGTGCGCCTCGTGCATCAGCGCATCGCTGAGCTTGGCCTGGTTCATGAAGATGAGGCGAAACGAGGCCGGCTCTTGTTCGGCGAACATGAGGTATGCCGCGCCGATCGCCTGCAGCCGCTCGACGGGATCCACGACGTGCTGCGCGCGCGTCATGAACTCACCCAAGCGATCGAAGCCCTCGTGAACGAGTTCCATTGCGATCGCTTCGCGCGAATCGAAGTACGAGTAGATGCTCCCGCCGCAATAGCCGATCGCCTTGGCGACCCGGCGAATCGTGAGCGCGTCGATGCCCTCGGCGAGCACGATCTCGCGCGACGCCGCGAGCATGAGCGCGCGGACTTCCTCGCGGTGGCGCGCCTTCATGCGTTCCTTAGCCATCTCGCGGAAGGCCTTGCCGGGAATTTCTAGCGCGCGCTCCGCCCTGCTCATGGAAGAACTCTTGCCCGAAGTCCCGGCAAATACCCGCGAAAACGCGACCTGCCGGCCAGTTTCTTAAACGCCGTTCAGGTGCAGGGCATGGACGATCTGCGCCACGTGGAGCGTCGTCAAGCCTTGCGCGGCGAAGGCGATCCCGGCATAGGCGGCAAGCGTTGCGCCGATGCCGGCGACGCGGTCGAGCCACGATTCCTTCGACGGGCTGAAGCGGGAGGCGAACGCCTTGAGGCGGTCGCTCGGAAAGCTGCGGCCCGTGAACGAACTGGCACTCACCGGGGCGACCCGCGCCCACTGACTGATCAGCGTTTCGCTTGAATTGAATCGAAGTGCGGTGTTCATGTGGTCCTCCTTACGTTCATGTGACTGAACACTGTTCATTATAATGACCCGTGGCCTTCCCGTCAAGTGGTCCGGATCACCTCGCCCGTCGGATCGCTCTTTGCGAGCAAAGATAACGAGCGCATGCTTGGCCTGCCCATGGTCGACTTGCTGAAGGGCAACCCCACCGCTCGGCTAACTCGCTCGGCCTCAGGTCGCCGTGGGGCGAGCCCGACATTCTAGAGGATGATGATGCTCGCGGTAATCACGCTCGCCCAATTGCTGCGCGACTGCGCGCCGAACGTCGACCCGCGAACGATGACGGCGATCGTGCGGGTCGAAAGCGGCGGCCGGACGTTCGCGCTGCGTGACAACACGCTCGACACCGTCTATCAGCCGGTCGACGTCGTCGAAGCGATCGCCTGGACGAATCAACTCTTGCGGCGCGGCGATTCGCTCGACTTGGGGCTCAGCCAGATCAACAGTGCCAACCTGCCGCGACTGGGAATCGCCGTGCGCGACATCTTCAACCCGTGCATGAATTTGAGGGCGGGGTCGACGATTCTGGGCGAAGATTACCGCGCCGCGTCGAGCCGTTTCGGTCCGGGACAATTCGCGCTGCGGCGCGCGCTCGGCGCGTACAACTCCGGCAGCTTGTACGCGGGCAGCGACTACGTCAACCAGATTCTCGCGGCCGCCGGCCTCAGTCCCGAGAACGATTACCCGGCTCCGGCCGCACCACCGCCGCCCGCCGCGAAGGCGCCCGCAAAACGCAAGCCCGGCACGGCAACGGCGAGTGCGCCGCGCGGACCCGCGTATACGATCGAGCACGCACCGGGATCGTCCGTTCCGGTCTACGTCGGCTCCTAGCAGCAAACTGCGGCCGCGCCATTCGTCCCGCAGGCGCGGGGCGCTCGATGTACCGAACGATTTCGTGCGGCAGCCGGCGACCGCAATGAACGGGGACATCGAAAGGAGCGGAGACATGAGCGCGGTGCGCGTCTTGGTGGGCACGCGAAAAGGGGCGTTCGTTCTGACTGCCGACGGGAAGCGTGAGCAGTGGGACGTCAGCGGCCCGCATTTCGCCGGTTGGGAAATGTACCACCTCAAAGGGTCGCCCGCCGAACCGCAGCGCATCTACGCGTCGCAGAGCAGTGGCTGGTTCGGTCAACAGATTCAGCGCTCCGACGACGGCGGCGCGAGGTGGGAACCCGTCGGCAATCGCTTCGTCTACGACGGCGTGCCCGGAACGCACCAATGGTACGACGGAACGCCGCACCCGTGGGAATTCGCGCGGGTTTGGCATCTCGAACCGTCACTGACCGATCCCGATACCGTCTACGCGGGAGTCGAAGATGCCGCGCTGTTTCGTTCGACCGACGGTGGAACGAATTGGCTCGAGCTATCCGGGTTGCGCGACCACGAGTCCGCATCCGCATGGCAGCCGGGAGCCGGCGGAATGTGCCTGCACACGATCATCCTCGATCCGAGCCGCGCTCAGCGAATCTACGCGGCAATCTCGGCCGCCGGCGCGTTTCGCAGCGACGACGCCGGCGCAACGTGGCAGCCGATCAACCGCGGATTGAAATCGGAAGGCATTCCCGATCCCGACGCCGAGGTCGGGCACTGCGTGCACCGGCTCGCGATGCACCCCGCTCGGCCCGACGTGCTCTTCATGCAGAAGCACTGGGACGTGATGCGCAGCGACGACTCGGGCGACACCTGGCGCGAAGTCAGCGGAAACCTGCCGAGCGATTTTGGCTTCCCGATCGACGTTCACGCGCACGAGCCCGAAACGATCTACGTCGTACCAATCGAGAGCGACTCCGAACACTTCCCACCCGAAGGAAAGCTGCGCGTCTATCGCAGCCGGACCGGTGGTAACGAATGGGAACCGCTCACGCGCGGCCTGCCTCAGCGCGACTGCTACGTCAACGTGCTGCGCGACGCGATGGCGGTCGACTCGCTGGACGCCTGCGGCGTGTATTTCGGAACGACCGGCGGCCAGGTGTACGCGTCGGCGGATGCGGGCGATTCGTGGAACGCGATCGTTCGCGACTTACCCGCCGTGCTGTCGGTCGAAGTGCAAACGCTGCAGTGATTCGCGTCGTCCTTCCCGCGCATCTCAAAGTTCTCGCACGGCTCGATGCGGAGACCGAGGTCGACGTCCCGGGCGATCCGACGACGCGGGCAGTCCTCGACGCGCTCGAAGCGAGCTACCCGGTGTTGCGGGGTGCGATTCGCGATCACGTGACGCAGCGCCGGCGGCCGTTCATTCGCTTCTTTGCGTGCGAACGCGACCTCTCACACGACTCGCCCGACGATCCGCTGCCGGCTCCGGTCGCATCCGGCGCCGAACCGCTGCTCATCGTTGGAGCGATGGCGGGCGGCTGACCGGACGTTACGGGCGATCGCCGTCGGCGGCCCAGAGGTGGAGGGCGGCGTACGCGCGGAACGGCCGCCAGCGCTGCGAGCGTGCCAGGACCTCACGCCATGACGGTCGCACGCCGTCGCGCGCGAGCGCGCGCATGAGCCCGACGTCGGCCGCCGGGAAGGCGTCGGGTTCGCGGAGCGCGCGCATCGCGATGTAGTTCGCGGTCCACTCGCCGATGCCGGGGAGGCTGCGCAGCCGTTCGATCGCGCGCTCGAGATCGTGCGTCGGTTCGAAGAACGACGGATCGTTCGCCGCCGCGCGCGCGACGGCGTGGACCGACGCGGCTCGCGCGCGCGGCATGCCGAGCGACGCGACGTCCGCTTCGGCGAGCACGTGCGGCAGTGGGAACGCGCGGTGCACGGCCGGTTCCTCCGACACTCCGAGCGGAAGCGGCGCGCCGAAGCGCTCAACGAGGCGCCCCGCGAGCTTCGACGCCGCCCCAACCGAGATCTGTTGCCCGAGCACGGCGCGCACGGCAAGCTCGTAGCCGTCCCACGCGCCCGGAACGCGCAAGCCCGGCCGCCGTGCGATCAGCGGCGCGAGGAGCGGATCGGTTGCCAGGTGCGCGTTGATCACCGCAAGGTCGGCGTCGAGATCGAACATCCGCCGCACCCGATCCACCACAAGGGGCGGCGCGGGTGCGCCGGCGGATCGAATCGTCGCGAGCAGTTCCGAACGATCCGACGCTCGCACTTCAAGGGTCGCCGGTTCACCATCGAAATTGATCGCTCGAACGTACGCGCCGTCCGCCGTAACCGTGTCGACGCCGGCTATCGTCCGCGCTGCGAGCCACCCCGCGACAAAACCCCAATCATACGAACCATCGTACGCGAGTCGGATCACGCCAACGCCGCGCCCACGCGGCGCTTTCAGCGCTCGAGTGGCGATACGCGGCGCTCGAATTCGCTCCGGAAATCGTTGAGGTTGGTCTCGATACCGACGAAGAGGTGGTTGACTTCGCCCCGGAATTGATTGACTTCGGCCCGGAATTGGTCGAATTCGGCCCGAAAACCCTTGAAGGTCGTTTCGAGCGCTTCGACGCGCGTTTCCACGTGCCCGAGCCGCCGCTCCACGCGATCGACACCGCTTCGCATTTCCGAACGAAACCCGGCAAACTCGCCGCGAAGTTCGCGCGTTTCGCGCCGGCCTTCGGCAACCTCGACTGCCAACACGTCGAGGAGACCGAAGAGCTTACGTTCGGCGTTCTTATCCACAGTTCATGATCGTCAACCCGGCGACGCTAGAACGGGATCTCGTCCTCGGCCGTCTCCTCTTCGAGGCCGCCGCCGGCTGCGGCGCCGGTGCTCGCACCGCGCGAGCCGCCATAGGAGCCGCCCTCGCCGTTGCCGCGGCCCTTTGAATCGAGCATCTGCATATCGCTCGCGACGACTTCGACCGCGGTGCGTTTGTTGCCGTCCTTATCGTCGTACTTGCGAATCACCAGACGCCCCTCGACGAGCGTCGACATACCTTTTTTCAGATACTGGTTGCAGATTTCACCCAGACGGTCCCAGGCGACGATGTCGATGAACATCGTTTCGTCGCCGCCCTTGGATTTGCGGTTCACCGCGAGGGCGAACTTCGTGACGGCCTTGCCGCCGCCGTCGACGTAACGAATTTCCGGGTCGCGCGTGAGATTGCCGACCAACACGATACGATTATAACTTCCGGCCATGCCGAGCCTCCGCTCTACGCTTCGCTGAGATTGATGAGGAGTTCGCGCATCACGTCCTCGTTGAGGCCGAGCTGGCGCTTGAGCTCCTTGGCTTGGGCGGCGTCGCTCTTGAACTTCATGACCGCGTAGTATCCTTCGCGCACGTCGTCGATCTCGTAAGCGAGCCGGCGTTTACCGAGCTTCTCGATCTCGCCGACCTCGGCACCGCTGCGGCGCAACGATTCCGCGATCGCCTCGATCCGTGCGTCGGCGTCGGCCTCTTCCAAGCCGGGCCGAATGATATACGTGACTTCGTAGTCGATTGCCATGAGTCGATCCCTCCACGGACGTCGCCTGCGAGAGGCGAACGGCCACCGTTGGGTGGCAGCGGGTGTTGAGCTCGGGTCGCCCCGAGTCGCCGGCGGGCTGCCGGAAAACTCGCCTATGCTATCACGCGAAAGCGTCCGGCAACAAGGGGGACCCCGACGGATCCGCGACGGAACTGCGGCGCCGGCGGCGAAGCGAGCGGCGGAATGCGTTTCTCATGCATGCCGTTCCTCTTTTTGTTCGCGTTCCTGCTCGGTGGGATGCCGGCACTCGCGGCGAAAGGCTGCCCGACGACGGCGTTGCTCGAATCGACGAACGGAAAATATTACGTGATCGTGTTCGGCGCGCCGGCTCCGACGCAATCCGGGTTCGACATCGTCTTCTACTCCCAGAGCGCGACCTATGCGCTCACGACGCCTTTGCTCGACGTCGGGAAAAAATCGCCGGTTCCGAACGCGCCGTTCCGCTCCGCGCCCGTCCTCGTTCGCAATCCGGCGGCCGATCCGTTCCTGGGCGCGGCGGTCCAACCGACCCAGATCCGTGAAGGCGGCCGGTGCCCGGCGGAAAGCATCGTCGTACCGTCGGTCGAGTCGCTGACCGCGCCCGACCGTCACGTCGACCCTCGGACGGCGGCGCTCGAAGACCAAGCCGCGAGCGAAACCGGCGGCGCCGCGACCGCCCTGGTTCCCGCCCCCACGCCCAGCACGGTCCCGCTCGCGTGCACGCAGCCGTTCAAGGATGCCGACGCGGGCGCGGTCAGCGTTCCCGAGTTTCCAGCGGCCGCGCGCCAGGCCGGCGCCTCGGGAACGACGCTCGTGCGCGTCGATCTCGATCCCGCCGGCAACGTCACGGACGCAACGATCCTCGAGAGTGCAGGCAACGCCGACCTCGATGCCGCCGCCCTCGCCGCCGCCCGCAAGACCACTTACAAACCGGCGATTTTCGCTTGCCAGGCCCAGAAAAGCGCGCACGTCATGCGGTTCGATTTCACGAAGTAGCTCTTCGAGCGTTCGCTAGCTACTGATCCGGGCCTCGCGTTTGGTGACGCGGTAGACGTCGCGCACGTCGCGCAGCGTCCGCAGCCGGTTGAGGACCTTGTGCAGATGATCCAGGTTCGTGATCTGCAGCGTGAGGCTGATCAATGCGATCTCGCGCTTGACTCGCGCCGTCACCGACGATGCGGAGGTACGGTACTCGGCGCACACGCCCATCACTTCTTGCAGCAGTCCCGCGCGGTCGACCGCTTCGATTTCGACGTCGACCGCGTGCGAGGCCGCTTCCGACGGCGCCCACGTCGCTTGCAAGATGCGGTCCGGCGTCGCCGACATGTAGGCGACGTTCGGACAGTCCGCTCGGTGGACCGACACGCCGCGGCCGATCGTGACGTAGCCCATGATCGGATCGCCCGGCACGGGGCTGCAGCACTTCGAGAGCCGCACGAGCACGTCGTCGACGCCCGCAATGCGAATACCGCTCGCGTTGCGCGCGATGCGCCGCGGTGCAGGTGCGCGTTGGACCGTCGTGATGTCGATGAGGTTCGAAGTTTTGGCTTCTTCTTTCAGTTTTGTGATGACCGACACGGCCGACGCGTCGCCGAAGCCGATGGCGGCAAACAAGTCGGTCGCGCTCGCGTAGTTCATGCGCTTGGCGACCTTTTCGATCAGTTCGCCGCGCGCGACGTCGGGGCGCATGTGCTCGCGCGCCAGTTCTCGCTCGATCGTCTCCTGACCAATGACGACGTTTTCATCCTTGCGTTCGCGGCGGAACCACTGCTTGAGCTTGTGCTTGGCCCCCGAGGTGCGAACGATCGAAAGCCAGTCGAGCGAGGGTCGCGAACTCTTGTTGACGAGCACCTCGCAGATGTCGCCGTTCTTGAGCTGGTAATCGAGCGGAACGATCTTGCCGTTGACCTTGGCTCCAACGCAGTGGTTGCCGATGTCGCTGTGGACTTGGTAGGCGAAATCGAGCGGAGTGGCCGCCGCGGGCAGCGGATAGACGTCGCCCTTCGGCGAGAAAATGAAAACCTGATTCTCGAAGAGGTCGAGCTTCAAGTTCTCCATGAACGCGCGCGAATCGCGCATGTCGTTCTGCCACTCGAGCAGCGAGCGAAGCCACGTGAGCTTGTGCTCGAACTCGTCCTTCTTGCCGCCTTCTTTGTAACGCCAGTGCGCCGCGATTCCGTACTCGCTCGTGCGGTGCATGTCGAAGGTGCGAATTTGAATCTCGAGCGGATCGCCCGACGGCCCGACGACGGTGGTGTGCAGCGACTGATACATGTTGGGTTTGGGCATCGCGATGTAGTCTTTGAAGCGCCCGGGGATCGGCTTCCACATCGAGTGCACGATGCCCAGCGCCCCGTAGCAGTCCTTCACCGAATCGACGATGATGCGCACCGCCGTCAGATCGTAGATCGTCGAGAAGTCGCGGCCTTTCTTCATCTTCGAATAGATCGAATAGAAATGCTTGGGACGCCCCGTGACCTCAGATATGATCGAGAGCTTATCGAACTGCGTGCGTAGCATTCCGACGACGGATCCAACGACGGCTTCGCGCTCGGCGCGCTTCATCGCCACGCGCTCGGCGATGTCGCGGTACGCGTCGGGATCGAGGTAGCGCAAGCAAAGGTCCTCGAGATCCCACTTGATTTTCCAAATGCCCAGGCGATGCGCGATCGGCGCGTAGATTTCGATCGTTTCACGCGCGATCGTTTGCTGCTTTTCTTCGGGCAGATGGCCGAGCGTGCGCATGTTGTGAAGGCGGTCGGCGAGCTTGATGATGATGACGCGGATGTCCTTGGCCATGGCCATGAACATCTTGCGGAGGTTCTCGACCTGCGCGTCTTCCTTGGATTGATACGGAATGCGCGTGAGTTTGGTGACGCCGTCGACCAGTTGCGCGATCTCGGGGCCGAAGCGCGCCGCGACCTGGTCGCTCGTGACGACGGTGTCTTCGACGACGTCGTGCAGGAGCGACGCGGCGATCGTCGCCCGGTCCAACTCCATGTCCGCGAGGATCTGCGCAACGGCGATCGGATGGTGGATGTACTGCTCACCCGATGCCCGCTGCTGGCCCTCGTGCGCCGAGTCCGCCAACTCGTAGACGCTGCGCAGCCACGATGCCTCCAGGGTCGGGTCGTAAGACCGGACCTTGTCGATCAGCTCGTCGATGTGATGGAGGGCTGGCATATGGATTCTGCCTATAATGCCATAGACTCGAGCGGCATGTCCATCGGATGCGTCAGTATTGTCGGGTGCGTCAGTATTGAATGAAGGCCGTGACTTCGCTGCCGGCGAGGGCCGAGCGTCCGCCGAGCGCCGTCAGCTCGATGAGGAACGCGAACGCGACGACGTCGGCGCCGAGCTTCGCGAGCAGGCGACCCGTCGCGGCGGCCGTACCGCCCGTTGCGAGAAGGTCGTCGACGACGACGGCGCGATGACCGTTGCCGACCGCATCGTCGTGAATTTCGAGCGAATTGGTCCCGTACTCGAGCGCGTAGGACTCGACGTACTTGGTTCCCGGCAGCTTTCCGGGCTTGCGAACCGGGACGAAGCCGGCGCCGAGCGCGTACGCGAGCGGAGCGCCGAACATGTAGCCGCGCGCTTCGATCGCGACGACGACGTCGATGCGCTCGTCCTTGAAGCGGTCGACGAACAGGTCGACCGCGGCGCGAAAGCCGCCCTTGTCCTTTAGGAGCGGCGTGATGTCGCGAAACAAAATCCCCGGAATCGGAAAGTCGGGGATCGATCGGATGAGCGATTCGATTTCCACGAGGCGCGGTTCGGTTTGGGGGACTACCGACCTGCGCTGCCGCGGCTGAAACTTAGTTCCATCGAAATAAGAGTGTGACGGTGCGACGTGCCGGCGCTTTCGATGGAATAGCCCAATCTCGCGGAACGTTCATCGGTACGTGCACGACTCCGACTTCGGGCGGCGAATCGCGGTCTCGTTTGCAGCCGCGATCGCGCTGCACGAGATTCTCGTCGGTTTCCTTCCGGGTCCGCACCCGCCGGCGCCGGAGCGCGTCGTTGCTCAAGAGTTCGTCACCGTGACGATCCGGCCGAGTCCGAGCCCGACGCCGCGGCCGACGCCCCAACCGACCGCGCCCATGACGCCGCGGCCTCAGGCAACGCACGCGCCGCGAACCGAAGTGCGGGCGCCCGCCGCGCGCGCGGCAGCGACACCGCACGCGCACATCGGCGGCGCCGCGGCTCCCAAGCGCGTCGCGCTCGTCACGCCCCGGCCGGTCCCCCCGAGCGCCGCCCCGGTTTCCCTCGTGGCGGGCACCCACGCGGGGCAGCAAAACGGCGGTTCGGGCACGGGCGCCGGCCCAGGCCAAGGAACCAGCGGACTGGGCGGCACGGGCGGCGGAACCGGGACGGCGGGCACGGGGAACGGCGGGAATGCCGACACCACCTGTGGCTTCGTCGACCTCGAGCCCGGCCGCGTCGAGTACCGGCCCGACGGCACCGTGCGCCAATACGTTATCGCGAAGGTGACGACGCCCTCGGACGTCCAGGTGGGGGTCTTCCCGTATCCGTTCACCTATCCGGCCGAGCGCCAAAACCCGTTCGCGCACGAAGACGTGAAGCTCGCGGCCGACAACGGCGTGCCGGTTCAGCCGCCGCCGCCCGGCTTCGATGCGACCACGGCCCCGCCGGCCGTTCAATTCGTCCTCAAGTACACGAACCCGGCGAACGGTCACACGATCCTCCCGCCGTGCGCCGCCTCGGCGCAATAGCGCGGCTGCGCTTCTCAGCGCCGGATTGTTCGCCCGTTGTTACTGGACCGGGCGTACACTCTTGTCAGCCTGATTCCGGGCTGATTCCCCTTTCTTCTTGCGGGTTGGTTCCATGAGGCAGATTCTCGGCGCGGCATTCGCCGCCGCACTTGCGACGATTTCGCTCTCCGCGTGCGGCGGCGGCGGAACGGCGACCGGCGGGCCGGTTCCTTTCGTTGGATCCGGCGGCGGCTCTACGCCCGCGCCGGGAGCGAGCGCCTCACCGGCCCCCGGAGCGTCGGGCGCTGCGACGCCGACCGCGACACCGACGCCTCGAACGGGCGGCTCGTCGCCGACCCCGACCCCCGCGCCGACCCCGACGCCGACCAGCTCCGGCAGTTCCGGCGGCAACGCCGCCCCGACCGCGCCGCCCGATGCGCCCGGCCACACAAACGTCATCCCATCGCCGCCGCCGGGCACCTCGTGCCGCGCCGGCCAGCAGTACAACATCTACGTGACCTCCGGACCAACTGACATCTCGCCGAGCGGTTCGACCGAAGCGTTCACCGTGTTCGAGCCAACGACGATCTGCGGCGGCCAAACGTATCCCGTGATCTTCAACGGTCCCGGTTTCGGCAGCTCGCGCACGACGACGGCATCGTCGTTCTCGTCCTTTCTCAACAATGGCTACGGCGTGATCGCCGTCGACCAAGCCGGCGAAGGTGAAGACGGCGGCAAGATCCGTTCGATGGATCCCGATCAGGAAGGCATCATGCTGCTCGCGGTGATGAACTGGGCGCAGGCGAAGCTCACGTGGCTCGCTTACGGGCCGACCAACGACGGCGCGGATCCGCACGAGCCGATCTTCGGCTCCGACGGCGGCTCCTACGGCGGGATGTACCAGTTCGTGATGCTCAACGTCGACAAGCGCCACCGCTTACGCGCGATCGTTCCGCAAATCACGCCCTCCAACCTCAACTACTCGCTCTTTCCCGGCGGAATCATCAAGACGCTGTGGGACAACGAACTGTTCGCGATCGGTCAGAGCGCGGGAAACGGCACCAGCCGCGCGCAGTTCGATCCGTTCCAAAACCAAATTTTCGTCAACGACGAGATTGCGAACCAAGAGGACGCCTACGCGCACGACTTCTTCGGGTACCATAGCGTCGATTATTTCTGCAATGGCCAATCGATCGCGACCAACGGAGGTGCCGGCACCGCTCCGCACATGCCGCCGACGACCGCCCCACCCAAGATCAACGCGATGATCTGGATCGGCATCCGCGACACGCTGTTCGATTTCAACAACGGCTACAACAACTAC
>Ga0073928_10004283_pt1 | contig 21316 bp, 19 predicted proteins | sample PaiPotPPA55metaG_FD_76969 | JGI IMG/M metagenome (GOLD analysis project Ga0073928, IMG submission 76969) | Iron sulfur acid spring bacterial and archeal communities from Banff, Canada, to study Microbial Dark Matter (Phase II) - Paint Pots PPA... ...
GAGCCGCGCCGACCGCGGCACGCTCAAGACCCTGGGCGAGCTCCTGAACCAGGATGGCGATGTGGTCATGACCATCCGCGGCGTCGGCTTCTTCGGCCGGCGCCCACGCTGACCGCGGCGGCTGCGCTTGCGCCGCCGGCGGCAGCGCGGCTAGAACGGCGCCGGCAGGGAAGGAGCCTCAACCCGCGTGCTCGACCGGATCATCGCGCCGCTCGCCGCCTTCATCATCGCGACGATCGCGTCGCTGGGCTATGCCGGCATCGTCGTCCTCATGGCGATCGAATCGGCCTGCATCCCGCTCCCGTCCGAGATCATCATGCCGTTCTCCGGCTACCTGGTGTCGACCGGGCGGTTCGAGCTGGTCTGGGTGGCGACGGCCGGGGCTCTAGGTTGCAACCTCGGATCGACCATCGCCTATGCGGTGGGCTATTACGGCGGCCGGAAGCTGGTCGAGAAATGGGGCGCCTATGTGCTGATGAGCCGGCGCGACCTCGAGCTGGTCGACCGCTTCTTCCAGCGCTTCGGCAGCGCCACCGTGTTCGTCAGCCGCCTGCTGCCGGTGATCCGCACCTTCATCGCCTTGCCCGCGGGCATCGCCCGCATGCCGCAGGCCAAGTTCCAGATCTATACCTTCCTCGGCTCCTGGCCGTGGTGCTTCGCGCTCGCCTATGTCGGCATGAAGCTCGGCGAGCGCTGGGAGAGCGATCCGACCTTGCGCGATTTCCTGCACCGCTTCGACGCGCTGATCGTCGCCGCGATCGTGCTGGGCTTCGCCTGGTATGTGTGGCGCCACTGGCAGCACCGCCTCTCCGCGCCGAAGGACTGAGCGCCCCGCCGTGGATGCCAGTCGAACAATCCCCCTGCTGATCCTCATCGCCAGCGCCGCGCTGGTCGGCGGTGCGCTGCTGTTCCAATATGTCGGGGGCTTGCGGCCCTGCGAGCTGTGCCTCTATCAGCGCTGGCCCTATTACGCCGTCATCGTCCTGAGCGCGCTGGCGCTGGCGGCGGGGCGCCGCGGCATCACCGCCGCGGTGACCGGCCTTGCCGCGCTCGCCTTCCTCATCGGCGCGGGCCTCGCCTTCTATCACGTCGGCGTCGAGCAGCATTGGTTCGCCGGCCCCAGCGCCTGCACGGGCGTGTCCGCCGCTGCCGGCGATAGCATCGCCGATTTCCGCGCGCGCCTCATGGCGCAGCAGCCGGTCCGCTGCGACGAGCCGCAATGGGCGCTGTTCGGCGTGTCGCTCGCCGGCTGGAACCTGCTGGCCTCGGTGGCGCTCGTCATCTTCTGCCTTCTCGCGCTGCGGCGGCGGGCATGAGCCACGGAACGCACCGCCTGCCCGGCGATCCCTCGCGCGCGGAGGCGGTCGCGCGCATGATCCGCGTCGACCATGCCGGCGAGTACGGCGCCGCGCGCATCTATGAGGGACAGCTCGCGGTGCTCGGCCGCTCCGCCGCCGCGCCGGTGATCCGCCGCATGGCCGAGCAGGAGAAGCGGCACCTCGCCGCCTTCGACCGGCTCGTCGCCGAGCGCCGCGTGCGGCCGACGCTGCTGTCGCCGCTGTGGCACGTCGCCGGCTTCGCGCTCGGCGCGGCGACGGCGCTCCTGGGCGAGCGCGCCGCCATGGCCTGCACCGTCGCGGTCGAGGAAGTGATCGACGAGCATTACCGCGACCAGGTCGACCGGCTCGGCGAGACCGAGCCCGAATTGACGGCGGCGATCACCGAGTTCCGCGCGCAGGAGCTCGAGCATCGCGACACCGGGCTCGCGCACGGCGCCGAGCAGGCGCCTGCCTATCCGGCGCTGAGCGCCGCCATCAAGGCCGGCTCCCGCCTCGCCATCTGGCTCTCGACGCGGCTCTAGCCGCCGCTCACCGTGAGCTCGACCGGAACATTGCCGCGGGTGGCGTGCGAATAGGGGCAGATCTTCTCATGCGCCTCCTTGGCGAGGGCGGCGAGCTCCGCCTGCGGCAGGCTCTTGTCCTCGACGCGCAAGGTCACGGCGAGGCCGAACCCACCGCCGTCGCGCGGCCCGATCGACACGGCGCAGGTGATCTTCGCCTTGCTCGCGTCCTTCTTCTGCTGCTTGGCGACGAAGTCGAGGGCGCCGCCGAAGCACGCGGCGTAGCCGGCGGCGAACAAATGCTCGGGCGTGGCGGTGCCCGGCTTTCCCGGTCCGCCCATGGCCTTCGGCACCGACAGATCGGCCTTGACCGTGCCGTCGCTTGCCTCCGTGTGCCCGTTGCGGCCGCCGGTCGCCGTGGCGGTGGCGGTGAAGAGTGGCTTTATCTTGTCCATGACTGTCTCCTTCGGAATGTCTGTCCCAAGCGCGCCGCTCACGCGGCGAGGCGCGGCTCGCTCGCGACCAGCTCGACGATGTCTCGGATGATGGCGGTGAGGTCGTAATCCTTGGGCGTGTAGATTCGCGCCACGCCGGCGCGCTTCAGCATCGCCTCGTCCTCGGGCGGGATGATGCCGCCGACGACGACGGGCACATGGCCCAGCCCGTGCGCCCGCAGGCCGCTCAATATCTCGCTGACCAGGGGAACGTGGCTGCCGGAGAGGACGGATAGGCCGACCACATGCACGCCCTCCTCGAGCGCGGCGTTGACGATCTGCGCCGGCGTCAGGCGGATGCCCTCATAGACCACTTCGAAGCCGGCATCGCGCGCCTTGAGCGCGACCTGCTCGGCGCCGTTCGAATGGCCGTCGAGGCCGGGCTTGCCGACGAGGAATTTGAGCCGCCGCCCGAGCCGGCTCGAGACCTCGGTCACGCGCGCGCGCAGCGCGGCAATGTCGTGCGATCCGCGCGACGGCGTCGCCTGAGCGATGCCGGTGGGCGCGCGATATTCGCCGAATACCTCGCGCAGCATCTGCGCCCATTCGCCGGTGGTGACGCCCGCCTGCGCGCACGCGATCGAGGCCGGCATGATGTTGCGCCCTTCCGCCGCGCCCTGCTTCAGCGCCGCGAGCGCCGCGGCGACCGCGGCGTCGTTGCGCGCCGCGCGCCAGGCCGCGAGCCCCTTCACCTGCTGCTCCTCGGCAGCGGTGTCGGGCAGGAGGTATCCGGCCTCGCCGCCGGCGAGGAGCGGCGAGGGCGCGCTCTCGTTGTAGCGGTTGACGCCGACCACGATTTGATCGCCGCGCTCGATCGCGGCGAGGCGGCGCGCGTTCGATTCGACCAGGCGCTGCTTCATGTAGCCGCTCTCGACCGCGGCCACGGCGCCGCCCAACCGGCGCACGCGCTCGAGCTCGGCGAGGATGTCGCCCTTGAGGCCTGCGACCTTGCGCTCGATCTCCGGCGCGCCGTCGAAAATGTCGCCATATTCGAGCAGGTCGGTCTCGTAGGCGACGATCTGCTGCAGCCGGAGGCTCCATTGCTGGTCCCATGGCCGCGGCAGGCCCAGCGCCTCGTTCCAGGCCGGGAGCTGGACGGCGCGCGCCCGCGCGTTCTTCGACAGCACCACCGCGAGCATCTCGATGAGGATGCGGTAGACGTTGTTCTCCGGCTGCTGCTCGGTGAGGCCGAGCGAGTTCACCTGCACGCCGTAGCGGAAGCGGCGGAATTTCTCGTCGACGACGCCGTAGCGCTCGCGCGTGACCTCGTCCCACAGCTCGGCGAAGGCGCGTATCTTGCACATCTCGGTGATGAAGCGGACGCCGGCATTGACGAAGAAGCTCATGCGCCCGACGACCTGCGGCAAATCCTCCGGCGGCACCTGGCCCGAATCCCGCACCGCGTCGAGCACGGCCTCGGCGGTGGCGAGCGCGTAGGCCACTTCCTGCACCGGCGTCGCGCCTGCTTCCTGCAGATGGTAGGAGCAGACATTCGTCGGGTTCCACTTCGGCAGCTCGCGGTAGGTGAAGGCGATGACATCGGCGGTGAGCTTGAGGCTGGGCGCGGGCGGGAAGATATAGGTGCCGCGCGACAGGTATTCTTTGATGACGTCGTTCTGCGTCGTGCCGGCGAGCTCGCGCCGCGGCGCGCCCTGCGCCTCGGCGGCGGCGATGTAGAGCGCCAGCAGCCACGGCGCGGTGGCGTTGATGGTCATCGATGTGTTCATGCGCTGCAGCGGGATATCCGCGAACAGCGCCTGCATGTCGCCGAGATGCGCGACGGGCACGCCGACCTTGCCGACCTCGCCGCGCGCCAGCACGTGGTCGCTGTCGTATCCCGTCTGCGTCGGCAGATCGAACGCGACCGAGAGGCCGGTCTGGCCACGCTGGAGGTTGGTGCGGTAGAGCGCGTTCGAGGCGGCCGCCGAGGAATGTCCGGAATAGGTCCGGAAGAGCCACGGCTCGTCGCGCCTTGACGGGTGTTCGGCGTCGCTCATACCCGGTTTCTCGTGTCGCCCTGTTGCTGGAGTGGCAACGGTGTCTAACGCCTGAACCGGGAAATATCCCACGCTCTGTTGCGCTGCACAATGACGGCGGGACCTCTTACGCAGATTTTTAACCATAGGTATAATACGAATGGATTACATCGCCGTTTGAGGGGGTCTCGAAATGACGATCACATCCGACCGGGCCGGCGCCGCCGGCCCCGCTGCACGAATACGGGCTGGCCACCCGGAGGAAACGCGGCTCATCTATGACGGGCGGACGGGCGAGTTGTTTGTGCTCTGGCTCAAGGTCCTGCTGCTTGGCATCGTCACGCTCGGCATCTATTCACGCTTCTGGGGCAGGACGCGGATCCGGAAATACTTCTGGAGCCATGTGAGCCTGCTGGACGAGCGCTTCGAATATGACGGCACCGGCGGCGAGCTGTTCCGCCGCTTCCTCATGGCCCTCGTCCTGCTTCCCCTCATTTTCGGTCTGGGGCTCGGCGTCGGGTGGCTTCTCGCGCGACTGGGCGTGCCGGCCAAGCTGGCGCCGGTCCTGGGGCTCGTCGTGCAGTTCTCTGTCCTCTTCTTCCTGATCTTCGTGTCGCAATATGGCAGCCAGCGCTACCAGATGAGCCGGACGCTGTGGCACGGCATCCGCGGCGGGGTCGAAGGCTCGGCGGCGAGCTACGCCTTCCGCGCCATCGGCTACACTCTGCTCCTGCCGATCACGCTCGGCCTCGCAGCGCCATGGCGGTATGTCGGACTGTGGCGCTATAAGATGAGGCATACCGGCTTTGGCGACATGAATTTCCATTTCGATGGTTCCGGTAGGCGGCTGCTCGGACCATTCCTGGTCGCCTACGCAGCGAGTATCCTCGGTCTGCTGCTGGCCGCTCTCATCGGCGGCGGACTCTTCTTGCTCATCGTGGGGATGCCGCACAACCCGCGGCAGCTCCAGCAGCACGGATCGGCAATGGCAGGCGCCATTATCGCCTTCTATTTGACCTACATCATCACCAGCATCATCGGCTATCTGCACTACTTCGTGCGGGCGTTCGGCTACATCGCCGAAAACACCCATTTCGGCCGCGTCTGCTTCGCCTTTCCGGTACGCAAGCGCGATCTCTTCTGGTTCCAGTTCGGCAACGTCGTGTTGCTCGTCTTCACCGCTGGCCTGGCCATGGCTTTCGTCGGCCAGCGCTATGTGCGCTTCTTCTGCAATCATCTGAAGATCTACGGCTCGAATGAGCTGGCGACGCTGAGCCAGGCGCCGGGCCGGCGGCGACCGAAGGGCGGCGAGGGGCTGGCGCAGCTCTTCGATACACTGGATGTGGGTGGGTTCATCTGAGCGCGCCGCTGACCTTCACGGGGTGGATCAGTGACGGCCGCAAGGCCGTCCGCCGCGCCGTGACGGTCACACTCACGCCGGAGGGCATTCGGGTCGATGACGGCATCCGCTTGGCCGCCGCGGGGGACGAAGCCGGCGAGATCTGGCCTTACCGCTCGGTGTCGCTCCGGGCCGATGAGCTGCGCAAGGGCCCGGTGCGCCTCGCGCGCGGCGATGCGCGGCTGACCGTCGAGGATCCGGCCTTCGCGGCGGCGGTGCTGGCCGCCGCGCCTGACCTGCGGCGAGCCGCACGGCGCAGCCTGCTCTATGGCACGATCGCCACCATCGCCCTGCTCGCCACCGTCGGCGGCTTGTGGTGGGGGCTGCCGCTCATCGCCGGCAAGGTCGTCGAGTACATTCCGCTGCGCTGGGAGGAAGAGCTGGGGGCCACCGTCGAGACGCAGCCCGGCTGGGGCAGGCGCTGCACCGGCTCGGCCGGGTCGGCGTCGCTCCAAGGCCTGACCCGGCAGTTGACCAAGGGCGTCGAGCCGCCCTTTCCGATCACCGTCATCGTCCGCGACAGCCCGGTCGTCAATGCCTACGCCCTGCCGGGCGGACATATCGTGCTGCTGCGGGGCCTCCTCGGCGAGGCGCAGTCGCCGGACGAGGTGGCGGGCGTGCTCGCCCACGAGCTGACGCACGCCCTCAATCGGCACCCGATGCGCGCGCTGGTCGCCAACTCCGGCCTGGTGCTGCTCATCGAGCTGACCTTAGGCAATGGCACCGGCGCTTCCGTCGGCTTCCTGCTGACCTCGCTCTCCTATTCACGCGCCATGGAGGCCGAGGCCGATGCCGGCGCCGTGACGCTGCTGCAGCGCGCCGGGATCGGCACCGAGGGCTTCGCCACTTTCTTCGAGCGCATGGAAAAGCGCGCGCGTGGCCCCAAACTGCCCTATCTCAGCACGCATCCGCCGGATGCGCAGCGCCTTGCCGCAGTGCGAGCCGAGGCGACGCAGGGCAAATCGCCGGCGCTGTCGAACGCCGACTGGCAGGCGCTCAAGGGCATCTGCGCCGACAAATCGTAATAAAATTACCTGTCAACATCAGATTTCGACACAAACCGGCTTTTGTGCATTGCAGCACAACGACATCTCCGTTACACCGGTGTTTATCCCCTTGCTGCGCTGCAGCGTGACCGGTGCGGCATTGGCGGCAAACGGAGGTTGTGCAATGAGCGAGCCTGCCCAGGTGATACCCTTCGCCTCAGGATCGGCGGCCGGCCGGCCGGTGAAGGACCTCTACGAGATCGGCGAGATTCCGCCCCTCGGCCATGTGCCGAAGCGCATGTATGCCTGGGCCATCCGCCGCGACCGGCACGGGCCGCCGGAAACGGCGATGCAGGTCGAGGCCGTGCCGACACCCGCGCTCGCCGCCGACGAGGTGCTCGTCATGGTGATGGCCGCCGGCGTCAACTACAACGGCGTCTGGGCGGCGCTGGGCCAGCCGATTTCGCCCTTCGATGTGCACAAGGCCGAGTTCCACGTCGCCGGCTCCGACGCCACCGGCATCGTCTGGGCGATCGGCTCCAAGGTGAAGCGCTGGAAGGTCGGCGACGAGGTCGTCGTCCATTGCAACCAGGATGACGGCGACGACGAGGAATGCAATGGCGGCGACCCGATGTTCTCGCCGAGCCAGCGCATCTGGGGCTACGAGACGCCCGACGGCTCCTTCGCGCAGTTCGCGCGCGTGCAGGGGCGGCAGCTCATGGAGCGGCCGCTGCATCTCACCTGGGAGGAGAGCGGCTGCTACGTGCTGACGCTCGCCACCGCCTACCGCATGCTGTTCGGCCATCGCCCGCACGTGCTGCGGCCGGGCCAGAACGTGCTGGTCTGGGGTGCCGCTGGCGGGCTCGGGTCGATGGCGATCCAGCTCATCGCCACCGCCGGTGCCAACGCGATCGCCGTGATCTCCGAGGACGAGAAGCGCGACTTCGTCATGTCGCTCGGCGCCAAGGGCGTCATCAACCGCAAGAAATTCGATTGCTGGGGGCGCCTGCCCGACGTGAACGCCACCGGCGGCTATGGCGACTACATGAAGAAGGTGCGCGAGTTCGGCAAGGCGATCTGGCAGTTCACCGGCAAGGGCAACGACGTCGATTTCGTCTTCGAGCATCCGGGCGAGCAGACCTTCCCGGTCTCCTGCTTCATCGTGAAGCGCGGCGGCATGGTGGTGTTCTGCGCCGGCACCACCGGCTACAACCTCACCTTCGACGCGCGCTTCGTGTGGATGCGGCAGAAGCGCATCCAGGGCAGCCATTTCGCCAATTTGCTGCAGGCGAGCCAGGCGAACCGGCTGGTGGTCGAGCGGCGCATCGACCCCTGCATGTCCGAGGTCTTCTCATGGTCTGACATCCCGCGCGCGCACATGAAGATGTGGCGCAACCAGCACAAGCCCGGCAACATGGCCGTCCTCGTGCAGGCCAAGCGCCCGGGCATGCGCACGCTCGAGGAGGCGGCGCAGGCTTAGGCGCCGGCGGCGCTCCGGCCGCCCCTCTCCCCTTGCGGGAGAGGGCGCGATCGCGAAGCGATCGCGGGTGAGGGGGCTGCCGGCAACCGCCCCCTCACCCTCCCGTTGCTGCGCAACGGATCCCTCCCTCTCCCGCAGGGGGAGAGGGGCTTTGAGGTCAGCGATGAGTTCCGTCAGGACAACAGCAAGCGCCGCCCCATCAGGTCCGCTCCTGCCGGACCTTCTTCCTCTGACCGGCCGCGCGCTCGATGCCGCAGACGGCCTGCTCGCGGCGGCCAAGCGTCGGCTGCTGGCGGATCTCGCGCCGGGCGGCACGATCGATCCGGCGCTGCTGGAGGCGCGGCAATTCGCGGCGCATGGCTATGCCTGGATGGCGACCTATGTCGAGGCGCTCAGGCAGATGCGTCTCTGGGCCGAGCGGCTGGAGCTGGTCGGCGGGCTCGGCGAGCGCGAGGCGCTCATGCTGCAGATGGCGTTCGGCGAGTATCTGGGACAGCTCGCCGGCGGCATCGCGCTGAGCCAGGTCGAGGTCGTGCGGCCGCACGATCTTGGGCTCGGCGATGACGATCTCCACGCCTTTCGCCGGCTCGAAGTCGCGCTCCTCGTGCGCGCCGGCAACAGCGAGGCGGCGCGCGCCCGGCTCGCCGAGCTGCTGCAGGATGCGCTCGACGGCGGCGATTTCGGCCATCTCGCGCTGGGCGAGGAGGCGCTCGACATGGTGCGCGACCAGTTCCGCCGCTTCGGCGCCGAGCGCGTCGCGCCCTTCGCCCATGACTGGCATCTCAAGGACGAGCTCATTCCGGTCGCCGTGGTCGAGGAGATGGCGGCGCTCGGCGTGTTCGGCCTCACCGTGCCCGAGGGCGCCGGCGGCCTCGGCCTCGGCAAGCTCGCCATGTGCATCGTCTCGGAGGAGCTGTCGCGCGCCTATATCGGTGTCGGCTCGCTCGGCACCCGCTCCGAGATCGCCGCCGAGCTCATCCGCCTCGGCGGCACGGCGCAGCAGAAGGAGACGTACCTGCCGCGCATCGCCTCGGGCGAGATCCTGCCGACCGCCGTCTTCACCGAGCCCAATACCGGCTCCGATCTCGGCAGCCTCAGGACGCGGGCCGTGCGCGAGGGCGGGGTCTACAGGATCTACGGCGCCAAGACCTGGATCACCCATGCCGCGCGCACCGATCTGATGACCTTGCTGGTGCGCACGGACGCGAAGACCAGCGACTATCGCGGGCTCAGCATGTTCCTCGCGGAGAAGCCGCGCGGCACGGATGAGAACCCGTTCCCGGCGCCCGGCATGAGCGGCAGCGAGATCCGCGTGCTGGGCTATCGCGGCATGAAGGAATACGAGCTCGGCTTCGACGGCTTCGCCGTGCCGGCGGAGAACCTGCTCGGCGGCATCGAGGGGCAGGGCTTCAAGCAGCTCATGGCGACTTTCGAGAGCGCGCGCATCCAGACGGCGTCGCGCGCCGTCGGCGTGGCGCAGAACGCGCTCGAGCTGGGCATGCGCTACGCCTGCGAGCGCCAGCAATTCGGCAAGCCGATCTATGCCTTCCCGCGCGTCTTCGGCAAGCTCGCCTGGATGGCGGTGGAGACGATGATCGCGCGCCAGCTCACCTATTTCGCCGCGCGCGAGAAGGACAGCGAGCGGCGCTGCGACATCGAGGCCGGGATGGCCAAGCTGCTGGCCGCGCGCACCGCCTGGGCCAATGCCGACAACGCGCTGCAGATCCATGGCGGCAACGGCTACGCGCTCGAATACCCGATCAGCCGCGTGATCTGCGACGCGCGCATCCTCAGCATCTTCGAAGGCGCCGCCGAGATCCAGGCGCACGTCATCGCCCGCGGTCTGCTGGGCGGGCGGAATTAGCCCGGCTGCCCCTTATTGGTCACGCCGTTTCCGCGAGCAGCTCCTCTAGTGTTTCTTCCCAATGGTGCCGGCCGCTCTCGGGGGAAGGCTTTGCGGCAGGAGTGGGAAGAGGAATGGCAGTCGCTTCTCCGGTCACGGGATGAGGCGCTGGCGCGCTCGCGCGGGCTCCAGGAGGAGATCTCCGCCTTCTTCCGCCGCCGCCAGCCGCCGCCGATGCAGTTGATGCGCGCCGCCGATGTGGCCGAGGGCGAGCTCAACGCCGTCAAGGCGCGCTTGCGCGACTTCCTCCGCCACCTCGGCCACGCCGGCGCTTAAGGCGCGGCGCTGCAGGCCTAGAACGCCAGGCAGATCTTGCCGAAATGCCGGCCGGCCGGGATCGACCGGATGGCGTCCGCCACCTGATCGAAGGCGTAGCGCTTGTCGTCGATCGGCGGCTTCAGGCGATGCGTCTCGATCGCGCGCACCATGTCCTCGAACATCGCGCGGCTGCCGAGCGTCACGCCCTGGAGCCGCACATTCTGTGTCACGACTCGGCCGAGGTTAAGCTCGGCCGAGCCACCCGACAGGACGCCGATCATCGCCAGCGTGCCGCTGGTGCGGACCGCGCGCAGCGACTGGTCGAGCGATTGCGCGCCGCCGAGCTCGACGATGAGGTCGGCGCCGCGTCCGCCGAGCGCGCGGCGCGCCTCGCGGCTCCATTCGGGATATGTCCGGTAGTTGATGCCGATATCCGCGCCCAGCGCCTTGGCGCGCGCGAGCTTCTCGTCGCTGGCCGAGGTGATGATCGCCGTCGCGCCGGCGAGCTTGGCGAACATCAGGGCGAACAGCGACACGCCGCCGGTGCCCTGGGTCACCACCGCATCGCCGGGCTTGACGCCGCCGCCGATCACCGCGCTCCACGCGGTGAGCGCGGCGCAGGGCAGCGTCGCCGCCTCGAGCGCCGAGAAATGCGCGGGCGCTTTGACCACGCCTGCCTCCGGCAGCAGCATGTATTCCTGCATCACCCCGTCGAGCGGGCCGCCCAGCATGCCCGGGCGGTATTCCTCGCGCAGCGCGCCACTGATCCAGGTCTGCGCGAAGGTGGGGCAGACGAGGTCGCCGGCCTTGACGCGCGTCACCCCCGGGCCGGTCTGCGCCACGATGCCGGCGCCGTCGGAGAGCGGCACCAGCGGCAGCTCGCCGCTGTGCCGGCCATAGCCGCGCCGGGTCATGACGAGGTCGCGATAATTGACGGAGGCGGCCTGCATCTTGACCAGCACGTCGCCGGGTCCGGGCGAGCGGTCGGGGCGGATCCCGGGCTTGATGTGATCGACGCCCCACGCGTCGCGCATCTCCATGACCTTCATGGGCGCTCTCCTGGCTCTGCGGCCCGACGCCCTAGCCCAGCCGCGCAGGAGGCGCAACTTCACTCACATTCGCGTCAAGGATGGTTGCGGGGCCGGGGTGCGAATACCTAGATTCGCGGCAGCGGCGCTGCCGCCCGAGTCCCAAACAGGAGAACGGTCATGTGGATGTCCCGCAGGAAGCTGGCGATGCCGGCACCCGGGGAGGCGCTGGCGGGGCGCGCGGCCAAGATGCCGGTGGCGGAGGCGCATTTCGTCAACGGCCATCGTCTGACGCCGCCTTTCCCCGCGGGCCTCGAGACGGCCGTCTTCGGGCTCGGCTGCTTCTGGGGCGCCGAGCGCTGCTTCTGGCAGCTGCCGGGGGTCTACAGCACGGCGGTCGGCTATGCCGGCGGGCAGACGCCCAATCCGACCTACGAGGAAGTATGCTCCGGCGGCACCGGCCACACCGAGGCCGTGCTGGTCGTGTTCGATCCCAAGCGTATCAGCTACGAGACGCTGCTGAAGACGTTCTGGGAGAGCCACGATCCGACCCAGGGCATGCGCCAGGGCAACGATGTCGGCACGCAATACCGCTCGGCGATCTATGCCACCACGCCGGAGCAGAAGCGCCGTGCCGAGGCCGCGCGCGACATCTACCAGAAGGCGCTCGCCGCCGCTGGCCGCGGCGCGATCACCACGGAGATCCGCGATGCGCCGGAATTCTATTATGCCGAGGACTATCACCAGCAATACCTGGCGAAGAACCCCGCCGGCTATTGCGGGCTTGGCGGCACCGGCGTGAGCTGCCCGATGCCGGCGGCGCGTTCCGCCTAATGCAGCCGCTGCGGCAACGCGGCGATCGCCTCGTCGATGAGCTTGCTCTTGCGCGCCGCGTCGAGAACCTGAGCGAGTATTTCCCGCACCGCCGAGATGGCGATGTCGACGGCGGTGTTCCGCACCTCCGCGATGGCCTTGCTCTCGGCCATGGCAATCTTCTCGAGCGCGAGCCGCTTCCGGCGCTCCAACGCCGCTTCGAGGTCGCGCGCCGCCTGCTCGGCGGCGCGCTCCGCCTCGATTCGGGCATGGGCGATGATCTCCTCGGCCTCCTTGAGCGCGTCACGCTGCTTGCGCTGATACTCGGCGAGCATGCGCTGCGCCTCCTCGCGCAGCCGGTGCGCCTCTTCCAACTCGGCCTTGATCTTGGCGGCGCGGTCGTCGAGCACCTTGGCGATGACCGGCCCGGCCTTGCGCGCCAGCCCGAAGAGGGCGATGGCGAAAGCGACGAGCACCCAGAATTCGGGATCGTGCAGCAGCCGGAGCATCAGCCGCGTTCCCGCAGCACGGCGTCGACGGCGGCGGCGGCGGCGGCGGCATCGATGTCGATGCCGGCGAGCTTCGCCGCCGCGGCCCGCGCCACCTCGACCGACACGCTGCGGATGTTGCCGAGCGCCGCCTCGCGCGCCTCGGCGATGCGCCGCTCCGCGGCGGCGGTCTCGGCGTTGAGCGCCGCCGCAACCTTGCGCAGGCGCTCCGCCGCTTCCGCGTTGAGGCGCTCGGTGGTCTCCTTGAGGGTCTGCTGCGCCTCGGCGCGCGCTTCGGCGAGCGCGCGCTCATAGGCGGCGATCACCGCCTCGGCCTCGGCGCGCATCTGCGCCGCCTTCTCCAGATCGCCCTCGATGCGGTTGCGGCGCTGCAGGATCACACCGCCGATGCGCGGCAGCCCGATCCACGCCATCGCCACGTAAAGCGCGACGAAGGTAACCGCCAGCCAGAAGATCTGGGGCAGGTAGGTCGCGATGTCCAGTTGCGGCATGCCGCGCCCTGCGTCCTTAGAACACGAACAGGATCAGGAACGCGATCAGCAAGCCGAACAGACCGGTCGCCTCGGCGAGCGCGAAGCCGAGGAAGGCGAACGGCGTGACCTGCGCCGCGGGATTGCGCGCGAGCGAGTTGATCAGCGCGGCGAAGACGAGGCCGATGCCGACGCCGGCGCCCGCGAGGGCGAAGCAGGCGAGGCCGGCACCGATCATTTTGGCAGCTGCGAGTTCCATGAAATGTCCTCTGGGTTGAAGGCGATGCGGGAGCCTGTCCGATGCCGTGCCGATGCGCCTTTAGTGGAGGTGGAGCGCATCGTGCAGGTAGAGACAGGTGAGGATGGTGAAGACATAGGCCTGCAGCACGGCCACCAGCAGCTCCAGCAGGATCAGCGCGACGGTGACGGCGAGCGGCAGGAAGCCGAAAATGCCGAGGCTCACCACGAAGCCGGCGAAAATCGCCAGCGTCGTGTGGCCCGCGACCATGTTGGCGAAGAGCCGGATCGACAGCGTGAACGGGCGGATGAAATAGGAAATGACCTCGATCGGCACCAGGATCGGCATCAGCCAGAGCGGCACGCCGTGCGGCACGAAAAGGGTGAGGAAGCGCAGGCCGTGCCGCGCGATGCCGATCAGCGTCACGCCGATGAAGACGATCGCCGCGAGCGCGAAGGTGACGATGATGTGGCTGGTGTAGGTGAAGGTATAGGGGATCATGCCCAGCAGATTGCCGAGCAGGATGAACATGAAGAGCGAGAAGATGAACGGGAAATAGCGCTCGCCGCCATGCCCGGCGTTCTCCTCGATCATGTTGGCGATGAATTCGTAGGACAGCTCGGTGACCGACTGCCAGCGGTCCGGCACCAGCCGCGCATGGCGCGTCGTCAGCAGGATGAAGGCGGTGACGAGGAGGACGGCCGCCACCATGTAGGCGGCCGAGTTGGTGAAGGACACGTCGAACGGGCCGATATGCAGCGGGATGATGCGCTCGATCGCGAATTGATGAAGGGGGTTCGTCTCTGCTGCCGCCACGTCAATCCTCGTCGTCCGACCAGTCCGTCTGCTTGGGCGCCCCGGCCGGGGGCCGGGCGCTGTTCTTATAACCCATCGCCATGCCCATGCCGGACACGGCGCGATAGACATTCAACATGCCGGCGCCGATGCCGAGGAAGAGAAACAGGAGCATCGCCCAGGGCCGCGTACCGAGCCACCGGTCGAAAGCCCAGCCGATGGCGACACCGACCGCGACCGCGACCACCAGCTCCAGCCCGATCCGCAAACCGAAGCTGAGCGCGGCGCGCGCATCGCTCACGCCGCTTTCGGAAGGAGTGCCCGAGGCCGGCCGATCCCGACCGCGGCGCGCCTTGTCGAGCCGTTCCTCCAGGTCCCGCAGAGGATCCCGGGTGTCGCGTTCGTCCATCGGCGAACCGCCCGCAAAGCGTGAGAAGACTTCCCCCCGGTCCCGGCCGCCTCGGCGCCGAAACGGCGCGGAAACGGCGCGGAACTTACGGGGCGGTTCAAGGAGTGTCAAGGTGCAGAGCGCGCACCAATGTACCCCGCGCCCCTTAGCACTAGGGTCCACGTCGAAGCCCATGATATTCCAGGACCAGATGATGGCATCGGAAAGCCGCTGAATACTCTTTGCCAGTTGGTACTATACGAGCATGAGTAGATACCCTGTGTGGTCGAGAAGCAAAGGTCGCTACTCTTTCAAGCTTACTGCCAAGCTTTGCCTGGATGTGATCGAGAGCCTCAGCAGCCGAGCCAGTTAAAAGATATCCAAGCATTGCGCCACCAGGCGTAAACGGCGCGTACCTGCATTTCAGGAATTGGTCGCGCACGTCGCGTTCGTATTCAGCCACAGTGCCGGGAGTTTCCATGACCTTGGCCTCAAGCGGCCACATGATCCGCTCTTCTGCAGCGAAGACAAACGCCAGATCGTACTGCGGGGGTTGGGCCGGCGGTGACGCCATCGTTTCCCGTTCGTAGGGACCATGTTGGATGTAAAATGGCTCGTAGCCGGTCATAGCGGCTCTAATCCTCGGCTCGAGCAGTTGGCTGATGCTACGCTCAAGATCCCGCTGATCTACAGCCGGAGGATTCGTCCGCATTTGGTCGTAAGCATCCCAAACGAAGCCGAGAAGGATATCATCTTGATTCCGTGTCCACGAAGCGACAAGTCTACGGAAAGCATCATCCGGCGCACCAACGATTGACATCTCGCCCTGTACCGGTATCACGCGTGGCTTGGGAATTTGGTGCCAGTGGACCATTGCCAGCGTAAGAAATCGGCGGTCGCTTCGTCCGCATCGTAAAGACCCATGCTCCTCGTCCAGTACCGATGCATGTCAGGTTTGAGGACAAAGATTGCTGGGTTTCCTCCGCCACTATCATAAATTCGCGCTACGCGTTGCTGGTAGATATTGCTACCGCTCCTGTGCTGACGCTGCCAAAGATGGCTAAGGCGTTCAAATTCCGCGACCAAGCCAGGAGAATCCAAATGCTCCACGAAGACTTCCCCTGCCGCTGCCCGTCCTAGCTCGAACGCGACTAAACGGTATGGCAGCTGGCCAGATTTTTCTTGAAAAATTGTCGCGACCACAGGCCGATCTTGACCGAAGCCAGCTTTCAGGACGCGTATGAAATACTCGCAATAGCTAGTAAGTTCCGGCTCTTGTAGACGGCCAAGGTTTCGTTGTGTCGGCCGATATCCGACAGAGTTCTCTCCCCCGATAAAATCGGGCAGCGTGATCTTGAACAGATCTTCGATGAGAGCGCGTTCAGGCTCTTTGAATCCGAATTCGTCCGAGATTCGCAAGTCAATCTCATCCCAAGTGGTGACCCCCTTCAGAATTCCAACACGGGGGTGCGGAATGGGGACCGCTAGCAATTCTTCAACCAAAGGCTCTGGACGATATGAAGCAAACCGACTGCTGGTTAGCAGCAGGAAGTATGTCGCGAACATACTATTAAGCGATAGGCACGCGGCTTCGAGTATGTCCTTCCCGGCGCTCGATGTGTGCACGGTGACATAGCTTTGAGAGCACAGCGCGCCTTGGTTTTGAGCGGAAAGGGTAATTTTGGCCTGAAAACGCGAAATATGCTTTACCCACGCTTGTTTCACTATCAATTGCGGATATGAAAATGCCTCGAAGTCCGTCGAGTCCCTCGAGTGGCTATAGCTTTCTCGATTTTCTGGAAGATCATCTACGTCCAGGTACAGCAAAGGGCCTTGTGGAAAACTTTTCTCCTTAAGAATGCGTCTACCGCGCAGTTCGCGTTGCAATTTTTGGCGGTCACCAAATATTATTCCCTCACGGCTTTTAATTTCAAAATCCAACCCTGGCTTCGCCAAGCTTCGGCATGATCGCAAGCGAGCAAGGAACGCCTTATCGCGATTGTTTCCCCACATCAGCAACGGCCAAATCCAAGGAATCGTTGCGGCCTCAACCACCGAAATGAACCTTCTATCCTGCGGCTCGATGATTATGCTGAACTCATCGACTAGCTGATCCAGCTGCTTTGGACTGGCATATGAAATGCGATGATCAGAGCCCGGTGGCTCTGGATGCAGCACGACAATGCAAGCAGGCGCAACAGACGTCCTACTCGCGTGCGCTTTGGCTGTGAATATTTTGAATCGCAGCGCAGAAAGATTGACTATCTCTTCTACACGGTGCGTCGTGAAGAAAAGCTTCCGAAACTCCAATGCTGGTTTGCTCCGATTGAAGAGCAGCGAACCGGCAGATTGGATCATCGCAATCCTTCCGGTAGGCTTCGTTAGATGCGCCGCTTTGATCAAAAACAAGGTGCTGATTCCCTTGTTTGGCAGCGGCCAGCGATGGCTTTCCGATGTTGCCCACTTCTGTGCCGCGGGCGTGAGCAGCTCCTCGCCCCACGGAGCGTTGCCGATTACCAAATCGTAAGAAGCCTTGTTGTTATTGGTCTGAAACCCCTCTTGGTCGTCGTCAAAAAAATCGGCGTTGATTAGGCGATGCCCACGCATTTCAGGAAAGAGCACTTGTGACCAGTAGTGTTTAGGGTCTATTTCGTCACACATCGCAAGATAGAGACTGAAGCACGCCACCCGCACCGCGTGCGGGTCTTTATCCACGCCGAAAATATTTCGCTCCAACATGCGGCGGAGTACGTCAGCGCGCGGTGGCTGCGTATTGGCATGTTTCCACCGGTGTATGAGCCGCTGAAAGGCTTTTACAAGAAATACTCCAGAGCCACACGCGGGATCGAGAATCTTTAGGTCCCATTCTTCACCATCCCACGGCAACACCCGGTCGAGAATGAAGTCGACGAGATGTGGCGGAGTATAATAAATCCCTTCGCGGGCTGCTTTCTCGTCAACAAATGCCTCGTAGATGGTGCTTATAAATTCCAACGGAATAACATCGAACGAATAGTGTGGCCAAAGGCACTGCTGGCCGCTCGGCATTTCCAGATCGCCTCGAATGAAATCGGCGAGCAAGGAAAGATGTGACTGAGTGACAAGGTTCTTTTCTTTTGTCCAGCCGAGAGCTCGCGCGCGTGCAGTATCGCCTTTGCCCGGGAAAAGATCGCCATTGAACTTGCTATTCAGCCAGTCAAACAAACGATAGGTATCCTGGTAGTCTCCAAGGATGCCGGCAAAGTTCGTATGCGGCCTGCGCAAAATCCCGAGCTCTCGTAGTCGCGCCAGTCGCACGGAAGTTAAAGCGGCGTTCCCATCTGAGTCTTTTCGGTCAAAGAGAAACTGTACGAAGACAACGCGCGCTAATAAATCGTGGCAAACGTCGTCGTCTTGAATGCCGGCTTCTCGAAGCTGTCGTCGGATATGCTGCAAATTGCGCAGCAACATTTGATCGGCCCGCTGACTACGGTCGAATCTAACTGCGTGGTCACGGAAGAATTGGCCCGAGACGAGATTTACCCAATGCAGTGCAGAGAGGGCGCGACTTGCGATGGGCAGAGTCGCGATATCGGCAACACCTGCTTCGCTCATTTTTTCTACGACGAATTCGTCAAGTTCCCTTGTAGCGTCGGGCGGCTCGCAGCAAGTCCAAACACGTAATAGCTGGGGCTCTAGCGTAATGAGCGTCGGGCAATGTGAGAAGTTCCAGGCAAGCCGGTGAAGTTCACGAAGTGTGTCGTCTGCTACATGCCGAGGAAAATCGACAATAACGCCGAGCGGTGGTTCGGTCGCAGCTGCATGCGGATTCGCCAATAGCACCCCTACCTTGGCGTCAGCGGCGTCTTTAAACTGCAATAAAGCGCGCCCGATCTTAATATCAGCAAGGTTGGCAAAAACGCGTGCTCCTCCCCCGCTGGGGCGCAGAATATCCTCTCTGGAAGGCCAGCCCAGCTGGTCGTGTGTGAGGTCAAGCGAGAGCGGCATGTGCTCAGGTGATGGCGATGGTGAGATCTATGGCCTCTTCGGTGTGCTCAACACCTCCGCAGCCGTTCAAGCCGTCCGCCGCAGCTCCTGCGCCTGCTCTAGATCCACCGAGACGAGCTGCGATACGCCGCGCTCGGCCATGGTGACGCCGAACAGCCGGTCCATGCGGGCCATGGTGAGGCGGTGATGGGTGATGATGAGGAAGCGCGTCTGCGCGCTCTCGCCGATCTCCTCGACCAGGCTGCAGAAGCGATCGACATTGGCGTCGTCGAGCGGGGCGTCCACCTCGTCCAGCACGCAGATCGGCGCCGGGTTGGTGAGGAACACGGCAAAGAGCAGCGCCAGCGCCGTCAAGGCCTGCTCGCCGCCCGAGAGCAGCGACATCACCTGCAGCCGCTTGCCCGGCGGGCTCGCCATGATCTCGAGGCCGGCCTCCAGCGGGTCGCGCGTCGCGTCGCCGTCCTCGCCCTGGTCGAGCGTGAGAAGGGCGCGGCCGCCGCCGAAGAGCCGCACGAAGAGCTTGCCGAAATGGTCGTTGACCTGCGCGAAGGCGGCCATCAGCCGCTCGCGGCCCTCGCGATTCAAGGCCGAGATGCCCTGGCGCAGCCGTGCGATAGCGGCGGTGAGATCGTCGCGCTCGCGCTGCAGCGCCGTGAGCCGCTCCTCGACCTCCGTCGCCTCGGCCTCGGCGACGAGATTGACGGGACCCATGCCGTCGCGCTCGCGCGTCAGCCGCAGCAGCTTGGCATCGGCATCGGCGATCGCCGGCATCTCCTCGCCCGCCTCGACGCCGCCCGCCGCGAGCGCCCCCTCGGGCGCGCAGTCGAGCCGCTCGCTGATACGCTGGGCGATGCCCTGGCGCGTATGCTCCGCCTGCTCGCGCAGGCCCTGGCAGCGCACGCGCTCCTCGCGCGCCGCGCCGAGCGCGGCGTCCGCGGCCTTGCCCGCCTTCTCGGCTTCGGCAAGGCGCGTCTCGCCGCCGGCGAGCGCGTCGGCCGATTGGTTGCGCCGCCCGGTCGCGCCGGCGATGGCGGCGACGAGCTTCTCGCGCTGCTCGGCGATCTCGGCGGGACGGCGCTCGAGCCGTTCGATCTCCGCGGCGATACCGGCGCGCCGCTCCTCGATGGTCGCGCGCTGACGCGCCGCCGCCTCGGCGCGGCTCTGCCAGGACTGCGCTTCCTTGGCGATACCGGCGAGCCGGTCGGTCCTGGCCGCTGCTTCGCGCAGCAGCCGGTCATGCTCGCCCTGGCGCGCCGCCTGGATCGCGCGCCGCTCGGCGAGCTGCGTGCGCAACAACGCGACCTGCTCGCGGCCACGGGCGAGATCGGAGAGCGCAGCGATGCCTTCGGCGGCGGCGCGTCCTTGCGCCTCCGCTTCCGCCAGATCGAGCGCGAGGCGCTCCGCGCTCTCGGTGAGACCGGCGAGACGCGAGGCCGTGGCGGCCGCCTGCTTGCGCAGTTCCGCGTCGTGCTCCTGCGCACGGCCCAGCGCGCCCAAGGCGTCGCGCATGGCCTGGCGCTGCGCGCGCTCGGCCTCGCCGGCCTGGCGGGCGACGCGCTGTGCCTCGGCGGCTTCGGCGGCGCGGGCGGTTGCCTCGGCTTCGACCGTGCGCAACGCCTCGCCCAGCTCGACGAGGCGGTTGCGCTGGCGCAGGCGCTGGCCGGCGGCGGTGGGCGTGCCGACCGTGCGCCGGAAGCCGTCCCAGCGCCACAACCCGCCATCGCGCGTGACGAGACGCTGCCCGGGGACGAGGCTGCCCTGCAGCCGCTCGGCCGTCGCCGCGTCGGCGACGACGCCGATCTGGGCGAGCCGGCGCTGCAGCGCCGGCGGCGCCGTCACATGCGCGGCGAGGGACACGGTGCCGCCGGGCAGCGCCAGGGCATAGGCATAAGCGGGAAGGGCGCGCCAATGCGTCGGCGCCTCGCCGTCGAGCGGCGCCGTCAAATCATCGCCGAGCGCCGCGCCCAGCGCCGCCTCGTAGCCGGGATCGACGCGGACCGCGTCGAGCACCGGCGTCCAGCGCTTGTCGCTCGCCGCGGCGAGCAGCTCGGTCAGCGCCTGGATCTCCGCCCGCAGCTTGGTGCGCTTGGCCTCCGCCGCCTGCGCCAGCTCGCGCGCGGCGAGCTCGGCGGCCTGCGCCGTGCGCAGGGCCTGCTCGGCGGCGTCGGAAGCGGCGCGGCTGCGCTCGACTTCGGCCTCGGCGGCACGCACGGCAGCGGCGGCCTCGTCGGTCAGCGCCGCATCGATGGCCTCGGCCTCGAGCGCGGCGCGCTGACGCGCGATCTCCTCCTGCCGCTGCGTGAGGCGCGAGCGGCGTTCGCTCGCCTCCTGCTGCTGCTTCAGCAAGGCAGCGCGGCGCGCCTCGTCGGCGGCGACCTGTTCGGTGAGGCGCGTCAGCTCGCCCTCGAGCGCCATGACCTCGGCCACCGCCGCCGCAAGCGCGATTGACGCCTCATGCTGGGCCGCGGCCTCGCGCGCCTGGGCGGCGGCGATCGCGGCGCGCTCGTCATCGAGCCGGGCCAGCGCGGCGCGGGCGTCGGCGGCAAGCTCGTCCTCGCGGGCGAGATCGGCGGCGAGCTGGGCGAGGCGCTGGTCGGCCGCCCCGCGCGCCTGGACGACGCGGCGCTCCTCCTCGTCGAGCGCCTGGCGCGCCAGCACCAGGCGCTGCAGCTCGGCGCCGGCGGCGGCCTCCGCCTGGCGCAGCGCCGGCAGCTCGGCGCCGGCGGATTCGCGCGCGCGCTCGGCGGCGAGC
>Ga0073928_10004286_pt1 | contig 21306 bp, 19 predicted proteins | sample PaiPotPPA55metaG_FD_76969 | JGI IMG/M metagenome (GOLD analysis project Ga0073928, IMG submission 76969) | Iron sulfur acid spring bacterial and archeal communities from Banff, Canada, to study Microbial Dark Matter (Phase II) - Paint Pots PPA... ...
ACGCACTTCGAAATTGCCCGTGCCGCCGTGGAAGCCGGCTTCAACGTCATGTGCGACAAGCCGATGACGTTTGACCTGGCCCAGGCCGAGGAACTGGCGAAGATCGTGCAGCACTCCGGAGTGGTATTTGCGGTAACGCACAACTACACCGGCCATCCGCTGGTTCGCCAGGCCCGCGAGATGGTGCTCGGCGGCGAACTGGGGGAGATCAACGCCGTGCGTGCCTTCTACATTCAAGGCTGGCTCAGGACCCGGCTCGAAAAAGAGCAGCAGAAGCAAGCCAGTTGGCGGACCGACCCGAGCCGCTCGGGCGCAGCCGGCTGCTTCGGCGACATCGGCACGCATGCTTACAATCTCGGACGGTTCATTTCAGGACTGCTCCCCGACCAGATCGCCTGCACGCTCAAAGCCTTCGAGCCCGGCCGCGAACTGGACGACTATGGCACGGCCGTGATCCGCTACAAGAACGGCGCGCTCGGCACGGTGACGGCATCGCAAATCAGCCACGGCCGCGAAAACGACATCTGGGTGGAGCTGGACGGCACGAAAGGCTCCCTGGAATGGCGCCAGGAAGATCCGAACAAGATGTTTGTCCGCGTCAACGACCAGCCGCATCGCGTATATACGCGCGATCCAAATGCTCCCTACTTAAAGAACACCGCCAAGGCTTCCTGCCGCATTCCCAGCGGCCATCCGGAGGGATACCTGGAGGCCTTTGCCAACATCTACACGGCGGCGTATGCGGATATGATCGCTCGCGCTGCCGGTCAGAAGATCGACAGCAGCAAAAGTCTGTATCCCAACGTGGCGGACGGAGTGGATGGCATGAACTTCATCACGCAAGCGGTCGCCAGCTCCAAGGAAGGCGGCGCCTGGCGATCGCTAAGCCATCCCTTATGTCGGCCATGAGGCAGAGTCAACAAGATCCGCAGCCCGCAGCGCCAGCAAGGAATGGCCCCCTGCTGGCGCTGCGGGCTGCGGATCCTAGAGCTAGCGTCGCGATGGCGGTTGGTAGGACTGCGGGTTGCGGAGGGCGCGCTGCAATAGCCGCCGCCGCGTCGTGTTGTTGGGGGCTTCGCCGAGCACCTTCATGGCCTTGCTGGCGTTCGTGACCTTGAAAATGCCAAAGGTCTTGCCGTTGCGGCTCCCCGAGCTGCAATAGGCGTACTCGATGTTGATATGTTCCGCGCCCAGGAGTTCGCAAACGTGGGCCAGCTCGCCGGGCTGATTGCGCAGTTCGACGAGCAAGACCTCGGTTTCGGCAAACGGCGTGCTCAAGCCCTTCAGAACCTGCCGGGCTTTGTCCACGTCATCCACGGCGAAGCGCAGGACGTTGTGCTCGTGGCTGTCCATGATTGTCAGGGCGACGATATTCACTTTCTCCCGGCCCAGGGCCAGAAGCACATTCGCCAGACGCCCGGGCTTGTTCTCCAGGAAAACGGAAATCTGCTTGCTGGTTTGCACGACAGCACCTCCCCTTCAGAAATGGACGAAGCGGTGAGGAATAAGGCGGCGCCGCCGCAAGCTGGACAGCGCGGCGCTGCCGCCAGCAACCAATTGTAGTCCGCATTTGGGCCCGGTCCAGCATAAGTCGGGCTATATTGAAGAAAGTCGGCAGCCGGGCTACAATTGCGTCAATCACGTGACAGGGAACCAGCCAAGCTCCGTCTGCTAAGGAGTCCGGTCAGTGCAAATCAAGATCTCGGCTCGGCATGGCCATCTCTCCGAGCCCACGCAGCAATTTATCCGCGAGAAGGCCGAAAAACTGCTGCGCTTTTTCGAGCGGCTTACGTCCATTGAAGTGACCGTGGATTTGAAAAACGAGACCAAGCAGGTAGAAATTCTGGTATCGGCCGAGCACAAGCACGACTTTGTGGCGCGCGAACGCAACAACGATATTCTCGCTGCCGTCGATCTGGTCGTGGACAAGCTGGAGGGCCAGCTCCGCAAGTACAAGGAAAAAGTCCAGGACCGGCGCCGCACGCCTTCGGCGGGTGAAGTGGCCGGTGCTCCCGCCCCCACCGAGTCCAGTGAAGAGTGAGCGCTCGGCTTCCCGTTCCGCCGCTTACCCGGGCGGAACGCTCCGGAGCCGAAAGGAGGCCAGGCATGCGCATGACTGATTTTGTAATTCGTGACGCGATCATCCCGGAGTTGACGGCGGCCACCAAGGAAAGCGTAATCCGGGAAATGATCGGCAGCCTTGCCGGTTCCGGCTTTTTCAAGGGCACGGAGCCCGAAGACATCGTCAAGGCCGTGCTCAAACGCGAGTTGCTCGGCTCGACCGGCATCGGCCGGGGCGTCGCCATTCCCCATACCAAGCACAGCAGCGTGGAGAAGCTCGTCGGCACGGTCGCCCTGTCCCGGCCGGGCGTCAGCTTCGACAGCCTGGACGGCGAGCCCGTGCATGTTTTTGTGCTCCTGATTTCGCCGCAGGACCGGCCCGGCGATCACCTGCGGGCCCTGGAAAATGTCTCGCGCAGCCTGCGCGACGACGGCTTTGTGCGCTCCCTCCGGCAGGCGACCAGCCGCGAGGCCATCTGGGACCTGCTTGGCGAACTGGACCACCAGGCACCCTGAAGCAGCCGAGCGGTTGCGGCGCACGCCCAGCAAGCAGAGCCAACCCCATGAATGGCGAAGTTCTTCAGCGCAAGGTGACCGTGAACGATCCGCTCGGGCTGCATCTGCGCCCGCTGGCCGCGTTCGCACAGCGCGCCAAGCAATTTCAGAGCACGGTCACCGTGGCCAAGAACGAGCAGCGCGTCAACGGCAAGAGCCCGCTGGAGCTCATGCTGCTGGCCGCGGAGCAAGGCACGGAGTTAACGCTTGAAGTGGCGGGTCCGGATGCGGAAGACGCCTTGCCGGTCCTGGCGGAAATGCTGGCGTCGCCGGGGATTGAGGAATCATCCGAATCGCCGCTGCCACCTAAAGGCTAAATAAGCCGTACATGGAAATCAAACGAGGCATCGCCGTCTCTCCCGGTGTGGCACTCGGTCCGGCCCTGGTGCTGGACACGGAGTCCTTTCGCATCCCGCAGCGCTTTGTCAGCCCGGAGCATCTGGCCGGGGAAGCGGCCCGGCTGCGTGAAGCCCTCAAGCAGGCGGCCGCCGAGCCCGCGCCAACCAGGCGGCGATCAGCGATAAGCTCGGCCGCCAATACGGGGCCATTTTTGAGGCGCATGCCCATCTCATCGAAGATCCCGCGCTGGCCGGGGAGATTGAAAGTCTTATTATCCAGCGAGGTTTTGCCGCCGAGTATGCCGTCAGCCGGATCATGCGCCAGCACGCCAAGACCCTGGAGAGCATCGACCGCGGCCACTTTGCCACGCGCGCCGTCGATCTCTTTGATATCGAGAAGATCGTGCTGCGCAACTTGCTGGGCCAGCGCCGCGAGCAATTGCAGCATCTGCAAGAGCCGGTCATCGTGCTGGCACACGACTTGACGCCCAGCGAAACAGCAATCCTCGATCCGCAGAGAGTGTTTGCCTTTGCCACCGAAGCGGGCGGACGTGCCAGCCACACGGCGATCATGGCCGGCGCCCTGGAGATCCCCGCCGTGGTCGGCCTGGGCCGCTTCGTCACGGATATCTCCGGGGGAGACCTCGTGATTGTGGACGGCAATCACGGCGTGGTCATCCTCAATCCCGACGAGGAGACCCGCGAACGCTACGAGAAGACGCGCCGCAGCCATCTAAGCTTTGAAAGCCGGCTCGGTGAACTGCGCGACTTGCCGGCTGAGACGCGCGACAAGGTGCGCGTCTGGTTGCACGGCAACATCGAGTTCCCGCAGGAGGCCGCCCACTGCGTCGCGCGCGGCAGCGACGGCGTCGGCCTGTACCGCACCGAGTTCCTTTACCTCGGCAAACAGGCCGACCCAAGCGAGGCCGACCACCTCGAGGCCTACGCGACGGTCCTGCGCCTGCTGGGCTCCCAACCAGTGGTCATTCGTACGCTGGACCTGGGCGCCGACAAGTTTGCCACCAGCACACTAACCAACCCGGACGAGCGCAATCCCTTCCTGGGTGTCCGCAGCGTGCGCCTGTGCCTGCGCAATTTGACCTTGTTCAAAACGCAAATGCGTGCCATTCTAAGAGCCAGTGCCCTTGGGGACGTGCGGATCATGTTCCCCATGGTGAGCACGATCCTGGAATTGCGGCAATGTAAAATGATCCTGGCCGAGGTAAAGGAGGACCTTGAAGAAGAAGGGATTGCGTTTAATCGAAAACTGCCTGTGGGGACGATGATCGAAGTCCCGTCGGCCGCGATTATGGCCGAGCAGTTTGCCCGCGAGGTGGACTTTTTCTCCATAGGCACGAACGACCTGATCCAGTATACTCTCGCCGCCGACCGCACCAACGAGGGGGTGGCGTACCTGTACAGCCCCGGCGATCCGGCCGTGTTGCGGCTGATCGACCTGGTGGTGAAGGCCGCCCTGAAGCACAAGATTGAAGTGAATGTCTGCGGCGAAATGAGCGGCGAACCGATTTATACGCTGCTGTTGTTGGGAATGGGTCTGCGGCAGCTCAGTGTGACGCCGCACAAGATCCCGGAGATCAAAAAGATCATCCGCTCCGTAGCGTTGGATGAAGCCAAGCAGGTCGCCCACGAAGTAATGTGCCTGGAAACGGCACGCGATGTGAATAACTATTTGCGGGAGCAAACCCGGCGAATCCTTCCAGAAGTGGTAGGCTAGGAATCGAGGCATTGAGCGTTGGCATCTTGAGATGGACACCCGGTTCTCATCGGTCTCTCAACCGCCAATCCTCAAGCGCTCCATTCTGCTGAGGTATCCCGCATGCCTGTGCAGCGGCGCTCGTCGCCCGGGCAAAAAGGGGACATTCTCCTTTTTTGAAGGCCAGGGCCACTGACGGCAGCGCCGGCAGCCGAAGCTCGTGCTCGCACCGCCGGGCGGAAACGCGGTTTCCGTTTCGGAGATTCGGCGCAGTCGCGCACGACCTTCCGTTGTCCACGGACATGCCCGGTATCCACCTTCTCGGACTTCCCCGCCGGCCTTGCCTCTCTGCCGCGGACGCCACGGTATGGTTTGCGACAAAGTCCGAATTCGATTCCGCAAGACCGGCGACCTTCGTTTGATCAGTCATCATGACCTGATGCGCTGCTGCGAACGCATGCTGCGCCGTGCCGCCCTTCCCTTTCACTCCACGTCCGGATTCAATCCCAAGCCGCGCCTGATCTTCGCCATGCCTTTGCCGTTGGGAATCAGCGGCAGCCAGGAAATCGTGGAGTTGGAGCTGGATCAGGAGCTGCCTTTGGAAGAGGTCCAGGCCGCCCTGATCAGGCAGGCCCCGCCCGGATTGGAGATCCTCGCGGTCGAGCGCATTGATCGGAAAACGACCGCCCACGTTCGCCGCGCGACGTACCGCATCGCCCTGGAAAGGAACTCAGATCAAGCCCTGGCGGAGCGGATTCAAGCTCTATTGGCCGCCGAGACGTGCTGGATCGAGCGCGAGCGGCCGCAGCACAAGAGGCTAAACGCGCGTCCGTTTGTGAGCGACATTCGCCTGGAGCCCGGTGCCCTGGAGATGGAGCTGGTGGTGACGCCCAACGGCACGGTCCGGCCTGATGAGGTGATGAAACTCCTTGGGCTGGATGACCTGCTCGAGGCGGGCGTGTTCGTGGAAAGAACAAAGTTGGAACTGGATGAAGAAGCATTAACCCCTATGCCGGCCCCGGAACACTCCGAGGATTTGCCGGCGGTAACCTAATTTCCGCTGCTTCGTAGGGCAGGTTTCTAACCTGCCATGCAGGCTGGCAGGTTAAAAACCTGCCCTATGAAGCAGCGACCCTGGTCAACAACTTGACCAAATGTTTTTGCACTAAACGAGGCAAGAAGGAATCACATGAAAAAAGAGATGTTAATCAATGTTCTGCAGCCCGAGGAATGCCGTATCGCGATTGTCGAGGACGGCGTCCTGGAAGAGCTGTATGTCGAACGCACCAGCCAGGAGAGCTACGTCGGCAATATCTACAAAGGCCGCATCGTCAATATCGAGCCGAGCATTCAGGCGGCGTTCGTCGATTTCGGCATCGGCCGCAACGGCTTCCTGCACGTTTCGGATGTCGAGCCGGCCTACTACCGGCACCTGGAAGGCCATCGTTACGAAGAGCGCGGGCGCAGGGACAACCGCGGTTCCGGCGGACGCCGGCCGCCTCCGCCTGCCGAGGAAAGCCTGGAGGACAGGTATCCGGAAACCGAAGCCATGCCGGATGTGGAAGCGGACGAGGAGACGCCGCCCGAAGCCGCTGCGCCGGCGGCGGCCGAAGCGGAGCCGGAGCGTGAACGCCGTCCGCGCAAGGGCAGAGGTCGCGGCCGCGGCAAGGGTCGAGGCCGGCGCACACGCCGTGGCCCGCGCGACGAGCGGGGCCCCGGCGAAGAAACGAATCCCGCTGCGGACCAACCCGAGAATCTGGATGCCGGTGGCTCGGCTAGCGCCAACCGGCCGGTTGCGCCGGAGCCGGCTTCCGAAGATCGACCCGAGCCTCCAAGGTTCATGGAATCCGCCGAGCGGCGGACCGAGGAAGACGAGACCCAGGGCAGCGGAGAATCTAGTCCCTCGATTGATGATGAGGATATCTTCTTTCCACGGCCCGGGCAAACAGTACGGCATGAACCGAAAGCAACCGAACCCGAATCACACGAAGAAGAAAGCTTGCCGGCCATGACGCCGGAAATGGAAGAAGAACCTTCCTTCCATGATGACGACACTACGCTGGAGCGCGAACTGGAAGAGCCGGAGGGACAGGCGGAACCGGCGGACGAACTGCTGGACGAAGACGAAGGCTTTTTCTCCGACCCGGCGCAGACCCCGGAAGAAACACACGAGCAGGACATCCGCCATGCAGACGAAGCCGACGACTTTCAGGAGGAAGAAGAGGGCCGTTATCGCCCCCGCCGGGGGCCGATGCGCGATCAGCGCCGGGGCGGTCCAAGGCGGCGCATGATGGGGCGGCCGGGCGCCGGCCGGCCCAAGCCGCTTATCCAGGATATCTTCCGCCGCGGCCAGGAAGTGCTGGTGCAGGTGATCAAGGAAGGCATCGGCACCAAAGGTCCGACCCTGAGCACCTACATCAGCATCGCCGGCCGCTACCTCGTGCTCATGCCGGGCCTGAATCGCGTCGGCGTGTCGCGGAAGATCGCCGACGACGAGCAGCGCCGCCGCCTGCGCGAGATTTTCCATGAGCTGCAGCCGCCCAAGGGGCTCGGCTTCATTATCCGCACCGCCGGCATCGACAAGACGAAAAAGGAACTACAGCGCGATCTCGCCTATCTGTCACGCCTCTGGCAGGTCGTCGTCCGGCGCATCAAAAAGCTCAAGTCGCCGGCCGAGATTTACCAGGAAAGCGACATGATCACGCGGACGATCCGCGACACCTTTACCAACGACATCGACACCATCTGGGTGGATGAGCCGGCCGCTTTCGAGCACGCCCAGGAATTCCTGCAGATTGTCATGCCGCGTTACGCCACGCGCATCAAGCACTACACCGATTCCGAGCCGCTGTTCCACCGCTACGGCATCGAGAACGAGATTGTCCGCATTCAGCAACGGCACGTGCCGCTGCCGCACGGCGGTTCCATCGTCATCGATCAGACCGAGGCCCTGGTGGCGATCGACGTGAACAGCGGCAATTTCCGCGCGGACAACAACGCCGAGGAGACGGCCTATCAGATGAACTTGCACGCCGCCCGAGAGATCGCCCGGCAACTGCGCCTCCGCGACTTGGGCGGCGTCATTGTCAACGACTTCATCGACATGCGCGAGGACCGGCACCGCCGCGACGTCGAGCGCGCCCTGCGCGACGCCGTGAAGCGCGATCGCGCCCGCACCAAGATTCTCAGAATTTCCCAGTTTGGCCTGATCGAGATGACGCGCCAGCGCATCCGGCCTTCGCTCAAGCGCAGCGTTTACCAGGACTGCCCCCACTGCCGCGGCACCAGCCAGGTGAAGACCTGCGAGAGCATGAGCATCGATGTGATGCGCATGTTGCAGCTCGCGGCCCACCGCGAAAATATCAATCGGATCAACGCGCGCGTGCACGACGATGTCGCCAGTTACTTGCTTAACCGCAAGCGCAAGGAAATCACGCGCCTGGAAGAATCGGGCGAATTACAGATCACGATAACGTCGGCCGGTGCCGCGGTTTCGCCGGAAATGCTGGAATTCGTTTGCTATGACAATAATAATAATGAGGTGAAATTCCAGGCTTTTGAGGAAAGCAAACCGCGCAGGCGGTAGAAACGACCGCCCTGCTGAGGAGCGTGTACATGACGCACTTGTTCCATCAACGCCTATGCTGCGTTGCGGTGGGCGTACTCGTTGTTCTAAGTTCGGCTTTTCTTGGCTTCATAACGCCCAGTTTGCATAGCCCGCCTCTTCGAGCGGCCGCCGTCTTCGGCAAAGTGACCTACGAAGGCAAGCCTATTGAGAAGGGTTTGATAAATTTTGTGTCCGAGGGTGATTCAATTAACGCAACCGCGTCGATCACCAATGGGGAATATCGCTGCACCGTCACGCCCGGCCAGAAGTCGATTGTCATCGGCGCCGGAAAGTTAGGAGAGAACAACAACATTGCCAAGGATGCAGTCGGAAACTTCCAAACGGTCGATGTCCCTCCTTCCGGCAGAAAGTTAGACATCGCCTTGGCCAAGCCGGCGCGGAAAAAGTAGACTCCGACTCGACCCTGACCTGCACTTGACAGCTTTCCCACCCCTTCTATAATCCGCCGCCCACACGTTCATCTTCTTATCGGCACCCGGTTTGTCCGCTTGGAGAGCTCGAAGCTCAGGGAAATGAGCGCAGCCATGTTTCGCAGGGAGGCAGCGTGGCGACCCCAGGAATCGGTAGAAGACTGAGTGCATGCTTGCTGGCAGCCGGGAGCGCACTGGTGTGCTGCATCCTGTGCCGCGCGCAGGACATCGTGCGTTTCAACCACGATGTGCCGGGAGACTCCAAGTCCATTGTCCTCCATGCCGATCAGATCGCGACCTGGGTTGAAGGCCCGGAGCGCGTGCTGCTGCTCAAGGGCAAGGTCATGATCGAGCACGGCGGCGTGCACATCCAGGCGGAGCAAGCGGCTGCCTGGCTCGATCAGGAGGAATACCGGAAGACGGGAATCCAGCGCCTGACGATCTATGCGGAAGGCAATGTCGTCCTGGAGAACGGCACGGAAAGCCAGACGACCGCTCGAGCGCTCATCCGCTTGAGCACGCGGGGCGAAATCAAGCTGCGCTCGCATAACAGCAAGGTGATCCAGCAGCCCTATCCCGGCGATCCGCTTTATCAACGTGGCCAACAGCAACGCTCTGCTCCGGGCAAGACCAGCAAGGCCGCAGACACGCCGCCACGAAGGGCTCCGATTATCCGCGCCCAGAACGCGGACGAGTCTGTGACCGCGCAGTCGCCCTCCGTCCCAAGCGTTCCCGAGCAAAATCAAGTTCCTGCAACAGGAGGAGTGGCGCCGGCTGTTCAGCTTCCGGCGCCGGACTTTCGTCAGCCGGCTGTCCCCGCCGCGCCGGCGTTAGCTGCGCCGGGACCAGCAGCCGGTGCAAGTCCGGCAGCGCCGGGGCTGCCGCCTTTCCGGCCCGCGCAAATCCCCGTTCCGTCCAACACCGTGCCGCCGGGCTCCGGCGGGCAGCCCAACGCTCCCAACCGTGAGTTCACCGTGGTGCCGCGCACCTCGGCGGGTTTCAACCAGAAAAGCTTCGATCTCGGCGGTGAAACCGCCATTGTCGTGACCGGCGGCGTTATCCTGATCGTCCGCGCGGCCGACGGCTCGGGACTTCTGGACATGGAAGCCGACCGCCTCGTCTTCTGGACGCGCGGCAATGCCCAGGAACTTCTCGGCAGCATGCGCAGCTCGCATGGCAGCGGCAAGGAGCTGGAATTCTACCTGAGCGGCAACGTGCAAATCCGGTCCCGCAGGGCAAAAGAAGAGCGGCTGCTTCAGGCCGATGAAGTTTATTATGACGTCGGCCGCAACGTCGCGGTGGCCCTGCGGGCCGATATGTCGTTCGTCCAGCCGGGCGTCGCCGATCCCATCCACATGAAGGCCCAGGAGCTCCTGCAACTCAATCCAGATGTTTTCAAGGGCATGAAGGCCGAGGTTTTTTCCAGCCGTCTGCCCTCCGACCCGGGCATCAAGGTTTACCTGGAGACCGCCACGATCACGCATGAGACCGTTCCCCGGCGCAACATCTTCGGCGCCCAGTTCTTCAGTCGCACGACCGGACAACCCGAGACCGAGGAGCAGCGCATCCTGGACGGCCGCAACGTCTTTCTCAAGTTCGAAGACTATCCGATCTTCTACTTGCCCTTTGTGCAAGGAGACATCAACGATCCCTTGGGGCCCCTGGAAAGCATCAGTTTCAACTACAACAGGATCTTTGGCTTTCAGTTCGATTCCTCCTTCAACGTCTATAACCTGCTCGGCATGGACCCGGTGCCGAATACGCGCTGGCGTTTCGACCTGGATTACCTGAGTTCCCGCGGCCCGGCGGCAGGCACCAACTTTGATTATCAATTTCTCGGCAACAGATTTACGGACCTGTTCGGCTTTCCGGGCTTTGTCGTGGGCGAAGTCAAAGCGTACGGCATCGACGATACCGGCACGGATAGATTGGGCGGACCGCGCGGCCCGGACGACAATCATCCGGAGGGCCGCGGCCGCTTCTACTGGCGGCAAAATGCTCAGGAACTGCCTCTGGGCTTCACGGTCCAGACCCAGGTTTCCGTCCTGAGCGACAAGAACTTCCTGGAGCAGTACTTCAAGAACGACTTTGACACCGGCTTCAATCAGGAAACCTTCCTCTATGTGAAGCAGCAGCAAAACAACTGGGCCTGGACCGCTCTCGCCGAACCCAACATCCGCAACTGGGTCAACGAGACGGAATGGCTCCCCCGCGCCGACGGGCATCTCATCGGCCAGTCTTTTTTTGACATTTTCACCTACAACGCCCGCGCCAGCGCCGCTTACGCGCGCCTGCGCACGACCGACGTGCCGCCGCCCCCGGAAGGGTTCACGACACGGCCCGACAACACCGGCCGTTTCGACCTGAGTCAGGAGTTGAGTTTGCCTTTCACGCTGGGGCCCTTCCGGCTGGTTCCCTACGGGTTGCTGGATTTGACCTACTATACCGAGGACCTTACCGGCAACGACCGCGGACGCGCCTATGGCGGCGGCGGCGTGCGCGGCAGCATTCCCTTCACGCGCCTTTATCCCGACATTTGCAGCGAACTGCTCAATCTCAACGCCATCAATCACAAGGTCGTCCTGAGCGCGAATTATTTCGTCGCCCAGTCGGATACGTCGTTCCGGCGTTTGCCGCAACTCGATCGCCTGAACGACGACGCCACCGACCAGGCCCTCCGCGACATCAAGCCGCTCGAGCCCGCAATCAATCCGGCTCATGGAACGCTTCTGGCCCTGTCGCCGGTCTATGATGCGCAACTCTATGCCATTCGCCGGCTCGTCGACGATCGCATCGATACGCTGGACACGATCGAGGTGCTGCAGGGCGATGTCCTCCAGCGCTGGCAAACCAAGCGTGGCTACCCCGGGCAGCAGCACATCGTCGACTGGATGACGCTCGATTTATCGGGGTCGTTTTTTCCGCACTCGCAGCGCGATAACTTCGGCGACAACTTCGCCTTTTTGCAATATAACTGGAACTGGAATATCGGCGATCGCACGGCCATCTACAGCGACGGCTGGGTCGATCCGGAGTCGAACGGCCCGCGCGTCTTCGCCGTCGGCGCCACCATCAACCGGCCCGACCGCACCAGCTTCACGATCGGCTATCGGGATATTTTTCCCTTGAACAGCAACGCCATCAGCGGCGCCGTGACCTACATCTTCAGTCCCAAGTATGCCATCACGGCGGTGGCCACCTATGACATCGGCACGGACGTCGAGTCCACCTCCGTGGTGGTAACACGCACGGGCTCCGATCTGCAGGCCAGTCTCGGCTTCACCTATAACTCCACCCTGGGCAGCTTCGGCGTCGTTTTTGAAATCGTGCCGAACATCGTGCCGCCCAGCCACCGCGTGCCGGGGCTCGTGGGCGCCAGCTCCGGTTTGATTCGCTAGCAGCCTGTTGAAAAAGGTGTCTGGAACCCTCAAGGCGCAAGGTTCCAGACACCTTTTTCAACAGGCTGCTAACTGTTAATCTCTAGCAGAAGCGACTGTTGTTCCGGCCGCGCCGATCGAGCCGATCTTGTCTTTGGAGCCGATTTTGCCGGCTGACGAAGACAGCTCTTTCAAGTTCACCCCCATTTTGAGCAAAGACCACGACTCCCTGCCTCCTCATAATGTAGAACAGACTTGTCTGCTCCCAGCAGCACCCTGGAGTTGTCTTCATGGCAGACCGCCGCTCGCGCCTGGACTTCGCCGCTTACGGCCTGCTCGTTGCCGGGCTGGTGGTTGCGCTTAGCGTCTTCAGCTACGATCCAGCCGATCCGCCGGGAGGGGCAGTCTATCCGCCTCATGAAACGGTAAAAAACATCCTCGGAAGCGGCGGCGCCTGGTTGGCCCGGCTGCTCCATGAAACCCTCGGCATCGCTGTCCATATCCTGCTGGCAAGCTGGTTCGTGCTCGTCGTTCTTTTGTTCCTGCGGCAAAGCCTGGTGCGCTGGTCCCTGCGCCTGCTTGGCTGGCTACTGTTGATTCCCTGCGCCGCCGTGGCGGCGGATTACTTCAGCGCCTATTTACCGCCGGGCCCGCTGGCAGGCGGCGGCGGTAGCCTGGGAGCATGGCTGAGAAGCCGGCTGGAGGCAAACTTTCAGCCGCTCGGGTCGGCAAGCCTCTTCGGCGGCTCCGTCTTTCTTGGCCTGGTGCTGACCGCGGATTTCCTGCTCTTGCAAATCGCCCGCGGCGTGTGGCGCGGCGCGCTCTGGCTTGGCCGGCGAGCCCTGGAACTCTGCCGCTGGCTGAAGGGCCTTCGACGGCGCGAATCCAGCTTGGTTTTTACCGAGGCGTCTCCGTTCGCGGTCCCAACCGTGCAGATTAGAAGCGACGGCGAAAGCCCGACACCGCCGCCGCCCAAGGCCGGCGAGATCCCTATTCGGCACCACGATCTCGCGGCAACCACTTTGCAGGCGCCGGGCGGAGCGGATGTCTTGCTCGCTTCCCAGCGTCCCACGGTTGACTCGGATGGCGACCGTTTCGCCGACTTTGAATTGCCGGCTTTGTCGCTCCTGGCGGAGCCTCAGCCGTTTCCTTATGAGGAACACGACCAACGTCTGCGCGAACGGGCGGCTCTTCTCGAGAAAACATTTCGCGACTTTGGCTTGAATATCTGGGTCGTGGGCATCAATACCGGTCCCGTGATCACGCAGTATGAGGTGGCCCTGGAGACCGGCCTGCGCGTGCACAAGGTCACGGGACTCGGCGATGACCTGGCGCTGAATTTGAAGGTGCCCAGCGTGCGCATAGTCGCGCCGATTCCCGGAAAGAACACCGTCGGCATCGAGATCCCCAATGAACATCGCGCCGTGGTGCGCCTGAAGGAAGTCATTCTCGCCGCCGGCCAGAGAGTGTCCCAGGCGAAGATCCCGCTTTTCCTGGGCAAGGACACGGAAGGCCGGCCCCTGGTCTATGACCTGGCCGAGATGCCGCACCTGCTCATCGCCGGCCGCACCGGCACGGGCAAGTCGGTGTGCATGAACGCCATCATCCTCAGCATCCTCATGACGCGCCGGCCGGACGACGTCAAGATGGTCATGATCGATCCGAAGATGCTGGAGCTGAGCGAGTACGGCCGCATCCCGCACCTGATGCACCCGGTCGTCAAGGACATGAAGAAGGCTGAGGCGATCCTGTCCTGGGCGGTGGACAAGATGGAGGAGCGTTACGACCTGCTGAGCCGGGCGCGCGTGCGCGGCATCGCGGGATATAACGAGCTGTCCCTTGCGGAAATCTATCGGCGCGTCCAGCCCGCCGACGACGAGGAACGCCGGCAGATACCGGCCAAAATGCCCTACATCGCCATCTTCGTGGACGAGTTGAATGACCTCATGATGACCATGAAGAAAGAGGTCGAAGGGCACATCATCCGCCTGGCCCAGAAATCGCGCGCGGCAGGCATCCACCTGGTCGTGGCCACACAGAAGCCGACCGTGGATGTCATCACCGGCCTGATCAAATCGAACCTGCCGGCGCGGATCTGCTTCCAGGTCTCCAGCCGCACGGACAGCCGGGTGGTGCTTGACGAGATGGGCGCCGACAAGCTGCTCGGCAAAGGCGACATGCTCTTCCTGCAGCCCGGCACCAGCACGCTGCTGCGCGCCCAGGGCACCTACGCCAGCGACGAGGAAATCACGCGCGTGGTGCAGAACCTGGAGTGCGAGCCTTGTTATGCCCAGGAGCTCGTGCAACTTTCCACGAGCGGCAAGGACGGCGACGGCAGCTTCATGGACACGCTCCGCGCCCGCGACGACTTATATGAGCAAGCGATTCAGGTAATCATCCGCGAAGGCCGGGGCAGCGTTTCCCTCTTGCAGCGGGCCCTGGGGATCGGTTACGGCCGCGCCGCCCGGCTGATCGATTTCATGGCGGAAGACGGCATCGTCGGCAACTACAACGGCAGCCAGGCCCGCGAAGTCCTGTACACTCCCGAGCAATGGGAGCAAGTCAAACAGGCCGGGGCCATGCACTGAGCACTGAGCGCGGCGTTCAGCATCCCCGTCAAATGGATTGCACTGCGCGCCGACACACGCGTACGCGCAAGGTGTCTGGGGGTGTAAGCGGTGGCCTGTCAGAATGACATTGCCAGTTTGCCGGTACTGTCTTAATAGCTGGTTGGTCGAAAATTGAACACCTCAGAACCATCCCACCGCGCGTCATCTGCAGAGATTGGTATGGGTTGAGCAATGATTTTCCATAGAGCTTATCACGTGTAGGCAGACCCTTTTCGTCGCCGAAATCCTTTTCGAGATTTCCCGAACGGAGTATCTGCGCCCCACTTCTGCAGGGGGTTCACGGCCGTGAGCTATTGCATTGCGATTCTCGACCAATTCGTTAATCTGCAGCTTGTGCTTCGCATGGGGAAGTGCTGGGCAAGTAATGCCAAAAATAGACCAAATTGTCTCGATCTGAACGGCGCGGAATTGCGAGCCGTCGCTCGGAAATATGCCCTCAGAAATGGTCGCCGTGCCTGAGGAACTTATCTGCAGGAACAGTTTGATACGCCGGTCCCACTGATTTTTGGTCTCGTGAGTGGCCACAACGGCTTTTATTTGATCTTCTAAAAGAAGGCTAAGAAGTTCCAGCCTAATCTTGTCCATCGGCCTTGCCATCGCCTTAACCTGCAGTAAAGCGGCCTTTACTATCGACCGCACAGTCTCTTCCCAAATGGCGTACATCTGAACAAAAGCCAGCCCCTTGGCCTCTAGAACAAATTGCCTGGTTCGCAGCCTGCAGTTTGCGCGAAGAAAGCTTCTGGTTGCCTGAATGCGTTCGAGAACGTCAAGACGAATGTCGGCAAACATGTCATTTGTTGCCCTCTTCCGTCGGCACGCCAAGGAAACGATCCCTGCAGAACTCGATTCGGCCTTTTACTGCAGTAGTATCGTTGGTAGCGCCACGTGTGAATTTAAGCAATTCTGGAGAGCTGAGCCATGCCTGGACGTTGCTGCCATCGATTTTCCCGGCCTTTTGGATTGCGAGAGCCGCGCCGACGGCCACCCCTTCGTACAGAATTAAGGAAGTGGTGCTAAGTTTCTTGCCGGGGGTTGGTCTAACAAGTCCATCAGGGAAAACCACGGCTAGCTGAGCAAAAGTTTCCCGGAAAATCGCGCGACCTGCGGGAAAGTCGAAGTTTTTAGAGGCTTCCCGGGTGTAGTCCGTCAGAAAGTCTCTGACGCTGTGAACAAAATTTCCATAATTATCCAGAAACGCAAAAAATCTCAGGACGCATTCCTCGTTAGTCCCGTTCCTTCTCTGCCGCTTGGACAAGCGCAGAACAGTCTTGAAATCATGATTTCTGGTCAGCGTTTCGAGCATTTTGGTGAACCTTCCTCGATAAACGCAGTCCCTAATTTCCTGCTCCGTAAGCGCGACTCCGCCCTTGTTCAATCGCTCAAAAAGATCGAACCGAACAACCTTGTCGCTTTTATCGCTAAGAGTAACTACCTTGAGGGGCCTAAGCTCAAACTGCAGTTGAACAGAAGCCGGCAAGTCAGCGAACTTTGTTCCGAGAAATTCCGTTAGCTTTTCTAGCCCGACGAGGGTAAGGGGCTCTGTCAGCTTTAGATTTCCCCGCAACTCGTCGTCCCCAGCGAACCAGACAATAGCGCTGATTCGCTGAACGCCATCAACAAGCTCCCATGAGCCGTCTCGATTCGTCGCCATTGATACGCTTGGAACAGGTATTCCGAGCAATATTGACTCGATTAGCTGGGAGCACCTCTGCTCTTCCCATCGGAATTTCCTTTGGTACGCTGGCGCAATGTCAATGTTCTTCTTCTTAAGCATCGAAAGAAGCTGCTGAACCGTAATGTCAAATGTATCGAAATCGACGGTCCGCCTTTGCTTCTTCAGTTGGTCAATCAGTTTGGTTTCGTTCATTTGCAGTCCCTTCCGGACGACCGGGATTCTTTACTGCAGTAGTTCTGGAGATGAACCCGACAGGGGTTAACCGCGTCTACCCTGCAGTATGGAAACCTCAACTTCTCAACTTCTGTGGCGGGCAACTCTTTTACTGCAGGAGAGCGGCCCGCGTCTTGGTGGCGCACCAGTTTTATAAGCTGGCGGAGGGATCGGCCGCGCCGAATGGGATCGTAACCCCCGCTTTCCGCCTACCGTGGACGCGCCTTCTGTCCCAGCTCTTTCGATGCTGCGGCCTTGAGCCGGTCCCGTATCCAGTCCGATAGCTTCATGTCGGCGCGTTCGGCCGCTTGCTCGAACTGGCGCTTATCGTCCGCGTCAGCGCGCACGTCAATGCGTCCGTCCATGAGTTCATCGGGCGACTTTCGGGGCCTACCGCGTCCACGTTTCATGACATGAATTGTACAACAAAAAATCTTCGCGTCAACGCTTTCGGGCATTGACTTCTTGATTATTTGTTGTACAATTAATCTAGATGGCTAAGGCGTTCTTGGCCAAAGAAAAACCCGGTTCCTGCTGATAACAGAAACCGGGCAAGACTGATCCGAGCGGTTAAGCTCGAATGCCGTCCTAGAGAAACGCATTCTAGCAAACCTGCCGGGTCCAAGCGAGAAGGGTTCTAGAATGCTCTGCCCGATTTGCAACAATGCGGCCAGCAAATTTGGTCGCGGCGGTAACGGCCGGCAGCGGTTCTTCTGTGCCGAATGCAACAAGACATTCCGCGAACCGCGCCCACGTCCCCTGGACGAAATGCGCGTCCCGAACGAAAAAGCGGCGTTGGTCCTGCGCATGCTCCTAGAAGGCAACAGCATTCGCTCGGTAGAGCGCCTGCTGGACATCAACCGCAACACTGTCATGAAGCTATTGGTCAAGATCGGTGAGCGCTGCGACGCATTCTTGCGTTCGGCCATCGCTGGCGTTCCTTGCGAGTCGGTCCAATGCGACGAAGTTTGGAGTTACGTTTTTTGCAAAGAGAAGCATCGCCAGAAGCAAGGGTACGGGGAAGAAGTCGGTAATTGCTACACGTGGACGGCCATTGAAAAAACGACGAAGCTTCTCTTGACCTACGCTGTCGGCAAGCGCGACCTTTCGACCGGGGTCGAATTCGCCCGCAAGCTGCGCCGTGCCACGTCCGGCCACTTTCAAATCGACACGGACGGCTTGAACCTGTACACGGCCGCTCTTCCGATGGCGTTCGGCTACAGCCAGGATCACGCGCAGGTCATCAAGATATTCGGCGCGCCGCCCGAAGGGGAAGGCCGCTACAGCCCGGCCGTGATAACCGACTTGCACGTGGAAGTCGGCAGCGGCAATCCCGACCTGGATGCGGCATCGACAAGCTTCATCGAACGGAGCAACAAAACGCTCAGGATGCAGCTAAGAAGATTTACGCGATTGACGGACGGACATAGCAAGCTGTGGCGGAACCACGAAGCGGCGATTGCCCTGTTCTTCGCGTACTACAACTTCTGCCGCGCGCACAGCACGATCAAGACCACGCCGGCAGCGAAGGCCGGTCTTACCGATCACGTTTGGAGCATGAGCGAACTGATTGAGCGAGTAGCGGGGTACTAAGTCGAAAAAATTTTGCTCCAGCTGCGCCAGCTGGAGCAAAAACCTACAAAACATGTCTTGAATTGCCGTTGCCGGATATGCTCAAATGTCATTCTTGTCCGCCTGAAGGCGGATTCAGCTGCTCTTTATCAAAGCGACTTTTGACCCTTGGGGCATAACGACCGGACTGTCCCTCATGTTGAGGCGCAGTAGGTCTTAAGTTCTACTTCTTTCGAGGAGGAACCCCATATGCCGCAAGTAGCTCCGTTTCATTCCAAGAACGAGCCTCACCACCACAACAATTCAAGGTGTGGACCGGGAAGCGAAATCCCGCGCCATAACCGCGTTGCTGGCACAGGAGGCAAGCCCCTTTGCAAAGTCTGCCAGGGGCTGAACCAGAAGGGCGAATAGTTACCGCCACGCCCAAGTAATTGTTCCGTCTTTCTTTTCGATGACCTTCGATCCTCCGCCATTCGGATGATCGAAGGTCATTTCCCAGAATGGCCCGCAAGCCTCTCCGTCGATGATCGACCAGACGCGACGTAGCGCCGTCACGCGCAATCCGTGCTGAAGTGCGATGCCAAGCGCTCGCATGCCCTCGCTCTTGCCACCAGCGAATCGCACGGTCGGTTCTGGAAACGGATGGCCTTGTCCGCCCTGGCAGGACTCGGTTGTCTCTACACCGTTGTCCCAAAGGATGCGCACTTCGCGCGCAATACCTTTGTCGATTCCCTTCACTCCGTTAGACTTGAATGGCGGAGGCACGCGCTGATCTTTGGCCATGCCGCCATCTTTCCCAAAATTGAGAAATCGGGCAAGACCAACCCGCAGTCGAGTAGATGACGAAATCTTAATTTGACACGGCGGCGCTTGCGGGTAATGCTCGCCTAGTCCCGCCGTTCATGCCGAACCGTGATTGTTGGGCGACCTTCGCGGCTAGGCAGGGGCGGCGGGACATTTTTGACCACAGGGCGCAAATCTGCTACACTGACCTCTGCTTCCCTGCATTTCCTACGAGGGCATCAATGGAAGATAAGTTCAAGCAAATCGCAGATGAACTAGACGCGATAAGGCAGCACATCGTTGAACTCGAAAAGACAATTCTGAAGCTGCGCCAACAGATCAGGGCCGAGTTTAAAGAGAAATCTCCAGAGCAGCCGGACAAGAAGGGCGGTCAGGGCGACCGGACGTGACGGGGTGTTCAATTTTCGACCAACCAGCTATTAAGACAGTACCAGTTTGCCACTGAGTTTGCCACGGTTGGCAAACTCGAGTTTAGACCGAGCTATCTACGGACGTAAGGACTTGCGTGGCAAAAAAAAATTGAGTTTGCCAGTTTGCCACGTTTTGGGGGTGGGGGGTGAGCGCCGTCCGCCCGCCAATTAAAATTAAATGGCGGACCGGCTAAATGGCGGACCGGCGGCGGGACTCCAGGGGAGAGGCCAGGACCGTCTCTCATTAATTTGTCCGCCAGATGACTTGGCGGTCTTGGCGGTCTTCGAAAAAAGTTACCGAATTCTTTCTGCAAGCGCCGGACTGCTCTTGACGGTTGCCCTCGTTTATGCATCGGATCCCAGGGGCGGACCGTTTGTGGGAGTACAAGTCGGCAGCCCTCCCCGCTGCCGCACGCCTTCGTTATTCCCGGCTGGCAAACTGGCAAACTCGATGGCCACCTTGGAGATCCTGCTGGGACACGCACACGACCCGGCCGTTTTTGGAGGTGGGGGGCTATGCATTTTTGTCCGCCGTTGGCCATGGTCCGCCCGCCAATTAGAGACAGCTGAAAAAGTACCGGCGGCGGGACGCAGAGAGAGGCTGACCACCTTGGCCGCCTTCGACTGTTGCCCAGGGATTTTGACGGTTTGTGGTGGTCGTCTTCGTGGCCGACTTGGCCGTCTTGATGGGTTGGAAGACCGCCAACAGATTTCTCTGTGTTCTCTGCCTTCTCCGCGTGCTCTGCGCACTCTGCGAGAGCCTTTCACCTCAACAGCGCCCGAAGATACCCCAGCCCCACGCCCGCGCGGCGGCCGATGTCGAGCTGGTGCGTGGCCGCGAGAAGGCTGCGAAGGTTGTGCATGACGCTTTCGGGCGTCTGGCCGTGCTCGGGCAGGACATGCCATTCGCCGACCAGGCAGCGGATGCGCGCTAGCAGCCCGGCCCGGGCGAGCGCGGCCAGGATCGGCAATTCCGCGCCTTCGCAATCGAGCTTCAGCAGGTCGCAGCGGTCGATGTGCTCCAGGCGCCAGAGCTTGCGGATCGACAGGGCCGGCACGCGCATGGTCTGGCTGCCGGGCTCGCGCAGGAAGCAACTGCCGCCGCCGCTGTTGCGTCCGGCCTTGTCCGCCACGGCGTGGAACTCGACTTCGGACACCTCCTCGCCTACGATGGCCGCCTCCACGATGCGGGCATTCGCCAACGTCTCCTTGTCTCCCCCTCTCCCTGTCTCCTTGTCTGCTTCCAGCAGGTTCCGTTTCAACAGCCCGACATTGTCCGGGTCGCATTCGCAGGCGATGAGCCGGCAGCCGGGCCAGAGCGTGGCGGCGAGAACCGCAAAGGCGCCGATGTGGGCGCCAATATCGACGATGGTTCTCTCCGTGCTTGGTGCGGAATGGTCTCCTGACCATGCCGCTGCCAGTTCGCGGACGCCGTACCCATCGGCCATCCAGACCTCGTGGAGAATGTCCTGATCTACAAGGCCGCGCACGCAGAAGGTGATCTGTTCAGGCCCATTTTGGGACCTGTCAAGTGGAGGAATTGGCCGGCGTAGAGTTACGTGGAGCATTGTGTCCGGCTAACGAGATGATTGCTGATTCATGAAAAAGCATATTTTTCCATAACGCCTGCTCGACCTTGGGTTTGTCGACACTGTCCCCTTCCGTCTGCCGAGGAGGCCAGGCCCCTGGCCCAAGAACTGCAGCGCATCGAACAAGGGCGCCGTCGTGGTCCGCAATTGCTGGGCGATATTCTGCCGATTGTGTTGGCACGCTTAGGGGTGGGAGCGTTACAATCTAGAGAGTCAGGGGAGCACGACCTCACCTAGCCTGCTCGGTTGACGAGCCGAAAACGCCTTACGTCCCCAAGGGTCAAACCCTGGAAGAAAGCTTGGCGCTCTTTCGGATCACCAACGCCTGAT
>Ga0073928_10004287_pt1 | contig 21304 bp, 19 predicted proteins | sample PaiPotPPA55metaG_FD_76969 | JGI IMG/M metagenome (GOLD analysis project Ga0073928, IMG submission 76969) | Iron sulfur acid spring bacterial and archeal communities from Banff, Canada, to study Microbial Dark Matter (Phase II) - Paint Pots PPA... ...
GGACTCTGCGCGGTGCCAACGCCATCCTAGCCCTCCGCGCAAACCGCCTCAGTGGGCGGTTCGAACAATACTGGGAGAACCGTGTCAGGGCCGCATGATCTCCACAACTATGTCGCGCACCCCAAGTACTCCGGTGTCTTGCGAGAAACGGGCGTGGAGTGCTACCTTTAGCCGGTATTTTGGGGCGCAGGCCATTGCCGGCGGGGCCTGGGCGCGGCTGACGACCAGTCCGGGCCATTTCATCTGTGGGCAACAATTGGCGCAATAACACGAGCTTGCGGCAGTAAATTTCAAGGGCAACGCAATGCTAGGTTGAGATGCGCACCGCCTCGTGTTGATCTGATTAAATGTAACTGCTGATTGCAACTGTTGGCGGCGTTTGACAAGCTGATTACGCACCTGCATGTCGACTTCACACCACAATTCGAATAGTGCGCCTTACATTGTGGACGGTTCCAGTACCGATCCCGCCGCGGGCGAGTCCAAAAGCGTCACTTACTGGCGCGTCGAGGGCTCCCTGCTGGAGCTCGGGGCGCTGCGTCCAGTGCTGTTCTTTACCTGGAATTCGCGGAGCTATGCCGAGCGCTGGGCGCGGCGGGCGGGCATGGCCGGCATGGCGTTGCTGCGTCCTTTTATGTATGCCGCCAGCCGCACGTTTGCGACGCGGTTTTTGCATACGCTGCTGCGCGGAGTGAGCCGCGACCGGCTTGACCTGTTGGGCGAGGAATATTTTCAGTACATTTTAAAGCCGCAGATGCGGCGCGACGCGGTGGATAAGCTGGTGGAGGCCATTCGTTCCGGCGAGCGAGTGGTGCTGGTCAGCCAGCTGCTGGACCATATCTTGAAGCCGCTCGCGAAACATTTTGGCGTGGAGTCCATCATCGCGAATCGGCTGGATTTCCGCGACGGCATCGCCACCGGGCGGTTGCTTGATCCGGTAGTTCGTCCGCGAGGGCCGCTGGCCTGGGTGGCCAGTGGATCCACCGATGGGCGCATCACGCGAGAGAAATTGCTAAGGCAACTTGGCTGGGCTCGAAAGGCGAGCCTTCCTGAAGCTGCGGTGCAAAGCAGCGAACGTCCGCGAATCAATACTGACACGTCGGTGGCTTTGTTTGGCGAAAGCCCGCGCGTCGAAAAGCTTTCGGTGCGCATGACGCTGGCGAACCGCCACATCATGCTCATCGGCGTTACTGGTTTCATCGGCAAAGTATGGCTGGTGAACTTGCTCGAGAATATTCCAGAGATTGGCAAGATCACGCTGCTCATCCGACGAAACCGCACTACCTCTTCGCAGCGGCGCTTTGAAAAAGTTGTCGAGGAGTCACCCACCTTCGACACCCTGCAAGAGCGCTACGGACGGAATCTTGGAGCATTTTTGAAAGAAAAAGTTGAGGTGGTGGAAGGCGATGTAAGCGAGCCGGGACTCGGCCTGGACGCAGCCACGCAGGCACGGCTGGCAAAATGGCTGGATTTGATTGTCAACAGTGCCGGGCTGACGGATTTTAACCCCGACTTGCGGGAAGCGCTGTCATCGAATGTGGACTCCGCTGTGCATCTGCTCGAATTTATTCGCAGGTGCGATCACGCAGGATTGATGCACCTCTCCACCTGTTACGTGGTGGGTATGCGCGACGGGCGCCTGACCGAGGAATTGAAGCCGAACTACAATCCTGCGGGCGATCCGGAGTTTGATGTGGACCGTGAGATTGCGTCGCTGCGCGAAACGATTCACAGCGTTGAAGAACGCGCCGAAGGTGTGGAACTCATAAAAGGCTTGAAGCGCCAGGCGCTGGGGCGCGGCGTGGATGATTCGGTGGTACCGGCGAAGGAATTGGAGGGCGTGATGCGGCGCAACCGCATCCGCTGGGCGCGCAACCGCCTTGTGCGTATCGGAATGCGGCGCGCGCAGCATTTAGGCTGGCCCAACACGTATACATTCACGAAAAGTTTGGGCGAGTCGGTGCTGGCTACCCGCGGCAACGATTTGCCCATTGCCATCGTGCGGCCGTCGATTGTGGAAAGCTCGGAGCGCTCGCCGTTTTCGGGATGGAATGAAGGCATCAACACCTCCGGGCCGCTTTCCTATTTGCTGGGGACAAATTTCCGGCAACTGCCCACAAATGCACGCAAATGTCTGGACGTGATTCCCGTGGACATGGTGTGTCGCGGAATGAGCTTGATCGCCGCCGCGATAATCGCGCGGTGCAATGTGCGGATGTATCAATTGGCGACCTCGGCGGTGAATCCTGTAAATATGGGCCGCAGCATTGAGTTGACTGGGCTGGCGCACCGCAAGCATTACCGCATGGAACAAAGCGTGGACAGTTGGCTGAAGGTGAAATTCGAGACGATTCCCGTGTCGAAACAGAGATACGAGCGGATGTCCATTCCCATGCAGAAAGCGGTCGTATCGCGCATCAATCGCGTGGCCATCGCTTTGAAAATGAAAAAACCGCCGCTGGCCAAGGCGGAACGCGATTTGAATCGCGCGGAAAAACTGATCGAGCTGTACGAGCCGTTTATCCTGCACAACGATCACGTGTTCGAATGCGAGAATACACGCATGTTGTCCGCCGCGCTTCCGCCGGAAGAAAGTGCCGCGTTTGACTTCGCGCCTGAAGCGATCGACTGGTGGGATTACTGGATCAATGTGCATATTCCAGCGTTGCGCCGCTGGTGCTATCCACTGATGGAGGGCCGTCCGCTGGAATCGCGGCCTCCCCGCGAATTGGATTGGAGCAGCGCGCCGGCGCGGGCTGCGCTTTCGAATTCCGCTGCTGCGCCTACCGATCCGCTATGGCGATCTTCCTAACTTCATGGTTACGTTCTTGACATGGCTATCTTCGTAACGGGCTCGACCGGCTACCTAGGAAGTTATTTGGTGGCCGGACTTTTGCGCGAGCATCGCGACATGTTGAACCTGTTAGTACGCGCGAAGTCGGATCAGGAAGCGCGTGAAAGATTGTGGAAGTCGCTGCAACTCCATTTTGAATTTCCGGAATTTTCCGAATACCTCAATACGCGTGTGCGAATTTTCCTGGGTGACCTGACCAATGAGCGGTTCGGGTTGCCGGATGACAGCTATCATGACTTGGTGGATTCCACGGAATCCGTCGTTCACTGCGCCGCGTCGCTGAACCGCAAATCAGAACGGCAATGCCTGAACGTAAATTTGCGTGGCGCACTGGAAGTGATACAGCTGGCGCGCCGCGCGCAAAATCGCAACGGGTTGCGGCGCTACTCGCATGTGTCCACAGTGGCGGTTGCGGGACACAGGCAAGACGAGATGGTCGCCGAAGATGCGTCCATCGATTGGGCGCGCTCCGATTACGATCCGTACGCGCGCACCAAAAAATTCGGCGAGCACATGGTTCATCAGTTGCTCCCCGATGTGCCGGTAACAATTTTTCGCCCCGCCATAGTGCTGGGAGATAGCCGCTGGCCGCAGACCACGCAATTCGATATGGTGCAGGCGTTCGATGTACTTGCAAGGCTGCCAGTGCTGCCGCTACGGCCCGATGATCGCATCGATATTGTGCCGGCCAATTACGTAGGCAAAGCCATTGTGACCATTCACCAGAAAGATGCGCCGGCGCACACGATTTATCATTTGTCGTCAGGCGCTGGCTCGCAAACATTTCGCGAATTGACGGACGCCTTGGCTGCTGGAGGCGGAACAAGCCGGCCGAGCTATTGGCCGTGGCTCGGCGGGCCATTTTCCGCAATGGTGAACTGGCTCTCGCGACGCGGAGGCTCGACCGGGTATGGCGCTTCGCTGCTCAAAGTCTTCTGGCCGTACCTGAACTGGAACACGGTGTTCGACAATTCGCGCGTGGTGGCGGAGCTGGGTGGCGAAGCGCCGGCGAAATTCTCTACCTATGCGTATCCGCTGCTGAAATTCAGCCGCGAAAACAAATTTCGCTATCCGGCAAAGTCGTGGCCGGCTCCAGTGAGCAGTCCGATTCCGGCAATCGCCGGGCAGGTGCACGCATGACCGATTTTATTTTAGTGGCGTGGGTCAGCGCGCTGATTGGCATGGCGCGCGTGAAGTGGATGCTGGGGCGCGGCGAGCCCTGGAAGCGTGGAGAAAAATTGCGCTTGCTGTTCGCGGGCTATAACGGCACTCGCAATACCGGCAGCGACGTGCGTGTCAACGAAATGCTGCACCAGATACGGCACGTGTTGGGCCCGGAGAATGTGGATTTCACCGTGATGACCCAGGATTTTGGGCGCACCAAGGGATATTTCGACGGCACGCAGCAGGTGCACCTGCCGGATGTGTTCCCACCGATGCTTTACCGCGAAGTGGGGAAAAGCCATGGTGTGATCGCCTGCGAAGGCTCGATGTTCAAAAGCAAATTCGCTAACGCGCTTACCACCATGATGATCGGATCGCTGGGTCTGGCCTCGGCGGAAAATAAATTGTCGGTGGGCTACGGCGGCGAGGCCGGGCACATGGACCCGCTGATTCGAAACATGTGCGCGCGCTATGTCTCCGAGTCGCTGGTGATCACGCGCAATACGGAATCGCAGAGTTTGCTGCACTCGCTAGGCATCCAGGCGGAACTGGGAACCGACACGGCCTGGACATTCAAGCCGCATCCGCAGGAATACGCGCAGAAAGTCCTGCGCGAAGCGGGATGGGACGGAAAGACTTCAATCCTGGTAATTTGCCCTATCCATCCATTTGTGTGGCCGGTGAAGGCTTCCGTCGCCAAGTATGTAGCCCGTGTAACGACAGGCGCATATAAAGAGAGCCAGTACCGCACCGTTTATTTTCACGAATCGGGCCGCGAGGTGGATCGCAAATTCCAGAACTACGTTTCGGCAATCACGAACGCGACCAAAGCGTTTCTGCAGCGGCATCAAGTGTTTCCGATTTTAGTGGCCATGGAAAGGCTGGATGCCGTCGCCTGCCGCGAAATTGCCGCGCAGATTCCGGGTACACCGGTTTTTACTTCCGACGATTACGACATGTTCCAGATGGTTTCCATTTTGCGCGCGTGTACGTACATGGTTTCTTCGCGGTATCACGGCATCGTGACGTGCATGCCGAGCCTGGTGGCTTCCGCGGGCGTGACCATGGACGAGCGCATTCGAAACTTGATGCGCGAGCGCGGCCACGAGCATTTGTTTTTGACGGTGGACGATCCCAAGCTCGAGCCGAAATTACTGCACATCATGGAAACGTTGGTGCGCGAGCGCGACGCGGTACGCGAAGGAATCGGGAGTACCGTGGTTCGCAACCTGAAGATGATGGCGCGCATGGGAGTTTTATTGGAGGATGCGGTGCGGCGGCAATATCCGGAATTTCCTCTGCGGTCCGGCGTACTGTCCTGGGAAGATTATTTGCCTCCGCTGGATGAAAATTTATTGCAGCTCGCGGAGCGTTACGACGCCTCTGCCGCCGTGCTTGCGGCCAACCACTGATTCTCGATGGCTAATTTCCTGGAAGCGATTTTCGCTCAACTGCAGCGCGCGGACGAGCGCGTAATGTTGCGCGAAATTCATGGCGAAACATTTACAACCATCACGGGCAGGGAACTGCTCGCGCAGGTACAACGCGGGCGAAGCTATGTACGCAAATTTGGTTTGGTGCCGGGAGACCGCTGCGCGCTGCTGGGAGTAAATTCGATTCAGTGGGTGGCCGTGAATCTGGCTTTGATGGCCGAAGGCACCATCGTGGTACCGCTTTATTCGCGGCAGGCCGCCGGCGAATTGGCAAGTATGATGAAAGATTGCTCGCCGAGTTTGTTGATTGTGGGCAATGCGGAACTCGGTGCGGCTATTGAGCGCGAATGGCCTGAGAGACCGCCTCGTGTTTTGATGGAAGAAGTGTTGCGCGCTGCGCCTGCGCAGGAACCGGTAAAAGAAGCACCGAACGCCCGCACGGATGGCGACTTGGTGACGATTATTTATACCTCCGGTACGTCAGGGGAACCTAAAGGCGTGTGTTTGAACGTGGAAAACGTGACGCACATGTTGAAGTGCACCGGCGAGAGGCTGGATCAGCTGATGGGCGCATCAGTAGCAGAACCGGGCGATCAAGGCGAGCCTGACAAAGTCTTTCATTATTTGCCATTCAACTTCGCGGGCTCGTGGATTTTGCTGCTGTCGTGTCTCTCACGGCAAAGTGTGCTGACGCTTTCGATGGACTTGAACAAACTGGCGGATGAAATTCGGCTAAGCGCGCCAAATTATTTTTTGAATGTGCCGACGTTGCTGGAACGAGTGCGACGCGGGGTGCTGGATTCCATTTCAAAACGCGCCTTTCCAATTCGCACGTTATTTAACAACGCCAAGGCAAGCTGGGAACGCCAATTCGAAGGTGGTGCGACCCGCGCGTTGGATTCGTTAGGGCTGGCGCTGGGTCGGCGGTTGATTTTTGCAAAGATCAAGGAGCGCTTCGGCGGAAATTTGTGCGCTCTGATTTGCGGTTCCGCGCCGCTGGCGTTGGAGACGCAGCAATTTTTTATGATGCTGGGGATACCGGTGTTGCAAGTGTATGGACTGACGGAGACGACCGCGATTTGTACCATGGATGATCCGAGGGTTCCGGTGGAACCCGGCTACGTCGGGCCGGCGATTAGTGGGATCGAGATGGCTTTGGCTGAGAACGAAGAGATTATTGTGCGCGGGCCGCACATTTTTCCTGGCTACTGGAACCGGCCGGAGGAAACGGCTAAAGTCATGCGCGATGGTTGGTTTCACACCGGCGACCGGGGCGAAACGAACGCGTCCGGGAACTGGCGGATCATTGGCAGAATAAAAAATCTGATTATTCTGAATTCCGGACACAACGTGCCGCCCGAGCCCATGGAAGAAAAAATTGCGCAACGACTCGCCGGCGCTCAGCAGGTGGTGGTGGTGGGTAACGGACGCGGATATTTGTGTGCGTTGATCACCGGGCAAGTTACGGCGTCAGACACACAAAAAGTGATCGATGCCGTCAATGCTGACGTGCCGCATTATCGGCAGATAAGGAATTTCTCGATTCTGCCAGGCGTTTTTACGGCGGAGGATGGGCTGCTTACCGCCAATGGGAAACTGCGCCGCGGCGCAATTGACCGACGCTTCTCGGCGGAAATTGCCACCATGTACAGCGGGAAATCGGCATGAAATCGTTTGCCGGAAAGACACTGCGATGGAATTGGAATGACGGTGTCGTGGAGTTGACGCTCGACCGCGAGCCTGCCAATGAGATTGGCACAGCGATGCTTGGCGATTTAGAAAAATTTGTGGGTGCGTTTAAGGCGCTCGCGCCGGAAACATCGGTGTGCATTATTTCCAGCGCGCGAAAGCATGGATTTTCGGCGGGCGCCGATCTGCGCGAGCTTTACGAAGGCGCGGCGCGTCTGGATGGTGCGGAACGGCTCGCGGGCGTACGCCAATTTCTGGAACGTATTCACGCGGTAATGAACGCCATCGACGCAGGGCCGTTTGTAACCATTGCGGCTGTGCACGGAATTTGTTTTGGCGGGGGACTGGAACTCGCGCTGGTCTGCGACATTATTGTGGCCGACAAGATGGCGCGATTTGCATTTCCCGAATTGCGGTTGGGGCTGATACCGGGATTTGGTGGCGTACCACGCTTAAAACGCGATTTGGGTAACGGATTTGTGCGCGATTTGCTATTCACGGGCCGCAGTGTCAACGCTACGCGAGCGCAGGCTGTTGGATTGGTCTCGCAACTCGCAGCGGAAGGCGAAGCGTTGAACGTAGCGCGTTCGAACGCGAACCAAATCAAAAAATTTGATGCCTTTGCGCGCGCCGCAGCAAAAAAATTCCTGAAACCAATTCCTCACGACGAATTGTGCCGGGAAATCGATTTGTTCTGCGAACTGTTTACGCGGCCCGCAGTGATGGCAGCACTGAGGAAGTTTGTGGAATCGACCGACGCCATGCCCTATCTGCCGTAGTCCCTGGATCGATCGCGCTGGGTGTGTAATGGCGCACAGGCGGACTGAAGCGTTAAATGAGGCGAAGAGAGAAAAAGAAAATCGTGCCGGCTCCGCCGTGCGAGTATGAGTGCGTGCAATGCGAAATCGGGAGACAATGCGGCAGGAAACCATTATGCCAGCATGTTTTTGGGCCTAAGCTTCCCAATGAACCTCAGAAGAAGCGTTAATGGAACGTACTTTTTTACGCTGTTCCTTATTCACCCATTCAGTAAAAATGGACTCAAATTCTTCCGTGGTATAAATGCCTTTTTGAATCAGTAGGATGTTCATCGCATAAACCGTAGCCATGAAACGTTCGTCCCTGCTCGCTATTTTCAAAGCTTCGTCAAAGCTCATATTTACGACCTCAGCCCAGGTTTCTAAGTGGCCACGTTAACCCCGTGAAGTTGTCTACGCAATGACGTGGTTTCTTTTCTTCACTCCCCGGAAGCCAGGCTCTAGGTGATCTTCCGGTACGGTGATAAATTGGAGTGATGATGCGGACAGTGGAACAAACGACGCAGGAAGTGCTCGATCTGGCGGCGAAACATTTTAAAGTGGCGCAAGGTTCCTTGGCGCCCGACGACGATTTTTTTAAAAAGCTGGGAATTAACAGTTTGCAAACGCTCGAATTGCTGTCACGCCTGGAGAATCATTTCGGCATCGAATTGCCCGATTATGAAGTGCAGGGTGTGAGCGATTTCCGCACGCTGGCATCGCGCATACAATCCCGTCTGTAATGCTGGATCTTTCCAAGTACCAATCCATTGGAGGCGCGTTAAAAGATGCCGTAGAGGTGTTTGCGAACGAAACCTGCCTCATCGAAGCGGACCGCGAACGTGAAAATCTTCGGCTGACGTACCGAGAATTTCGAGATCGCACCATGCCGGTGGCGAGGGCGCTGCAGGACGCGCGCTTTGCAGCGGGCGATCGCGCCGCGATCATCATGAGCAATCAGTCCAAGTGGTTGATCGCGGCGAACGCGATATTTTATTCCGGCGGCGTGCTGGTGCCGCTCGATTACAAACTCACCGCGGAAGAGCAATGGCAATTGTTGAAACATTCTAGCGCGCGTGTGCTCATCACCGAATATCCGATCTGGCGACAATTGAGCGTTGCAACAGGCCGCGCCACCGCCACCGAACTCCAAATGGTCATCGTGACCGAAGCCCCGATAGATACGGATTTACTTGGCGGCGTGCGCTGGGAAATACCCAGCATCCAAACGGGCGAGCCGGAATTCCGGTCGCGCACACGCAGCGATACCGCAACGATTGTGTATTCCTCGGGAACCGGCGGCCGGCCAAAAGGTTGCGTGATGACGCATGAAAATTACCTGGAGCAATGCGTGGCGCTGACTGCGCTTTACTCATTCGCTCCCGGAATGCGCTACCTCAGTATCCTGCCGACAAATCACGCTATCGATTTCATGGTGGGGTTTTTTGGGCCGTTCATTTGCGGGGCGGCGGTAGTGCATTTGCGTACTTTGCGTCCGGAATATGTGCGCGAAGCATTTGTGAAATACAAAATCACCTATGTAAGCCTGGTGCCGCTGGTATTGAAGAATTTGCAAAAAGGATTGCAAGCGCGCTTCGATGCGCTGGCTCCCGACAAACGGAAAGTGTTCAATGCGCTCGTCGCGGTCAACAAAGCGCTCACGAAACTCAGGCCACTGTTAGGACTGAGCCGGCTTTTATTGAGACAGGTGCACGAAGCGTTCGGCGGGGAATTACGCGCGATTATTGTGGGCGGCGCGTTTACCGAGCCGGAGACGCTACAATTTTTTTACAACCTGGGAATTCCCGTCGCCAACGGATACGGGCTGACCGAAGCGGGCACCGCCATTACCGTGAACGACCTGAAACCATTTCGTGCGGACACCGTGGGTAAGCCGCTCCCAGGCATGGAAGTGCGCGTAGTTCACCCGGACGCCAACGGCATTGGCGAAGTGACGGTGCGCAGCAAAACGGTGATGTCGGGTTACCTGAATGAGCCGGAGCTGACGGCCGAAACGATCGTGGATGGCTGGCTGATGACCGGCGATCTGGGATGCTTCGATCTCAGCGGGCACTTGCAACTTTTTGGTCGCAAGAAAAACATGATCGTCACCGAGGAAGGAAAAAATATTTATCCAGAAGACGTGGAAAGCGTGTTCGAAAGCTTGCCGGTCAAGGAATTTTGCGTTTTCGCGGCGAATTATATTTGGCCGCAACGCTCCATGGTGGGCGAGCAACTGATCCTGGCAATACATCTGGAGCCGGGGCAATCCCTGACGGCCGCATTACGCCAGGAAATCACGGCGCGAAATAACCGGCTGTTAAATTACAAGCGCGTTCACGGAATCGTGTTGGTCAAGGAAGATTTTCCTCGCACCGCTTCCATGAAAATAAAACGAAACGTGCTGGTGGAGAGGCTCGCGAAACTCGACCGCAGCAGCGCAGTTCTGGAACTGTAAGAGCCACATAGCGGAGCGCAGATCAATTTTCGGGAGAAAATAGGCCCGCATGGAACGATTTTTTGCCATCGTGAATCCAGCAGCCGGCGGAGGACGTTCCGCGAGACTCGCAGGACCAGCGCTCGAGCGCTTGCGCAAGGGCGGCTTGGAAGTGGATGAGGTAACTACCGGCGCTCCCAGAGATGCGGTGCGCCTGGCACGCGACGCGTATGTGCGTGGTTACCGGCGGTTTCTTGCCGTGGGCGGCGACGGCACCGGACACGAAATTTTGAATGGAATTTTTGGCGGCGCGACGATTGCGCAACATGCGGGGCCAGAACGTCGGGCGGCACAAGGTCTAACGGCAGAACGAGCAGCTGGCGACCGCGTGGCCATGGGTTTTCTTCCCCTCGGCACAGGCAATTCTTTTCTGCGCGACTATACCCGCGAAGGCGCTGCGGCATCGTTGCAGGCGCTGCTCGAGCGTCGCACACGCACTATCGATTTAATGCGCCTGTCGCACGCCACCGGGGAAATGTACTCTTTCAATCTGGTAAGTGTGAGCTTCACCGCCAATGTGGGCGCCCTGACGAATCGCCACTTCAAACCGTTCGGCCACCTCGGATATTTGCTGGGGGTTTTTGTGCGGCTGGCGCAGTTGCGGCCGCTCACGTTTGCGGTTCGCTGCGATGAAGATCAGGAATGGGACCGGCGACCCTGCCTCTTTCTGACTTTTAATAACAGCGCGTATACCGGCGGCACCATGTGGATCGCTCCCAACGCCGACCCCAGCGACGGGTTGATTGAGTATGTGCATTGGGGGCCAATCGGTCGATTTGCTGCGCTGCGTATGTTGCCGACCATTTACGATGGCAGGCATATGCAGCATCCGCAGGCTTCGCGGCGCGCGGTGCGCCACGTGGAATTCGACATGCCATCTGCGGTAGACGTAATGGTTGATGGCGAGGTGCTGGCGCTGCAATGCCGCACGCTCGACATCGTGCCTGCGGCGGTGGACGTGTACATATGAATCGCGCTTGGCTGGCGGTGCGCGCCGCGATTTTATGGGCGCTCAGCCTGCTGCATTTTTTTATTGTCACACCCATACTGGTTTTTCTGGGGATATTTCTCGACCCACGAAAACATGATTATCTGCAGCGCGGCTTGTGCCGCCGCATTGTGTTTTTATCCGGTGCACGCCTGGAGGTGCAGCGCTCGCCGGGCTTCGACCCTAAGCGCACATGTTTTTTCATGGTGAACCACGTCAATATCTTCGATCCTTTTTTCCTGTATGCCGCGATCCCGCAGTTCGCGCGCGGTTGGGAACTGGAATCGCACTTCAAAATTCCCGCTTATGGCTGGTTGATGAAGCGATTTGGCAATGTGCCAGTGCCCGATGTGCGGCGCCCTTCGGATTTGAAACGCATGTGGCGGCTGACCCAGGACGCCATCGACGGCGGAACGAGCCTGATTATTTTTCCGGAAGGGAAGCGCACGCGCGATGGCCACGTTGGGGAATTCCAGGATGGCGGCTTCCGTGTAGCGCAGCAACTGGGTATCCCTATTGTGCCGGTAAGCCTGGTGGGCTCATATCAACATCACCGCACGGGGTACTGGATGCTGTGGCCAGCGGTCGTCACGGTAATATTCCACGACACCATCGACACCACCGCGATGAAGAAGACCGAAGTTACTGCACTACGCGATCACGTGCGCCAAATTATTTCGGAACCCGTCGAAGCGCGTCTAAAGCAATCGATCAACGAGGAGTCTGAGGCAATCGATTCAGGCTGATTTTCCATCCAGGTGTGACGGCGGTTCCGTTGGCTTTCCAGCCTCTAATTCCGCCGCCCGTTTACGCCAGTACCTGGTCGCGAGACGACTTGATCGCGACACATTGTAGAGAATTTCACAGTCACAAAATCCTCCTTGAGACTGAAGCACCGCCCAGACGTCGGTTAAATCCTCACGCGAAAATTCCGAGGCGATCAGGAGGAACTCTGCAAGTTTGTAATCTCCACCGCAAACTTGACGCGAGGATGTCTCGTCTCTCGGACTGAGTATATCGTCGAGTTTTTCAAAGAAGTTGGCGCTGATAAGGCAGCCCATGACGTTAGCCGTAATATTAGATATGAATTCGTCTTCTGAATCAGCTTTCATGACGGCCTAAATATGTCCCCTAGAAGTAAAACTCAAAAGTTCCACGTACCTATAAAGTCAGCTTGATGCCCGGCAAGGTGCGGCCAGCGCGGGTTTCCTGCCACGTGTAAACGATGCGATGAATTACGGTGATGGTGGACACCACGGCGATCACCCACAGAACCGCGCCCATGCGGTTGAAGAGGCCGCCGATGATCAAAAGCACCAGGCGTTCCGGGCGCTCCATGAATCCAACTTTGCAAAGGGGAATCAGCGATTCGGCACGTGCGCGCGCGTAGCTGACCATTACGGAACCCGCGGTAGCCACGGCAGCGAGAACTACGTACGGGGTGCGGCCGCTCACGGAATAATAAACAAGCAAGCCCATGTACAGCGCCATATCCGCGTAGCGATCCAGCGTGGAATCGTAGAACGCGCCAAACGCCGTGACGCGATTTTGCCGGCGGGCTACCTGGCCGTCGAGCATATCCAGAAACCCTGCAAAAAGAATAATGAACGCGCCGGTGCGGAAGCCGCCGACGGCAAAACTGACCGCCGCGCCAAAATTAACCACCAAGCCGAGAAATGTAAGGACATTCGGATTGACGCCGGTGGCGGCCACTATGCCGACGATGCGATCCAGTAGCCACTTGCTGCCAGCGCCAATCCCGCCTGTAAATGTGGGCATATGCGTCGGTCAGTAGTGTCTCAAACCCGGGCACAATTCGCGAAATCTGGCAGGTTGATAAAATGCATCACTAAAACTGCAGGGTCGCAACAGCTATTTAGTGTTGACCTTATAATACGCAACGCCTACAGTCCTTAGGAACTTCAGATCGCCGATGATTAACGAACTAAGCCGTCGCAGATTTCTGTCTCAAGCGGGTATTGGTGTCAGTGCCGCGTGGGTTTCCGCGCATTGGCCAGAGATGGTTTCCGCCGCTACACACGCTCACCAAGCGATGCAATCCGGTGTCGCCTATAAGTTTGAATTTTTTACTTTCGCGGAGGCGACGGAAATTGACGCGCTCTCGGCGCGCATTATTCCGACCGACGACACGCCCGGCGCGCGCGAGGCTGGCGTGCTTTACTTTATCGACCGCGCGTTGGTGACGTTTGCGAACGGCGATCAGCAGAAGTATCGCGAGGGCTTGCCTGAATTACAGAGCCTAGTGCGAGAAAAGTTTCCCGGCGTGGAAAAATTTTCGGCCGCGACGGCCGAGCAGCAGGACGAGCTGTTGCACACCATGGAAGCTAGCCAGACGGAAAAGTCTCCGCGACGAAGAAGTCTGAAATCAGCGCAAACGTTCCTCGAAGCTCTCCGCATCCAAACCATTGCTGGATTTTTGATCGATCCCGAAGTCGGCCTCGGAAATCGCGGCGGCGTGGGCTGGAAGCTGATTGCCCGCGAGCCAGAGCACTCCTTTCAGCCTCCGTTTGGCTACTACGACAAGGATTATCCCGGTTGGCAGCCCGCACCGAAAATGGCGGATAAGAAATGAACGAGGAGCAGCCAAAATATAAAACCTCCGACGAAGTGGATTTCGTAATCATCGGTTCAGGCGCGGCCGGCGGAATCCTGGCCAAGGAATTATCGACCAACGGTTTCCGCGTGGTGGTGTTGGAACAAGGCCCGTATCTGACCGAAGCGGACTACACGCATAACGAAATAAAAGTTCTGGGCGAAGATTTGCTTACCAATCATCCGAAGTTGCAGCCCACCACTTTTCGCAAGACCCCGCAAGACAAAGCAAAACAGCAACGCGCGCTGATTTATGGGCGAAGCGTCGGCGGCACCAGCGTGCACTTCACCGCAAATTTCTGGCGTTTCCACGAAATTGATTTCATCGAACGGAGCAAAGTGGGCGCAATTCCCAGCGCAAACCTGGTGGATTGGCCCATTCAATATGCGGACCTGGAACCGTACTACACGAAAGTGGAGTGGGAAATTGGCGTCTCGGGATTGGCGGGCGCGAGCCCATTTGATCCGCCGCGTTCGAAGCCGTATCCCATGCCGCCACTTCCGGTGAAATCCTCGGGCGTGATATTTGAACGCGCGGCCCGGCAATTGGGCTGGAATCCGTTTCCCGCGCCGATGGCGATATTGTCGCAACCTCGCGCGGGCCGAAGCGCCTGCGTGAATTGTGGCTTTTGCCTGAGTTTTGGTTGCGAAGTGGGCGCGAAGAGCAGTTCGCTGGTGGCCGCGATTCGCGTCGCGGAACGCACTGGGCGCTGCGAAATTCGCCCAGACTCCTACGTGCATCGCATCGAAACGGACGCGCGAGGACGTGCGGTGGGAGCTGCGTACTTCGATAAGGACAAAAACACCCATCTGCAGAAAGCCAAAGCGGTGATCGTATGTGCCAACGGTGCAGAGACGCCGCGACTCTTGCTGATGTCCGCGAACAAACACTTTCCGAATGGCCTCGCGAACAACTCTAGTGGCGTGGTCGGCAAGAATTTGATGCTGAATAGCGCCGCGATTTCCATGGGAGTATTCGACCATCCGTTGAACGATTACAAAGGGTTCGCGGTAAGCCGCATTCTCCACGATTTCTACGAGCTGGATGCGCAAAAAGTCGGATTCTACGGTGGCGGCGGACTGGATGGGCGATTTGACGCCACTCCGATCGGATTTGCACTAAACGGTCTGCCACCGGACACGCCTAAATGGGGAGGCGCATTCAAGAAAACGCTGGCAGAAAACTTTACGCGCACGATGGAAGTGTTTTCGCACGGCACGTCACTCCCGCGCGAGGAAAACAGCTTTTCACTCGACCCCGACCTGAAAGACGCGTGGGGTTTGCCGGCTTTGCGCATGACCTACAAAGATCACCCTGATGATCTGAAACTAGCGAAGTGGCTGAATGATCGCGCGCTCGAACTACTGGACGCCGCGGGCGCCAGGAAAAAGTGGAGTTACCCAATTACCGAGCAGGAATTCGCGGTGCACTTGCTGGGCACCTGCCGGATAGGCAACGATCCCAAAACATCGGTGATTAACACCGATCATCGAACGCATGACGTGAAAAATCTGTTCCTGTGCGATGGCAGCAGCCTTGTTACCTCTGGCCGCGGCCAACCGACCATGACCATCGAAGCGCTGGCGTTCCGCGCCGCTGACCGCATTACCGCGCTGGCGAAGAGCGGCGAGCTCAGCGCGTAATTTCTTCCAGTAAAGCAAAATCAGCATCGTCCAGTGGCCGCTTTGCTACAATCCTGCATGTTCTAGGGACCGTGTGTTGCGGGCTTGCGTGTTCTAGGCCTGCGTGTTGCGAGGGGCGCATTATGAAACGGCAAAGCGTGATCAGCTGGCTGACTATTTTTTGCGGCATCTTGCTATGCGTGATTGCGCCATTCGGCGCGCCAAACGCGCAGACGAATAATCCTGCCGCACAAGGCAGTCAAGGCGAGGGAACTGCGCCGGTGAGTGGCGAAGCCAGCGCGAAGCGCGCCGCGCAAGAACCACACTCCGCTCAAGAACCAAAGAGCACCGGTCAAAAAGCCGCGAGTCAAAAGCTGGCCGAAGAACAGTTCAAGAATATTCAGGCGCTGAAGGGCATTCCCGCGGATCAGCTGATTCCCGCGATGCAGTTCATCTCCGCGTCCCTGGGCGTGGACTGCGAGTTCTGTCACGTCCACGACAAGATGGATAGCGACGACAAAAAGCCCAAGAAAACCGCGCGGCAGATGATCACCATGATGTTGGACATCGACAAAAACAATTTCGATGGTCGGCTCGAAGTCACCTGCTACTCCTGTCACCGTGGCGCAAGCAAGCCGGTGAGCATCCCGGCGATCGAAGACGAGGAAACGGCGGGTCCTGGAGCGCCAGGAAAGAAGCCGGTGGAAAATCCGGCGTTGCCGAAACCCGAAGAGTTGCTCGACAAATACCTGGCGGCGGCTGGCGGAGCCGGAGCGGTCGAGAAAATTACCAGCCGCGTACAAAAGGGAACGCTGATGGCGTTTGGCGGGCAAAGTTTCCCCGCGGAGGTGTACTCGAAAGCCCCGGACAAGCGCGTTTCCGTGATGCATTTTCAGGGCGGCGACAGCGTCACCGCGTTTGACGGACAGCGCGGCTGGTTGAGCGTCCCGGGAAGACCCGCGCACATGATGTCAGCGTCCAAAAATGAATCGGCACGCTTGGACGCTGATCTGCATTTTTCTGTTCACGTAAAAACGCTCTATCCGAAATTTAAAGTCGAGAGCGGCGAAAAAATCGACGGGCACGATACCTATCTTGTGGAAGGGCGCGAAGAAGGGCGCCCGCCGCTGCGATTGTATTTCGACATCCAAACGGGATTGCTGGTGCGACTGGTGCGTTACGCGCAAAGCCCGCTGGGATTGAATCCCACGCAGATCGATTACGCCGATTACCGCGAGGCTGACGGCGTCAAAGTGCCTTTCCGGTGGACGGTCTCGCGGCCGGGCAACCGCTTCACCATTCAAGCGGAAGAGATGAAGCAAAATGTGTCGGTGGATGACGCGAAATTTACCCCGCCCGGGCCTGCACAAGAACCGGGAACGCCGCCTTCAGCCCAGAAGCCGCCGTCAAAAAAATAAGGACGCGGCCTTTAGAACCACGAAAAAACCAGCGTCAATCCCGCGGTAGCAATGAGCGCCATGGCCCATACGAAATCCAGATTGAGCCACGCCTTGCGCAGAACGGACACGCCCAGCCGGCTGAAAACTACCCACGCAATCATTCCGGTCAACAACAAGTATCCGCAGGTATGAATCGCCAGTGCAAACAATTGCAGCTTCACGGTGGGGAAAGCGGCGATATGCGCCTCATGACCCGCTCCCATTGCGGACATGCCTAGCAAAACCGGCAAGAGCATCAATCCCGCACCGTGGGCGCAAGCCATCAGGAACGACCATATCGTCAGATCGCGGAAGCCCACTTGCATGCCGCCGAAGCGCGGATGGCTCTTGCTGACGATGCGATACACGCCGAAGCCAATCAAAATGACCACCACGCCGATCCTCAAGATGTGCACTGGCACCACCGCCCCGGCGAGAACCGCCACCAGGATTACCACCGCAATGGCGGCCACATGACCCGTCGCGATCGGCAGCAGCGATTCCCACACCGCACGACCGCTCTTTTTTTGCAGTCCTAACGCAACAGCAAACAGCCATCCCATAGCTGGATTGATTCCGTGGTACGCGCCCAGCAAGAAAAGCGTCACCCATGCCCATCCCTGCGCGTGCATCATGAGTAGCAATACGAATCTGAAGAGGCGTCGCCGCCCTCCAGATGCACCTGGTGACTGCGCAGACCGTCCACTTCCAGGAAGAATTTTTGATCCAAAGCGATTCCGCCTTCGGGCTTGGCATCCAGTTTTACCATCCAACTTCGAACGCCATCCGGATAGAACTGCTCGTCCCACGGCGCGTAGAGCGAGTTGGTGAAATAAACGCGCTTACCATCACGGCTCACTTCCACCATTTGCGGTCCACCATTCAATGGAGTTTGCGGAGCACGCGGATGTGCCGCGTGGCGGACGATGCCGCCGAGGTGCACGGAACCTTTAAGTTTTGGATGAAAAGGATCGGACACATCATATTGCTGAAATTCTCCCGTGCCCCAGCAAGAGACGTACAGAAAGCGGTCGTCCAGAGAAAGATTGATGTCCGAGACCAACGGCGGCACGGCTTTGAACCCTTTGAGCAGCGGCGGAAGTTTCTCCGGATCGGCGGCCTCCGCTGGAATTTCGATAACCTTCTTTATCGCCCAGTTATCCTTTTCGCGGTGCCACAACCAGATCGAAGCGGATAGATCTTTTAGAGAAACCACTACGCCCACGAATCCAAATGCCTTGGCAGGATCGTGCGCGGGTCGCAGTTCCAGTACCATCTGCTGCTCGGCGCCCAGATCGAGCGCTTGCACATGCCGTCGCTTGCGCAAATCCCAAACATGCAAGGAGTGCCCATAGCCGCCCTTCAACAGAATTTCGGGGTTCACTCCCTTTTCGACCATGTTCGGCGTGCCCCACTCGCTGCTGATGAGGGTGTCGTATCCCAGGTGCCACCAGAAGTCGTAACCGAAATGTTGCGGTCCGCGATCGATCTCCCACTTTCCCAGTACGTCGAAGCTTTCCGGATCGAGAATGAAAATGCCGCCCGGTCCGTTGCCATCGGGTGCGCCAAGCGCGCTGACGAAGATGGCGTTGGGGCCGCAATGCACGGTGTGTGGGCGACTGTATCCCGTGCGCGCCGCGATGGATTCGGCCTCAATTACCTTTACGATTTTTGGTTTTCGAGGATCGGGCTTGGTATCGATAATGTGAATCCGGGACGATCGGATCCCGGGCACTACCAGGTACCGCCTGTCCGTGTGCGGATGCGGAGCATACGGGCAAAGGCAAGCGCTGCAAGCGTTCCAGCCGAAGTGATGCAATTCGTCGCCGATATTGGGCATCTCCACTTTTCCGACGAGCTTGCCGTAGCTCGACGACGATGGATCCACGTCCACTACGCCAATCGCGTCGGTCCGGCCAGCGTACGTGGGATTCAACAGCGCCACGAACGCGTGCTTTTCCGGCGGCGCCTGGCTCGCCAATTTCGCTGAAGGATAAAAAGTGGGGTCCGGCTTCCAAAGTTCCATTGTGGTTCTCCCTTGTGGCTTTCGCCGAGGACTCACTACCCAAAGAAAAAGACCCGCAACCAGTTATTCTGGTGAGCGGGTCTCCAAAGGCTGTGACGCTCCGGGAGCTACACTATGCGTGCGCCTCCCGCTCTAGCGACGCAGGACACGGGGAACAACAACATCAAATTGCGGAGCTGAAATACACATGGGCAAAGTACGCCGGACCGCAATCCTAGTCAACTCCTTGTGGGTGTTGGAGGCCAAGGTCATATTGCGAAGATCTTTTTATTGCGGGGTTGCGAGTTGCAATGCCTTCCCAGGAGTTAAAGCCGCGGGCGAGGCGTCAGCACCTTTGAATCATTACCTGGCCTGAGGGCCATTTACCTTTGACACTAATCGTGACATTATTGGCGAGAGAGACCCCATTCCCGTGGCCAAAAACGCCCGAAAGACGAAGAACAGCCTAAGTTTCAACGTTGAGGACTACCTGTCCAACGCTGGGACCTCGCGGCGCATCATCAAATACAAAAAAGGACAGGCGCTCTTTTCACAGGACGATCCTTGCAATGAGGTGTGGTACATCCAGTCGGGCAACGCCAAGCTGACCATCGTAAATCCTCAAGGGAAAGAGGCGGTGCTGGCCATTCTCGGTCCCGGCGATTTTCTTGGCGAAGGCTGCATTATCGGCAATCCGGTGCGCATGGCTACTGCTACCGCGCTGGCCGCGGTAAGCGCCACGATTATTGATCGAAAAGAAATGATGCGCGTGCTTCACGAGCAGCCGGAGTTCGCGGAAAAGTTCATCCATTACATGCTGGAGCGCAACATCAAGATCGAAGCCGACCTGGTTGACCAGCTATTTAATTCCAGCGAGAAGCGCCTGGCTCGCGCCCTGCTGATCCTGGCGCGCTACGGCAAAAAAGGCGAGCCGGAAACCTTGGTCGCCAAAATTTCGCAGGAAACGCTAGCCGAACTGGTAGGCACCACCCGCAGCCGCGTCAATTTTTTCATGAATAAATTCAGGAAGCTGGGTTTCATTCACTACAACGGCGGGCTGCAAGTGCACAGCTCGCTGCTTAATGTTGTCTTACACGACTAGAAGTCGTCGCTCCCGTCGCGGTAATTCTCAGCGCAATTCCTTTCCGTTCATAATTCGTTAGTCGCTGAGTTTGAATTAGGGCGCCAATCCAGACGTTATCGCACATGGCTATTTCGGGGCAGTGGATGGGAACTCGGCGGATTGGATATTGAGGCCAGCGAGTGTGTACTCCCCCAAGAAGCGGATCGTCGCGATAGCGTCGAAGGAAACGGGTACCCACATACCGTTCAGTTGCGCAAATTGCATCGTGAGATGAAGGGTCGTGATCCAAAAGGAGGGGCTCTTGGCGGGTACTCCTTGAATTCGTCGGATACGGAAAGTGCTCGCATCCACCCAGATTTGCCCGCGCAAGAGGTATTTATCCTTCCGTTTCGGGACGATCCCCAAAACGTACTCGGGAACGACCCCAAAGTTCTCTCGCCTAAGAAAAACAAAGTCATAGTTCGTCCTACTGATCTCGTCACTGCGTACTTTCTTCGCCGAGTCAGTTTCCCGGTCCAAAAGCTCTCGAACCATTCTTTCTCCCCGTGAGTCACCTTTCGCCTGAATAATCTTGTATGTCTTCGTGTCGGGAGGAACGAAATTGATCTGGGCCGTAACCTCCGAGGTGGGTTGCGTATTAGAGCCGCGCAACACTTTGTATTCTCGAATCACCTCATAGGGTCGAGATTGAGCGGGGTCCTGGTGCTGGATGTCCTCCAAGCGTTGCAGGATCAGGTTCAGATCCGGAGATTTGATTTCAGCGGTGGACGAAGTTACCTGTGACGATGAGGCGAGCGTTCCTAATAACACGAAACCTGACAACCGGAGTCTTGGCGTAACTGTTTTCGTGCGTCTCATAGGACACACTCCTCGGAAGGCGCGAGCAACATCGCGTTTGCGAGAAGAACCGCGATCCACTTGACCGGAATCACGATTTCAACCGTCGGCGTCAACCTTTCCCGGCCCATTGCTGACACATCGGATATTCCCGGATGACGGTGCCAGTTCAGATGGTCGACGCAACACTTGCTTGGAGTTTACTCGCCGGAGTTTGAAATCCTAGGGTTTTTCGTGGGCGTTGGTTCAAGAGCAGCTCGACCTGGTCGAGCTGCTCTTGA
>Ga0073928_10004288_pt1 | contig 21291 bp, 15 predicted proteins | sample PaiPotPPA55metaG_FD_76969 | JGI IMG/M metagenome (GOLD analysis project Ga0073928, IMG submission 76969) | Iron sulfur acid spring bacterial and archeal communities from Banff, Canada, to study Microbial Dark Matter (Phase II) - Paint Pots PPA... ...
GGTAGTAGAAGAAAACCTCGAAAATCCCGTTGGACAGCAGCGCGACGCCAACCACCGCGACGAACAGCGCGACGTATTTGGTGAACAACCGGCTGCGGATCCTTGTCGCCGCAGGCGCGGCCGCTGGAATCGTCCCTGCCGCGGGCGGGGACGCCAGCGTTCTGCCATCCGCGTCGGGGTGGAGGGAAATGCTCATCCGGCCCTGTTTAGCAAGAAGGGCTGGCCCTGTCTCTTGCTGCAGTGCGGCAGGTCGGTTCGGCGGCCGGACCACACGGGCGAGCCCGCCGGTCCGGCGCCTTTACAACGAGCTTACGTGGGCCTGAGCGCCTTTTGAGCAAGATCGAAGTCGGCGATCTCCTTGGCGCGCCGGGATACGGCCCCGGCCCGATGATCGGTGGCAATCGCCACATAGACCGCCGGCAGCACAAACAGCGTGAACAGGGTCCCGATGGTCATGCCGGAAACGACGACCAGACCAATCGAGAACCGGCTCGCTGCGCCAGCGCCCGTGGCGGTCAGAAGCGGCAGCAAACCGGTGACCATCGCCGCGGTCGTCATCAGGATCGGGCGAAGCCTTACCCGGGCGGCCATTTCGATCGCCGACCGGCGATCCAGTCCTTCGTTGATCTGCAGCTCGTTGGCGAACTCCACCATCAGGATGCCGTGCTTGCTGATGAGGCCGACCAGCGTCAGCAATCCGACCTGGGTGTAGATATTCATCGTCGCCATGCCGAAGAACAGCGGGATCAACGCGCCGACGATCGCCATCGGAACGCTGATCATGATCACCAGCGGATCGCGCAGGCTTTCGAACTGCGCCGCCAACACCAGGAAAATGATGATGATGGCGAAAGCAAAGGTGACCGCGAGCTGATTACCCTCCTGCACGTATTGCCGGGAGTCGGCGAGATAGTCGTGGCTGAAGCCGGCCGGCAGCTTTTTCGCTTCAGCTTCGAGGAAGTCCACCGCCTGCCCGACGGTAACGCCGGGCATCGGCACCGCCTGGAAGGTCGCGGAGTTCAATTGGTTGTAGTGGGTCAACGCATTCGGGTCGGTTGCCGTTTGGATCGAGACCACGGTCGAGAGCGGCACCTGCTGGCCCGTCGAGGTCGGCACATAATATTTGCCGAGCGCCTCCGGCGACAGCCGGTCCTCACGCGGCACTTGCGGAATGACCTGATACGAACGGCCCTCGAGATTGAACCGGTTCACGTAGTTTCCGCCGAGCAGTGTCGACAGCGTATTGCCGACGCTCTGCATGGTGATGCCGAGATCGCTGGCCTTCGAGCGGTCGACCTTGACCCGCACCACCGGCTGGTTGAAGTCGAGATCGCTGTCCGTGACGATAAACAACCCGCTCTTGCGCGCGGCGTCCTTCAGCTTCTGCATTTGCTCATAGACCGCCTGGAAGCCGTTGGTCGAATTGATCACCATCTGGATCGGCAAGCCTCCGGGACCGCCGGGCAATGGCGGCAGGTTGAACGCGAAGGCAGCGACGCCTTCGATCTTGCTCAACTCCGCCTGCACCAGCGGCTTCAGGTTGATCGACGAACGCACCCGCTCGTCCCAGGGCTTGAGCAGCATGCCCGCAATTCCGCTTTGCGGCCCGTTGATGCCGTTCAGCACGAAACGCAGATCGGTTTCGGGAAATTTGGAAAATGACTTGTCGAGCTTCTCGCCGTAGAAGTCCGCATAGTCGATATTGGCGTATTTGGGCGCCTTGGTCACCGCGAACACGATGCCCTGATCCTCTTCGGGTGCGAGTTCCTTCGAGGTGTGCAGATACAGGAAGCCGACCAAGCCCAGGATCGTCAAGGCAAACAGCCCCGTAATCGGGCGATAGTCGAGCGACCGGTCGAGCTGACGACCGTACCAGCGGGTCATCGCCCCGAACACCCTGTTCACCAATTTGGCGAAACGCCCCTCTTCGGCATTCTTCAGGAACACCGAGCACATCATCGGCGAGAGCGTCAGCGCGATCACGCCGGACACGATCACCGAGCCTGCCAGCGTGAAGGCAAATTCCCGGAACAGCGAACCGGTCAATCCGCCGAGGAAGCCGATCGGCGCATACACCGCGGCCAGCGTGATGGTCATGGCGATGACGGGACCGACGATCTCGCGCGCGCCCTGCATGGCGGCCTGCACCGGGGGCTTGCCCTCCTCCAGATGCCGGTGGATGTTTTCAACCACCACGATGGCATCGTCGACGACGAGACCGATCGCCAGCACCATCGCCAGCAAGGTCAGCAGATTGAAACTGAATCCCGCCGCCAGCATCAGGCTGCAGACACCGATCAGCGACAACGGAATGGTCACCACCGGGATCAACACCGAACGGAACGACGCCAGGAACAGGAAGATCACGACGACCACGATGATGACCGCCTCACCCAGCGTCTTCTCGACCTCGTCGATCGACGATTGGATGAACTTGGTGGAATCATAGGCCACCTTCATCTTCATCGATGGCGGCAGATTGCGCTCCAATTCCGGAAACAGCGCACGGACGCCCTGAACGAGGGTCAGCGGGTTACCTTGCGGCGTTGCCTGTACGCCGATGAAGATCGCATGCTCACCATTGAAGGCGACGCTGGCGTCGGTACTCTGCGCCGCGAGTTCAACGGTAGCAATGTCTTCAATCCGGACGAAACCACCGTCCTTGGATTTGACGATCATGCGCTTGAACTGATCGAGGTTCTGCAGATCGGTGTTGGCCGACACGTTGGAGACGATGAAAAAGCCTTTGGACTGGCCGGCGGCGGCCTGGAAATTGTTGGCGGCAATCGCAGCGGCGACATCGGCCGGCGAAACGCTGCGACCGGCCATGCGAACCGGATCGAGCCACAGCCGCATCGCGAAGGTCTGGCCGCCCAGAATATCGGCTGAAGCGACCCCATCGACGGTCGAAAGCACCGGCTGAACCACCCGCGTCAGATAGTCCGATATCGCCGACCCCGACAGCACTTCGCTAGAGAAGCCGAGATACATCACCGCGGTGGTCTGGCCGGTGGTCTTGGTTACGACCGGATCGTTCGATTCCTTCGGAATCAGATATTTGACCGAGTTCACCTTGGCGAGGACTTCGGTCAGCGCCTGGTTCGGATCGAAGTTCAGCTTGATGTAGACCTGAATGGTGCTGGTCCCGAGCACCGAAGACGAGGTCATGTAGTCGACGCCTTCCGCGGACGCGACGGCCTGCTCGATCGGCGTCGTGATGAATCCCTGAATCAAATCGGGCGACGCCCCGGGATAAACAGTGGTCACGTTGACCACCGTATTCGACAGCTTCGGATATTGCCGAACCCCCAGACTGGTAGCTGCCCGAAATCCGATCAGCAGAATCAGCAGGCTGACGACCAGGGCCAACACGGGCCGCTTGATGAAAATATCGGTCCAGACCATCGCGATGCGCTCCGTTAGATCAAATTTCCGATTAAATCGAATCGGATCGTGATCTCATCTCTTTGTTTGATCGTGATCGGAAGAGCAAACCGCTTTGCGTTTGTCCCCCGATCATGCCTTTAGTAACGCGGCGGGGTCGCCGGAATCGGCGGCGCAGGGTCGGGCGAGATCGACACCGCCGCTCCCGATTGCAGCTTGATCTGGCCCACCGAGACGACGCGATCGCCGGGCTTCAACCCATTGAGAATCTCGGTTCGTCCGTTAACCCGGTTGCCGGTCACCACGAAGGTGCGAACGGCAGCCAGACCGGTCTTGCCGTCATCCGCTTTCTTCTCGGCAATGAGGAAAACGGCGTCGCCGTAAAGCGTATAATCGACAGCGGTCTCGGGAACGGTGACGACCGGCGGCTTGTCAGGAAGCACCACCGTCGTGGTCGCAAACATGCCGGGTTTCAGAATATGTTCGGGATTCTCGATCGTGGCCTGAACGCGGATGTTGCGCGTATCGGTGGCGACCTGGGGCTCGATCGCAGTGATCTTGCCCTCAAAGTTTCGGCCGGGATAGGCATCAACCATAACACGCACGGTCTGTCCGACCTTGAGCGCCGCGCTGTCCTTCTCCGTCACGGTGAAGTTGGCGTACAGCACCGACAAATCGGTCAACGTTACGATCTGCGTACCGGCGGTAAGATACTGGCCAACCTCGACATGGCGGACACCGAGTTCGCCGTCGAACGGCGCGCGCACCAGCTTCTGCGAAATGATCGCTTCGGTCTTGGCGATACCCGCATTGGCCTGGTCATAGGTGGCCTGCGCGGCATCGACCGTCGATTGCGGCCCGAACTGACGCGACGCCAGTTGCTTGGCGCGATCCAGCGCCAGCTGCGCACCGGTAGCCTGCGCCTTGAAGTTTGCGAGATCGCCCTGCTCAGGGCTGTCGAACAATTGCACGAGCGGACTTCCGGCCTTCACAGTGGAGCCTGCCGTAAACATGATATCGGTGATGCGTCCTGAGACATCGGGGGTGACATTCACCTGATGCACGGCGGCGAGATCGCCGACCGCCGTCAACAGGTTCGGAACGACTTCCGATTTGGCCTCAACAGCCGTGACCGGCGACGGCGGTGGCTTGTTGTTGGCGAAGAACTGCGCGATCATTTGTCCGCGGAACCAGTTAAACCAGACGAGACCACCCACCAGCAGCGCCAGCAGCAGTCCAACGATGATGAACCAGCGCACCATCCGAACCGGACGCGCGCGCGGCTTTTCAGTAATCGGCTGACCCGCGATATTGGCTTCAGTAACGATGTTCATGTCCTGCACTTTCTGCAATTATACCGGCTGCCCCAGACCCGGCGAAAGGTCGCGATCAAAACACGTGGTTATCGCGGTTTCGTTGAGCCCAATTCCGCGTAGAATGAATTCACTAAGTTGCCGTTCAAGATCGACTGATTTGCCGTAGGACAGGCACGGCGCAGATGGCAGCCGCGTCAGCGTCGCCATCAGCAAGGTGTGATGGGCAAACCAGAACAGGTTCAGCGGCTCGCGCCCAATTCGTACCGCGTCTCCCGCCACCACCGCCCGCTCCAGCGACGCGGTGAAAATCGGTCCGATCAAGCCGGCGATCTTCTCGTAGATCAGGCGGGCGAATTCGCCGTCGTCGAGATGGCTGGTGAGCATCAAGCGCAGACGCTGGGCTTCCTGCTGATCGGGGGTTTCCGCGACCTCCTGGAAATGGCGGGCCATTTCGCGGATCAGCACCACCAGCGTTTGGGTCGACGGCTCGAGCTCGAGCAGGCGGAGCAGCGCCGGATCGGCCTCGCATTCTTCGGCCAGAATCTCCGCATAGAGCGCCGATTTGCTCGGGAAGTGCTTGAACAGCAGGCCTTCCGAAATCGAGGCCGCCGCCGCGACGCTTTTGGTCGTGGTGCCTGCAAAGCCGTGGCGGGCAAAGCAACGCTTGGCGGCGCCCAATATCAGCTGCCGCCGCAAGTCACCGGTCATGCGCAGAGTGCTCATTTTGTGAGTAAGCACTCACCTCCGGCAAATGTCAAGGAATTTGCTGCGTCGCACCAACCCGGATCCGGTTCGATTAGATCGGGCCGAACCCGAGTGCGCCGCGGATCCGCGTCACGATGAAGCTGCCGTCGCGGCTGGCGAGCACGCGCTCCAGATTGGCGCTATCGATCTTGATACTGGCAAAACGCGGCCCGCGCGCGACGTCCTGGATGGAGGGTGCGAAGCTCTCGATCTCGGCCATGGTCGAAAGGGAGCGGGCGTCCGCTATCCCGCAAGCCCTGGCCACGCCGACCAGGTCGGCGGTCGAGGCCGTGTGGCTCGCCTGCCCGCCGGTCTCGCCATAGACCTCATTGTCGAGCACGATGATCGTGAGATTGTCCGGCTTTTGCAGGCCGACGGTCGCAAGGCTCCCCATCCCCATCAGCATCTCGCCGTCGCCGGTGATCACCACGACGGGCAGCTTCGGCTGCGCCAGCGCAACGCCAAGGCCGATCATCACGGCGCCGCCCATGGCGCCCCATAGATAAAAATTACGATCATGATCGCCGGCCGCAGCGATATCGTAGGTCGAGGCGCCGAGACCGCCGACAACAATCGCATCCTTGCGCCCCGCCAGCAGGCTCGAGACAACGCTGCGCCGTTCGAGAAGATTTGCTTTGCTCATTTGGTAAAAACCTTGGCGCCGATCAGACGCTGCGACAACAGGACCGCGGTCGGCGTACAGGCATTGTAGGCCTGCCCCGCGGCGGCCTCGACCACCTCGCGCACCTCGCCCGGGTGCGAGGCCCGCAACACCTTGATCCCCGACAATTCGAAGACGCCCGCCGTGGTCGAGCCCATCGGCACCTGCCACGGATTGAATTCGCCCCATTCGCCGCGCATGGTCACCAGCGTCAGGAACGGAAAGCGGAAGATCTGGGTCAGCGACAGCATGTTCACGCAATTGCCGACGCCGCTGGACTGCATCAGCAGCACCCCGCGCTGGCCGCCGGCCCAGGCGCCGGCGAGCAGCGCCACGCCCTCTTCCTCCGTCGTCAGCGGCACCGCGCGCATGGAGGACGCCCCGAGTACGCGCTCGATCAGCTGAGAATGCCCGGCATCCGGCACATAAGGCACCTGGCGGACATCGAAACGCTGCAAAATCCCGAAAATATCATCCGGCCAGGAGGGAGTGGTTTCGGCCGCCGTTTCGGAAGGAGCGTCGGTACGGGCGTGCATTTTTCATTTCCGTTGAATCAGCGAGGTTGTATTCCGATGGTGCGACTGTAGAGGGAGCCGCGCTTTGCGAAAGAGCGAAAACGGCATATCGGTCTCCCCAAAGAGTATGGCAGCATGAATGCGAACGCGCGAGAGCTGGCGGCCCATTTCGATATCGAGAAACTGACGCCGGACTTCTATGCCGATCCCTATCCGACCTATCGTGCACTGCGGGAGCATGAGCCAGTCAAGCTCCTGCCCAACGGATCCTACTTTCTGACCCGCTATGACGATCTGGTCGCCGCCTACAAGAACACCAGGCTGTTCAGCTCGGACAAGAAAAAGGAATTCACGCCGAAATACGGCGCTTGCCTTCTGTACGAGCACCATACCACCAGCCTCGTGTTCAACGATCCGCCCGCGCATACCCGGGTGCGGCGGCTGATCATGGGCGCGCTTTCGCCTCGCGCGATCGCGGGGATGGAGCCGGATCTGATCGCGCTGGTGGACCGGCTGCTCGAGACCATCGCCGCCAAGGGCGACGCGGACCTGATCGAGGACTTTGCCGCCGCGATCCCGATCGAGGTGATCGGCAATCTGCTCGGCGTGCCCGAGGCGGAGCGCGGCCCCCTGCGGGGCTGGTCGCTGGCGATTTTGGGCGCGCTCGAGCCGGTGATCGGCGCTGAGGCGTTTGCGCGCGGCAACAGCGCGGTGAAAGATTTTCTCAGCTACCTGCAAATTCTGGTCGAGCGGCGGCGCATCAGGCCGGGCAATCCCGAGCGCGACGTATTGACCCGCCTGATTCAAGGCGAAGGCAATGGCGAGGACAATGCCGAGCGGTTGACCGAGAAGGAATTGCTGCACAACTGCATCTTCCTGCTCAACGCCGGACATGAGACCACCACAAACCTGATCGGCAACGGATTGGTGGCGTTGTCCGAACACCATGCGGAGAAGAAGCGGCTCATCGAAAATCCGGCCCTGATCAAAACCGCGGTTGAGGAAATCCTGCGGTTCGAGAGCTCGAACCAGCTCGGCAACCGGATGACGACGGAGCGCGTCGAACTCGGCGGCGTCACAATGCCGGCCGGTACCCCGGCCACGCTGTGCATCGGGGCCGCCAACCGCGACCCCGCGCAATTCAACGACCCGGAAAATCTCGACATTGGCCGCACGCCGAACCGGCATCTGGCGTTTGGCACCGGCGCGCATCAATGCGCCGGCATGGCGCTGGCGCGGCTCGAAGGCGCGATCGCGATTTCGCGGTTTCTGGCGCGATTTCCCGACTACGCGCTGAACGCTGCGCCGGTGCGCGGGGGACGCGCCAGATTCCGCGGATTTTTGAGCGTGCCGTGCGCGGTGGGTGGATGACCTTGTCCCGAGGCGGCGCAAGTGCTCCCGAACCAGAAAGCTGCACCACTCCTATAGCCGCGATCAGGCGGCTTGTCCCGCCTCGTGCACCCCTGAACCGAATTCGCGCGCGACTAAAGAAGCAGGCCTCGACCGGAAATACCTCGCCGTTCTTGCGGCGTCCGTCGAACTCCATCACCAAGCCCCCGGGCGACTGCGATCGGACGCGCACATCTTCGCAGATCGAGGCCGCCGCAAGTTCCTCGCGGTTGGCGCAAATCGTATCGAACGGGCGGCCGATCATTTCCGAAGGCTCGTAGCCGAAAATGGCGGCGGCCCCGGGATTCCACACCGCAATGAGATGGCTCTGGTCGGTACACACTAGGCCATCGCCGAGCGACATGGCGATGCGCTGAAAGCGGTTCTCGGCAATCCGGCCGAGCAGATCCCGGAAGTCAATTTCGTCGAGCGCAATCGTGGCCATATAGACGGCGATGGCGGTATGGAACAGCGAGGTGTCGAGAATGAGAGGCAACTTTGCCTGCAGCAAAATTGCTGATATTTCAACGGCGGCCGCCATTGCGACGAGCATCATGACCCGCATGCCGGCGGCGAGGTGACGCCAGGAAAGCATCATGATCAGCGCAATCATGCAAAGACCGGCCAGTGTGACGACATCCGAGGTAAAATGCAGGGCACGATTCTGCAGGATCGATTCGGCCGCCAAGGTCTGCAGCAGCGGTCCCGAAACAACGCCGCCGTTCGGAATACTCAAGCGATCGCCGAGTTCGAGCGCGGTACCGCCGATAATGACCTTCCTGTCTCTGAGCCTGTCCAGCGTCGCTTGATCGCCGCGCAAGACATCGATGTAAGATACTCTCGGAATCGAGGCTGCGCGGATACTGAAATCGATCAGGAACGGTGCGCGACGTTCAGCATATTGTCCCGCCAGCAGCGCGCCCATCGAGGGAAGAAACTGCCCGTCAAATGACTCGCCGAACGGGTAGCGCCGGACCAGACCGTCCGGTTCAACCGCGACATTGACGACCGCCGACCATGAGTGTTCGGCGAATTTTCTCAGCGGACGATTGATATGGATTGCCGCTGCATTGCCGCCGTCTGCCCCGGGTTGCTTGAAGGACGGCAAGACCACCGATCCACCGGCGTTCTCAAGGGCGTCGACAAATGCCTGATCCGAGGCTGGGTCGGATGGCGTTGAGAAATCGACATCGAATACAACGTCGCGCGCCCCGGCACTTTCCAACCGCCGCAGCAAGTCGGCGTGGAGCCGGCGCGGCCAGGGCCAAACGCCGATCTTGTCGATCGATGGGGCATCGATTGCAACCACGACGATTTCGCCGCTGGCCTGGCGCGCGTCCCAGGCAAACCGCAGGTCGACCAGTGCATTGCGCAGCGCGCCATGCAGGCCGGACGACACCACGATCGCCAGCGCAACAACCACAAGGACATGCGGCCGGTAGTGTTTCAAAATGTTCCCCATCCCCTTACGCCCCGTAACCGGTGTGGCGCGTCGCTGAACGATCAATCCGGCGGCTCGAATAATCTCGCTTGGCCTTAACTGCCCTGCCGGCGACCGTTACGGCTTTCCGTGGCCGTTTCCCTTGCCATTGCCATTGCCGTTACTGTTACCATTTGCATTTCCATTGCCGTTTCCGTTCCCATTGCCATTTCCGTCGGCGTTGCCTTTGCCGTTTCCGTTGGCGTTACCATTGCCAGAACTGGTTGCCGCCGCCGTGACCGCTGCCGTCGGCATGCCTGAGGTTGTCGTCGTGCTCATGCCGGTCGCGGCGCCGCCGCTGGCGCTATTGGCGTCAGTTGAATTACTGGATCCGATGCCCATACCCGCCTTGGCTTCGCGCGAACTCCAGATGGTGTCCTTGTCTGCGGTGCGTCTTAGCGCGCCCGCCGTCGGTGCCGTTCCATGGGCAAGGCCATGGGTGACCTTTTGGAAATTCATCCGGACTTCGCCAAACGATGCCAATACTCGCGTCACACCGGGCCTCGTGGAGGCGCTGCCCGCATTTCGCTGCGGATGCGGCGCGGCGTTGTCACGCTGGAGCACGCGGATGAACTGTCCGTTCGCAGCGCGACGCGGGGCCAGGAGTCCCGTCTTCGGAACCATGATCCGTTCGATCGACGAGGCGCGAGGCTTGCCTTGCTCGATCGGATTCAGCATGCCCGACCCGCTCAGGGAAAGACCCGACTTGCCATGCGCGAAGGCGGTCGCAACCTGTCCCGGCATCACCTGCGCGATTTGGCCCGACTTGAAGTCCGCGACTTCAACCTGTCCCCGGAGCACGTCGACGCTGGTCGAGGTGGCGTTCACGGAGACGCGAAACTGGGTTCCCTTGACTACCGCGGCAAGATAGGGCGTCTCGACCTTGAAATGCTTGTCGTTGCGCTTTTCCACCTCAAGAAGGATCGAGCCGGCCTGCTGCACGATCGTCGTCGACAGCCCGTCCTTCTTCTCGGTGGGCAAGCCGATCACGGAGTTCGGCGAGACCAGAATGGTTTCCTCGCCGCGCGTCAGGAGAACGCGACCGTTGCCGCCGGTCCGGACGGTGTCGCCCGGCTTCAGGACCTCTTCCTGGCCGAGTGAGGCAGGCTGGGCGCCGGTGGTCGTCATCCAGACTTCTCCGGAGGACTTGCTCACTCGCCAAACGCCGTCTTCGGCGGCGAGCGCACCCGAGGCCGTGCCGAGAACGAGCGCGGTCGTCAGAGCGCGCAAAAGCCTGCCGGTCGAACCCATGAAACACTCCGTTTGCCCTTGGTCGACCCAAAGCCATACCGGGAAAGTTTCAACATTGAATGAGTGGAACCCTCCGGGTTCACGGATGTCCTTAACGATTCATTGACCATAAAAATCTATGAAAAATCATGGGGCTAATGATTTTTCGTTTGTTTGCTGGATGTCACCCGTGGAACCACGGAGCTGCGATGTCCCGGCCGGGCGCGCCACCGGATCGCGGTATGGGAGAACTCGCCTCTGCGAGCGTGGCATTGATGTTTCTCGTGATCACCTCGATTCCGGTGAAAGCGCAGCAGGCAAGCCAACCAGGCTTCGATCCGCGCCAGACCGAAAAGCGCTTCGACGAGCCGCAATCCGGACAGACACCATCCGGTCGATCCGCCGCTTTGCGTGTGCCGAATGTGTCCCGCCCGGAAGCGATAGCCGATTCAGGACCGCTGTTTAACCTGCGCGGCATCCGGCTGACCGGCACTCATGCAATCCCGCATGAGGAAATCGCAAAGGCTTATCAACCCTATCTTGGGAAAAAGGTCTCCCAGGCCGACCTTGCGGCCATCGCCGGAGCCATCAGCGACACCTACCGCGCGGCAGGCTTTCGCTTGAGCCGGGCGATCGTGCCGCCGCAGGACATCCAGGACGGCCGGCTTCGCGTTCAGATGATCGAAGGCAGCATCACCGAAGTGGCACTGAAGGGCGATGGCGCGGAGCAATTCGGCATACGGCCGCTGCTCGACCCGGTGCTCGCCGAACGCCCTTCGCGACTGGCGAGCTTGGAACGCCAACTGCTGCTGATCAACAGCCGGGCGGGCGTACGCGTCGACGACACCGCGCTGGAAGAGATCGGCAATGCGACCGGTCGTTTCCGCCTCATCGTCTATTTGAAAACCTGGCACATCTACACCTCGCTCGGCTTCGACAATCTGGGCTCTTCCGCGATCGGCCCCTGGCAGACCTATGCGACCGGCGCCTTCAATTCCTATCTGTTGCCCGGCGACACGCTGGCGCTCAACCTCTCGACCATTCCGAACGACCTGCGAGAGCTTGCGTTCGGCCGCCTATCCTACGATGTCCCGGTCGGAACCGACGGGGCACGCATCGGCGCGTCCGCCCTGTATAGCGAGGTTCGGCCAGGCGACTACAGACGATCCTTGAACGACGTAACAACGACAGAAGCTTTTGAGATCCGCGGCAGCACCGTCCCGGTGCAGTCGCAACGATCGACACTGACGCTCACCGCCGCGGCAGACTTCAGCAACGTCTCCGAGCACGACGTGTTCGGCCCGATCTACAACGATCACATCCGCACCGTCAGCCTGACTTCCGACTACAGGCAGCAGGACAATTTCGGCGGCAACAATTACTTCACGTTAACCTGGCGACAGGGTCTGCCGATCCTCGGCGCATCGCAGTTGGGCGACGCTTTGGTGTCGCACGACGGCGCGTCTGCCAATTTCTCGGTCATGGATGCCTGGTACACCCGATATCAGACGCTGTCCGACGCATGGTCGGTGAAGATCGCAGGCGCCGGCCAATTCGCATCCGGTCCGCTGTTCACATCGCAGCAATTCTACCTGGGAGGTGCGGCCTTCGGGCGAGGCTATGGCAGCGCCGAAACCAGCGGCGACAACGGCATGGCCGGTACGTTTGAGCTGCGCTTCGATCAAAAACTGAATTTCCGTTACCTGACCGGCTATCAAATCTATGGTTTCGTCGACGCCGGCGTCGCGTGGAACGACGGATTCAGTTACGCGGACGGCATCGCACTCACCTCTGCCGGCGCCGGCGTGCGATTCTTTATGGGTAGCGATCTGCAAGCCGATATCGCCGTGGCCTTCCCGCTGAGTTACCGCGCGCCCGACAATTCCAGCCGCAGCGCGCGGCTGCTGTTTTCGCTGTCCAGTGCCTTCAAAGCCTGTCCGGAAGGAACCCAGACGCACTGCCTCTAGGCGTAGGCCTAAGCCTCCCAAGCCAACTTGCCTTTCTCGCACAGTGTCTGGCTAGGCTCAAAACGACGTTGATAATCCGAAGCGGACAACCGCGATCCGCGGGGGACGCGCCAGATTCCGCGGATTTTTGAGCGTGCCGTGCGCGGTCAGCCGGCGTGCGTGAACCGAACGCGGGCGAATTGACAGGCCGCCGAAATCCAGCGAAGATTCCTTCCTTCAAAAAAAGAAAAGAGCCGGGGATGAAAAGAACACTAAAAATCACGTCACTGCTGTCTTGCATGATTGTGGGTCTGCTGGCTGCACCCACCCGGGCCGACGATGCCGGCGGACTTAAGAACAGCGGTATCCTTGATCTGTTGCTCAAGCAGACAGGCGTCTACGACAAATCCAAATCCGGCAAGACGCCAGATTTCGTTTCTGACCCTACCTGGCCACGGCCGCTCCCGCACAGCTGGTTGCTCGGTCAGATTGGCGGGCTTTATGTCGACCGCCACGACCATGTCTGGGTCTACAATCGGCCGCGCACATTGAACGATGACGAGGCCGGGCTCGAAAAGGCGATACCGGGCGCGACCGACGCCAAGGGGCAGCCGATCAATGCATTGGGCTTTGTGCGAGCCAACGGTTTTGGGGCGGACTGCTGTCGCGCCGCACCCTCGGTTCTGGAGTTCGACGCATCCGGCACGCTGTTACGCTCCTGGGGTGGTCCATCCGATCCCGGCTTTATCGGCGGCAAGTGCAAGGCGGAAGATGGCTGCATCTGGCCGAACAGCGAACACGGCATCTATGTCGACCAGAAGGAGAATATCTGGATCGCCGGCAATGCCGCCGCCCCGGTGGCCGGCGACAAGGAAATACCGTGGACCACCAACAAGGCGGGCGGCGACGGCTTCATTTTGAAGTTCGACATGAACGGCAATTTCAAAATGCGAATTGGCGGTACGCCCAGTGGACCCGACAGCAACAGCAGGGATGGCGGAGCAAACGGCACGCCGTTGCTCTACCGGCCGGCGGATATGGTGGTCGATCCCAAGACCAATCGTCTCTATGTCGCCGACGGATATGGCAACCGGCGCATCCTGATCGTCGATGCCGACACCGGCAAATATATCGGTCATTTCGGCGCCTATGGAAACAATCCGATCGATGATGCGGCCGCGGCCGCCGCCGGCACATGGCCACAGGCGTCGGTAAAAGGAGAGAAGAAGCCGGCGTTCTTTCGCAACCCGGTGCACTGCGTGAAGATCGCCGACGACGGCAAGATTTATGTCTGCGACCGCGGCAATGATCGTGTTCAGGTGTTCGACGGCAAGGATTCCGCGCTCGGCACCGCGTGCAGCAACCCGAACGGCGACGCCGGCAAATGCGGCTTCGTGACGGAGCGCTGGGTCAGCGGCGACACCTATACGCAACCCGTGATGCCGGGAACGGCCGTGTCGATGAACTTCTCTCAGGACAAGGCGCAAACCTGCCTTTATGTCGGAGATAACACCAACCAGACCATTTACATCCTGAACCGCGGCAATCTGGAGCAGCTTGGCCGCCTCGGACATGCTGGCCGGATGGCCGGCGATTTCCACTGGCTGCATCAAGTCAGCCTGGACAGCAAAGGAAATATCTACACCGGAGAAGTGGACACCGGAAAACGCATCCAGAAATTCAACCGCTATGGCGCCGATGGCTGCAATGGCAGCGGATCGGCCATCGTGGGCGGCGTGGCGGCGGAGAAACAATAAGGGACTTGGTCAAGCCGGGCCTATCCGTCACCGAAGGCCCGGCCCGGCCACCGCCCGCGGTGCTTGATCGAAACAAGCCCTATACGACCGATCGATGCCGTTCGATACAGGTCTGCAGAACCTCGTCGATCGGCCTGCCCCACCAGTCATTGGAAAAAATTTCGATCTCGGAGTAACCACCAAAGCCCTGCGCCTCGACCGCGCGGCGCACCGATCTGATATCGATGACGCCGTCGCCCATCATGCCGCGGTCGTTGAGAAGGTCTTTGGTCGGCACCAGCCAGTCGCAGACGTGAAACGCGAGTAGTCGGTCACGGTCGGCACGCCAAATCTGCGGCAGCAATTCCGGGTCCCACCAGATGTGATAGACGTCAAGCGCGACGCCGAGCGCGCCGCTGCGTTGCGGGTCCAGCCGATCGCAGATATCAAGCGCCTGCCTCGTGGTGTTGACGCAGGCGCGGTCGGCGGCATAGGCCGGATGCAGCGGCTCGATCGCCAGCGCTATCCGGGCCTCGCGGGCATACTCCAGCATTTCCGCGATGGCGTCCTCGACCTGCACCCGCGCCGCCACGATGTCTTTCGAGGCCACGCTTCCCGGCCGCGAATATTGCGGCAAGCCGCCGACCACCAGCACGATGCAGGGCGCGCCCAGCGTGCTCGCCTCATCGACAGCCCGGCGGTTATCATCGCGCGCCTCTATGCGGTGCGCGGCGTCCGCCGTGAACATTCCGCCGCGGCAATAGCCGGACAGTTCCAGCCCTGCGTCGCGCACCGCGCGCGCCGCGCGGTCAAGTCCGATCGCCGCGACCTGGTCGCGCCAGGGATCGATGGCGCGGATGCCGTGCCGCGCGCAGGCGTCGATGATCTGCGCCAGATCGCCCTGCTTGCGGACGGTCGCGGTATTGAGCGACAGCCAGCGATGATCGGTCGAAAAATCCCGCATCACGCTTCGATGCCGCGGAGCGCCAGCACCGCCTTCATGCGCCGCGTCGCCAGTTCCGGATTGGCGAGCAGCCCGGCCTGGTCCGCCAGCCGGAACAGCTCGGCCAGATGCAGCGTCGAGCGCGTGCTCTCCTGCCCGCCGACCATGGTGAAATGATCCTGATGACCGTTGAGATAAGCCATGAACACGATGCCGGTCTTGTAGAACCGCGTCGGCGCCTTGAAGATATGGCGCGATAGCGGCACCGTCGGCCCCAGCACGTCGTGGAATCCTTGCGCATCGCCGGCGGCCAGCCGCGACAGCGCATAGGACGCGGCAGGCGCGATGGCGTCGAAGATGCCGAGCAGCGCGTGCGAGAAGCCCTGTTCGTCGCCGGCGATCAGTTCGGCGTAATTGAAATCATCGCCGGTATACATCCTGACGTTTTTGTCGAGCCGGCGGCGCATGTCGATCTCGCGCTGCTTGTCGAGCAGCGAAACCTTGACGCCATCGACCTTCGCCGCGTTGGCGTTGACGACGCCGACCGCGACATCCATCGCCCGGTCGAGGTTCGATGTGCCCCAGTAATTCGCCAAGGCCGGGTCGAACATGTCGCCGAGCCAGTGGATGATCACGGGCTGGGCTGTCTGCGACAGTATGCGGTCGTACACTTTGGCGTAGTCATCCGCGTTGCGGCCGATCTTGGCGAGCGCCCGGGACGCCATCAGGATGATGCGGCCATCAGCCTTCTCGACTGCCGCGATCTGCTCCTCATAGGCGCGGATCACGTCGTCGAGACTCCTGGCGTCCCGCGGCGCGAGATGATCGGTGCCGGCGCCGGCAAATACCAGCGCATTGCCGCGCGCCTTCGCAGCCCTTACCGAGCGCTGGATCAGTTGCAGCGAGGTCGGCCAGTCCAGCCCCATGCCGCGTTGCGCGGTGTCCATGGCTTCGGCGACACCGAGGCCGAGGTCCCAGACATGCTCGCGAAACGCGATGGTTTTGTCCCAGTCGACCGCTGCCGTCAGCCAGGGATCGACATCGGCGAGCGGATCAGAAACCACATGCGCCGCGGAAAACGCCACGCGGTTCAGCGCGCCCTGAAGTTTTGCGGGAAACGGGCGCGACGCCGCGAGGCGATAGGTCTCGATCGACCGGTTGGCGCTCGGCAATTTCAGCTGATACGACGAGACGGGCAAGACCGGCTTGTTCATGATCGTGACCTCCTCACACCCTAATCGGGGTGACGTCGACCCAGCGCCGCTCGCGCCAGCTCTGCAGCGCGCATTCGGCAAGCTGCACGCCCTTGGCGCCTTCCAGCAGCGTATACTTGTACGGCGCGTCCTCGCAGACATGGCGAATGAACATTTCCCACTGCTCCTTGAAGCCGTTGTCGTAAGTGTTGTTCTCCGGCAACTTCTGCCAATCGGCGTAGAAATCGTGCAGGCGCTTTTCGTCCGGGTTCCACACCGGCCGCGGCGTCGCCTGCCGCGCCTGGATCATGCAGTCGGTGAGGCCTGCTACCGCCGAGCCGTGGGTGCCGTCGACCTGGAAGGTGACGAGGTCGTCGCGATAGACCCGCGTCACCCAGGACATGTTGATATGCGCGATCACGCCGCCCTTGAGGCGGAAGGTCGCGTAGGCGGAATCATCCGCGGTCGCCTTGTACTTCGCGCCCCTCTCGTCCCAGCGCTCGGGAATATCCGTGGAGCCGAGGCAGCTCACGCTTTCGACCTCGCCAAAGAGATTATCGAGCACGTAGCGCCAATGGCAGACCATGTCGAGAATGACGCCGCCGCCGTCTTCGCTGCGATAGTTCCACGACGGCCGCTGCGCTTCCTGCCAGTCGCCCTCGAACACCCAGTAGCCGAACTCGCCGCGCACCGCGAGCATCCGGCCGAAGAAACCGGAATCGCGCAGGAAGGCGAGCTTCTTGAGACCGGGCAGGAACAGCTTGTCCTGTACGGTGCCGTGCTTTAGGCCCCTGCCGTTGGCGAGCTTCACCACCGCCACAGCTTCCTCGAGGTTGGTCGCGATCGGCTTTTCGCAATAGACATGCTTGCCGGCATTGATCGCTTTGGTCAGCAAGGACGGCCGCGCCTGCGTGGTCGCGGCGTCGAAGAACACGGCGTCGTTCTTGTCCGCCAGCGCCTTGTCGAGATCGGTGGTCCAGCGCGCAACGGCAAAGCGCTTGGCCAGACCTTCAACTTTGTCCGCATCGCGGCCGACCAGAATCGGATCCGGCATGATGCGGTCGCCATTGCCGAGCAACACGCCGCCATGGTCGCGGATCGCGATGATGGAGCGGATCAGATGCTGGTTGAGTCCCATGCGGCCGGTGACACCGTTCATGATCACGCCGAGGCGTTGCGTCGTCATAGTGATTGCTCCTGCAGGGTTTTTGCTTTTGGTTGTTGAAGCGGCGGTAGCGCCGACCAGTCTGGATGCACGGCTGTGGCAAAACCCGGCGAGGTCAACGATCCCGTCAGGAGGTCGCCGTCGTGGATCGCCAGCCGGATGGTGTTGCCGTTGCGGGCGTAGAGATCGGGATGCGCGTTGAGAAACGAGTCCGCCTCGCCGACGGGCGTATCGCCAAAGCCATCGACATAATGATGGCCGTTACGCTCGGCATGGGTGACGCCGATCAGCGCGCCGAGCGCGAGATCCTGTTGCACGCCAAGCCCGGCCTGACAGGTCAGGTCTTCGCCGGTGATAAGGAATTTGTCCCTCTGCGCGCTCCATTTGGCGGCGCGGGTCGCATTGACCACCGACTTGTAGATGCCCTTGCAGGATTTCGAGGAGACGCCGCGGTAGCCGAGCGCCCGCGCGACGGGGAACGCGTCATAGCAATCGTCGGCCTCGTCGATGATGAAATCGCGTCCAGCGAGCGCGCCGAGCGGCGACGCCCGTGTGATATCGCGCGGCATCGGCTGCTCGATATAGAGCAGTTTTGTCGCGATCGGCGAAAGCGCGCTGTCGCGATCGAGACGATCGACCAGCGTGTTCAAGGCCTTGAGGTCGGCATATTGCTCGTTGGCGTCCAGCGTGACGCGGTAGTCACGCGAAAGCTTGGCAAGCTCATTGCCGATACGGGTCAGGCGCGCGGCATCAGCATCGGGATCCCCGTTGAGCTTGAGCTTGAAATAGCGCGCGCCGGCATTTTCGTTGGTATCGGCGACACCGCAGGTACCCTCGATCCGGTCATCGAGGCCGACGGTATGCCTGATCGCCACGCGATCGAGCCGCCGCGTCCGTGCGAGAAACTGCGCGATGTCGTCGCCGGCAAGGTCAGGCGACAACCGCGCATCGATGCCGGCGACATTCCCCGCCATGCCGTCGAAGAAATTGACGCCGGTGCCGCGCAACAGCGCATCCAGGATCGCCTTGTCGATCTCCGCCGGCCCGTAAGCCGCCGCCAGCGGCGGGATATCTTCCTTCGCGCAGGCGTCGACCTGCGCGGTGATGCATGAAGCGTGCAGGCCGAATGCAGTCTCGAAGCCGGACCTGGCGAGATAAAGATCGCGCGCGATATCAAGCGAACGCCTGAGTTCCGCAACCGTTTGTTCGGGCGAAAGATGTGGGCGCTTGTCGAACCATTTCGGCACCATCAATTCGGCGCTGGCGCCGACCGATGTACGACCGCTTTCGAGTTCGATCTCGGCGCGCACGAAAGCCTGGGAAGCGGCGTTGATGACGATAGCGCCGAACCGGAATGGCCGGGTGAAACGCACCGGGCGTTCGAAAAGCGCAATGTCCCGTACGGTCAAACGCAGCGGCATGGCGTAAAACCTCAATCCAGCGCGCTTTGGGTGAAGAAATGTTTGCGGATGCGCTGCACCAGTTCGGTGAACACGGGATCGGCCATGGCGTCGAGCGAGCGCGGGCGCGGCAGCGGCACGTCGTAAATCGCGGCGATTGAGCCTGGCCGCTCGGTCATGACCAGCACGCGATCGGCGAGAAACACCGCCTCGGGAATCGAATGCGTGATCAGCAGCACGGTCTTTCCGGTTTCGCGTTGAATCCGCATCAGCTCGACGTTCATGCGCTCGCGCGTCATCGCATCCAGCGCGCCGAACGGCTCGTCCATCAGGATGATTTTGGGATCGTGCACCAGCGCCCGGCAGATCGAGGCGCGCTGCTGCATGCCGCCGGACAATTGCCAGGGCAATTTCCTCTCGAAGCCTTCGAGGCCGACCAGCTTCAACAGCGCCTTGGCGCGCGGCAGATATTCATGGCGCGGCAGCCGCTTCATGTCGATCGGCAGCATGACGTTGTTGAGAATGTTGCGCCAGGGCAAGAGCAGCGCATTCTGGAATACGATGCCGACATTGCCGTGCGGCTTGTCGACCTTCTCGCCCTCGACGAGAATCTCGCCGGTCGAGGGCGGCAGCAGCCCGGAGATCATCTTCAGCAGCGTGGACTTGCCGCATCCGGAGGGTCCGACCACAACAAAGAACTCGCCGGCGTTGATATGGAAATCCAGCGGTCGTAACGACGGCACGTCGCCATCGCGCGACCGGTAGGTTTTCGACACTCCCGACAGTTGAATTCCCGGCGTGCCGGAGGCCGCGCGATCGGACACCACGCGAAGATGCGCGCCCGATTGATTGACGGCTGAAGTTTTGGTCGCTGCGTTCATTCAGCTTGTTCCGATCGAAAGCCTTACCGGGGAGCCGTCATTGCGAGGAGCGAAGCGACGAAGCAATCCATATCTTTTTTCCGGATCAATGGATTGCTTCGCTGCGCTCGCAATGACGGGGAGACGTCACTTCGGCAGATAATCATTGGTGTAAAACGCTTTCGGATTTTCCCTGGCCTTGGCATCGAGGCCGCCATATTCGACCATCAGATTGACCGAGTCGGTCATGTTCTGGTCGGTCACCTGGAACGGGCGCCTGGCCCTGGTTTCCGGCGTGCGATAAAGCGGGATCGTCAGCTCAAAGCCCTGCGTGAGCGTGGCGATCTTGCCGCCTTTCGGATTGGCGTCGAGGATCGATTGCGCGGCCCCCTTCGGGTCCTTCTCGGCGGCCTCGACGGCCTTGGTAGTCGCGGCCATGAAGCGTTTGACCAGATCGGCGTTGGCCTTGACGTAGTCGGTGTTGGCGATGATCCCCGAACTCACCATGTTGATGCCGTAGTCGGCGAACTTGATCGGATAGACGTCCTTGCCGGTGGCGTCCTTGATCTTCATCGACTGGTCCATGACATAGCCGAGCAACAGATCGGCCTGTCCGTTGATGACGGCGTTGAGCTTGGTCTGGCCGTCGCCGGCGACGGTGGTAAAGTCGCCTTCCTTGAGGCCGGTCTTCTTCAGAAACAGCGGCCAGATCTGCGTCATGGAATCCGCCGGCGTGATCGCCACCGTCTTGCCCTTGATATCCTCAGGCTTCCTGATGTTCTTGTCGACAAAACCCATCACCGACATCGGGCTGGTCTGCAGCAACACGCCGACGGCAACCACCGGCGCGCCCTTGACCGCCGCGCGCATCATGGTGGGCACGTCGACATAGCCGAAATCCGCCGTCTTGGCCGCCACGGCTTGCGTGGTCGCCGCCGAGCCGCGGCCTTCCTGGATTTCAAGATCGATATTTTCCGCCGCGTAAAGTCCCTTGGCCTTGCCGTAATAGAACGGCGCGTGCTCGCCATAGACATACCAGTTGAGCATCAGCACGACCTTGTCCGCCGCCAGAGCGGGCATCGTCGCGAGCGCCGTCGCGATCAGCGCCGTCGCAAGCGCCGCCATCCATCGCACCATGTCATCCTCCCTGTTTTCGTCATGGCGAGGAGCGTGAGCTCCGAAGCAATCCATTCTCCGCTTGCGGGCACGCATTCGCGCGGCCCGTTGGCTCGCAATGACGACTAATCCTGTGTTGTTGTTTCTGTCCAGCGATCCTTTACGCGGCGAAAATGATGTCCTCGCGCTGGCTGACATGCCAGGGAACCACGA
>Ga0073928_10004290_pt1 | contig 21281 bp, 19 predicted proteins | sample PaiPotPPA55metaG_FD_76969 | JGI IMG/M metagenome (GOLD analysis project Ga0073928, IMG submission 76969) | Iron sulfur acid spring bacterial and archeal communities from Banff, Canada, to study Microbial Dark Matter (Phase II) - Paint Pots PPA... ...
ATAAAACGTGGAAGCTTTTACGCCTGGATGGCGCACTAATATCCGCGCCAGCTCAAAGCCGGTGTAGCCCGTAACGCCCACGACCGCGATGTGATCGAGATTTCTCATTTCATCAAAGATTCGATGCGCCGTTGCAGCGATTCGCGGGTCTTTTTAGTTGGCGTGATGATCAGCACCGTATCGTCACCCGCGATGGTTCCGGCAATTTCAGGGAACTTGGCCCCATCCACTGCTGCAGCCAGTGGCTGCGCCCCGCTGGGCGGCGTTTTCAGTACCAGCAGATTTTCAGCCGGCCGGATGTCCAGCAGAAATTCACCCAGCGCTCGAGCCAGCGGCGGGAGCGGCGATTGATCTTCGGGAAGCACGGAAGCGGATTTGTAGCCGCGCTGCGTTTTGATCAACCGGAGCTCTTGTATGTCGCGAGACAGTGTGGCCTGCGTCACGCGCAGCCGCTGTGCCGCGAGTCTTCTCCGCAAATCTTCTTGATTGACGATGGACCCGTCGCTCACCAGCCGAAGAATTTGACCGTGACGAAATGTTTTGCCTGCGCTCACCGGCTCCTCAAAAACAAATATACAGCGTACTGTATTTTTATACAGTCCCGCGCCACGCGAGTCAACGCTTTTATGGAGTTCTTTAGTGCCGCTGGTCGAACGGATGAAACAGAACTGGCCCCCCGGGCAGTGGTGTAGCATTCGTCGCACTGTCCCGACGCGCACTAGATTTTACAGGCGTAGAGTGGTTACCTATCATGAACGGCATTTTGGCGCGCTATGACGAACGCTTGCGAAATCACCGGCTGCAAAACGGAAGTCCCACCCGCTCTGCGTGAGGACCAGGTGTGCGTTCTGCATTTTACTTTGTCGGTGGAAAATAGTTGCGCGGGTATGCGCCGGGAGACGGCGCTGGGCAATGCACCGCACGAACGCCAGCGCGAAATCATGAAATTCATCGCCGAACATGGCGAGCGCCTGGCCCGCGTCGCTACCAGTGGCTTGCCGCTTACCGATGATCTAAAGGCCCGGATTCTCAGCACTTTCCTCACGCTCATGAACCTGCGCGAAAATCTCGATCGCTCCAACATGAGAAGTTCGTTCGGCCGCACCAGCCAATTGTTGCGTTAGTTCGTCGCCTACCAGCTTTGTAAACCAGCAAATCCGTTACATTAGCTTTACATTGGGCACCTTGACGCCCGCTATACCGCGAGAGACCATATATTTAGCTTCGGAGCGCTGCTTATCTCGAAGTTGCAGCCCGCCCAGCAGGGGTAATCCAATGACTCTCCGTACTTTTTCTCGTATCGCTTCTATCTCAATCGTGGCCGTGCTGTGTCTCGGACTTCATCCTGTTTATACGGCTGCGAGCCATGCGCGCATCATCCGGCTCAGTCTGGTGCAGGGCGATGTGCGCATTCTGCATGACTCCAAAGGCGATCCGCTGGCCAACGACAAAGCCCCTTGGGAGCGCGCCGAGTTAAATCTCCCCATTCGCCAGCATGATGTGCTGGCCACCGATAATGGCCGCGCCGAAGTGGAATTTGAAAATGGTGCGATGGCCTTCCTGAACGAAAATTCGGTGCTTGAATTTTTCGATCTGTCCCTCGATGACGGTTCTCTCACGACTCGGCTCATTCTTCGTCAAGGCACCGGGTCATTTTATGTGAACCCCGCGCACGATGATTATTTCAGCGTTACTGGTGGTGATTTCACCGCCGCAGCGGCCGGTCGTACAAATTTCCGCATGGACAATTTCGATGACGGCAGCACCGTGGCGGTCATCAAGGGCCAAGTTTCCGTGGTGCACAAGAAGGAAAACCAACTTCTGGAGAAGGGCCAGTCTTTTACGATGTCCGCGAACGGCGCTAGCAGTGTCAGCGGCGCTCCGCAGGGTGACGATTTCGATCACTGGGTCTCAGGCCGCGAAGACAGCGTAGTCACCGCCACCAATGCGGCGATGCAATATTCAAATACTTCTTCTTACGTTTCTGGATTCGGCGATCTGTACACCTACGGCGGTTTTTATCCTATCGCGGGCATGGGTTACGGATGGCAACCTTACGGTGCCGGGATCGGCTGGTCGCCGTTTGACTACGGCTACGGCAACTGGTTTTATGGTTCGCAATTTGGCTGGTCCTTTATTGGAAGCCAACCATGGGGATGGCTGCCTTACCACTATGGCGGCTGGATCTTTGAACCTGGGATCGGTTGGCTGTGGACTCCCAGCGGATTCCGTGGTGGCAACGTGCCGGTTAAATTCCACCCCGCCACCGCGACGTTTGTGCGGTCCGGCAGCACCGTGGCGATGGTTCCCACTCATCCGCAGGATAGCGGCAGCAAGACGCCGTTAAATCTCGCGCACGTTATGCCGCTGACTTCCGCTAGTGGAGCTCAGGCGGTTTCAGCCGGCGCCGGCAACAACTGGAAAGTTGTAAAAGAAGTTCCCGCTCAGACTTTGGTTTCGCACGCAAGCCCTACTACGGTTCCCGCTCGGAGCGCGCGCACACTTGATTCCACGGGCGCTTCTGCGCAGCCCAAGAGTTCAACCATTACCTACGACGCCAACGAGCATCGCTTTGTGAATAGCAACGTGAATGCCAACTCGGCTGCGTCGACTTCGTCAGCGGCAACTTCGTCGGCTATGACTTCGTCGGCGACGGCAGCAAGAAGTTCATCCACCGTCACCTCCGCCACTGCCGTTGCTCGCAGCACGACCGTAGACAGGCAAGTTCGGTCAGTTCCTTCCGCATCATCTCGTGTAGCGGCTCCGCCTCCCGCTCCTCGATCCTACGCGGGTGCTCGCGGAGGAAATTTTGGCGGCAGCTCCGGGGCACGCGGGGCGAGCTCTGCGATGAGCACATCTAGCCATGCAACCATGTCGTCAGCTTCTCGCGGCTCATCTGGAGGCGGACGCGCTCATTAATTGGGATTAAATTCTCGGGCAGACAGTATGTGGTTTGTAGGTCGCGGCTTTAGCCGCGACATGAACGAGCCGATAAGCACGGGCTTTTAAGTCCCAAGAATCAAGTAGGTTTGTTGTTGCGGCTAAAGCCGCGACCTACAAGTCTTGAGGGACGCAAATCGTCACCAGAAAACCATGCCCGCATATCCCACGACGGCGGAAGGATCTCCTGCGCGGTCAGCTGACGTAGCATAGCGAATCAATTCCGCTTTGCTTGCTTTCAATACTTGTAAAGCTGTGAGCATCGCGACCGCCGGGCCCAATCCGCACATGGAAATTTCTTCGTTTCGGCAAACATCGTATAAACCGCGCGCATCCATGCTCATTAATTGCTCGATGGCTTTATGGTCTTTCACGCGGGTTGTAGCATCATCTTCGTAGTGATTCAGGTCGGAGCTGGTCACTATCAGGACTTCGTCGTTCTCCGCTGCGAGCACGCTGCCAATCGCTTCTCCTACACTTAGCAAAGTTTCAAAGTGCGCGGTACCCAGCGCAATCGGCACGAAATGAAAATCTGGATTGAGGACTTGGAGAAAGGGGATCTCCATTTCTAAAGAATGTTCTTTGCTATGGGCTACGGGATCTTCGATTAGCAACGGGCAAGCTGCGCGGAGCTTCTCAGCCAACTCACGATCGATCTCCGCATTCCCTAATGGAGTACGCCACACGCCATCGGAAACAATAGCCGCCGGCGAACCGGGAGGGCGATGGCGGACGCCGAGGATCAGGACCTTTTTCGGGATGCGAATGCTCGAAAACACCGCGCCAGCCACGTGGCCGGAAAACATCAGGCCGGCGTGTGGAACCAGGGAGGCCTTTACGCTCCGAGGCGCGAATCCCTTTTGTGGGGTGAGGTACTCGCTAATCTGGGTGGACAGTTCGGCGGGATCGGAGGGATAAAAACGACCGGCAACAGCGGGAAGACGAACCATTTGCTTCGCGGATTACAGGGCCTTGGAAGGTTTGCCTTTGAGCTTGATCGCTTGCATGTTAGAGCCGTCGTACAACACCGTTATTTTGTCGCCGTACTGGTATCCGCCTTTATCGACAATTGCCTGCATTTTGGCGGAGGCTTGCGGCGAAAGAGCGAATGTTTGTATCGCCATATCATTGCCCTTGGCGCGCACGGTGATCTGCGCGATATTCGCGTTCATCACGTAACCTTCAAATTTGCTTAATCCGGTTGGTTTGGGCTTTATCGCATTCACCACGATAGGCACGGCCGTATCCAGCACGATCGGTACAACCGTCGCGGGGGTCTGCGCCTGCGCGCGCGGGCACATTACCATCGCGGAGAACGCGAGTGGCAATGCAAATCCGGCCGCTTTAAACAAACTTTTCATTCCATTTCATCCGTGGCGATTCGCAAAGACTTCAGGAATCGCACGTCCTGCGGGGTCATCGACAGCCGCGCGGGAATCTTCTTGGTTGTTACTTCGCCTTCTTCCATGAATGAGTCTTGATCTACCTGGATGCGCAGAGATTCCAGGAAGCGGCGATCCTGGGTGGTCAACGAGCTAGCTTCGCCAGACGAGGCATCGCGCTTCGCCAAGCCGATGGTGGCGTCCAACTTCAACACAATGTCGTAGCCGTGCGCGCGCACTCCTGCAATCGCGCCGGTAATGCGGTCAGAGTCGGACACCGTGTCATTGATCGCGTGTCCCAGTTCGCGCAGCAAGTTCTTCAGGTGATCGTCTAGTTGCAAGGCGGTTCTCCCCTACTCTTCGGCCATTTTAGGCCCACGTTTGATTGGATACAAGTGAGCTTCAAGTTGTTGTCTCCAATCCGTTCACAGGTCTTAGGGACACGCGGGGGCGGTCTGGGAGGCCTGCTATGCCAGTACCCACAGGACCACGTGGGGCGAATGGCTTTTACGCTAAGATACGAGCATGTCTTCCGCTGCAAGCTTGCCAGGCGCGCGAATCAAACGCGGCGGCTTCAGCCGCTTGTGGAGAACGCTAAAGCAGCTTTTTCATGAAGTCGTGGGCGCAATCTTCGCGGTGCTGGCATTCTCCTGGTTGAACGCCGCGATTCGCGCATGGTCCCGTGACGCCGCCTACTGGCTGGTGGCTATTGCGGTCGTAGTCGGCGGTCTATTTGTGTTTTTTGCGGTTACGTCGTTTCAGCGCGCACGAAAAATCTAGCGGCCTGCGACAACACGGCACAAACGTTGATAATTTATGTCCGATTCTGATTCCAAACCATCTGCTCCCGCGGTTCGCCGCCCGGATCGCAAAGAAAAGTTCACTACACTTTCAGGGCTGCCACTCGAGTCCGTATACACTGCTGAAAATGTGGCTTCTGAGAATCCTGAAGAGACCATAGGCTACCCAGGCGAATTTCCTTACACCCGCGGAATTTATCCGACGATGTATCGCGGCCGTTTTTGGACCATGCGCCAGTACGCGGGTTTCGCGAGCGCCGCGGAGTCTAACGAGCGTTATCGCTATCTTCTCGGCAAAGGCCAGGTGGGACTTTCCGTAGCGTTCGACTTGCCAACGCAAATCGGCATGGATTCGGATCATCCCCTGGCCCACGGAGAAGTAGGCAAAGGAGGCGTGGCTATCGATTCCATCGAAGATATGGAAATTCTCTTCGACCACATCCCGCTCGAAAAAGTTTCCACCTCCATGACCATCAACTCCACCGCGGCAATTCTTCTTTGTCTGTATGTGGCGGTGGCAAAAAAGCAGGGCGCCAACCTTGGCAAGCTTTCAGGCACGGTGCAGAACGACATTCTCAAAGAATATATCGCGCGCGGAACGTACATTTATCCGGTGCGGTCGGCGATGCGGATCGTGACGGATATTTTTTCGTGGTGCAGCAAGCATCTGCCGAAGTGGAACACGATCTCTATCTCCGGCTATCACATTCGTGAAGCCGGCTCCACGGCTATCCAGGAAGTTGCCTTCACGCTGGGAGACGGGATGGCTTATGTTCAAGCAGCGCTTGATGCGGGGCTGGCCGTCGACGACTTTGCGCCTCAGTTGTCTTTCTTCTTCAATGCGCACAACGATCTGCTGGAAGAAATTGCGAAGTTTCGCGCCGCACGCCGCCTGTGGGCGCGCATCATGCGGGACCGATTCCATGCTAAAGACCCGCGCTCGTGGCTGTTGCGTTTTCACGCGCAGACGGCCGGCTCTTCGCTTACCGCGCAGCAACCAGAAAATAATATTGTCCGCGTGGCAATTCAGGCGTTAGCGGCGGTGCTGGGCGGGTGCCAGTCGCTGCATACGAATTCGCTCGATGAAGCGTTGGCCCTGCCCACCGAAGACGCCGCTCTGATCGCGCTACGCACCCAACAGATCATCGCGCACGAAACTGGCGTCACCAATACCATCGATCCGGTGGCGGGCTCTTACGCCATCGAACAGTTGACCAACGAAATTGAAGCGGGCGCCCAAACGTACATCGACAAAATTCACGCCATGGGCGGCCCGCTAGATGGGACGCTGCGAGCCATCGAATCTGGATTCATCCAGGGCGAAATTCAAAAGGCGGCCTATGAATTTCAGCGCGCGGTGGAGAAGAATGAGCAAATCGTGGTGGGGGTGAACGATTTTAAGGTGGAAGAAGAGCGGCCTATTACAATTCTTCGGGTGGAAGAGCAAATCGCTCGCGATCAGATCGAACGGCTCAAAGCTTTTCGCCTGAAGCGAGACGCCCCGCGCGTCAGGAGCGTTCTTGCCGAATTGGCGCGCAGAGCGTCAGGAGCTGAGAATCTTTTGCCTGGCATTCTTGATGCCGTTGAAAATAATGCCACGGTCGGCGAAATTTCAGATACCCTGCGTCATGTGTTCGGCGAATACCAGGAGTCCGTCGTAATTTAATTCTGGACCATGAAACTGATCCTTGCCTCCGCGTCGCCGCGTCGCGCTGAAATTCTACGTGAAGCGGGCGTAGCGTTTACGGTTATGTCTTCGGCGGTAGATGAGACGCCGATCCCTGGCGAATCCCCGAGCGATCACGTGCATCGGCTGGCCAGGGCCAAAGCGGAGCTTGTCGCGGCACGGTCGGTAGGGCCTGCAATTGTGATCGGCGCCGACACCGTGGTGGTGCTGGACGGCCAAATCATCGGCAAGCCGCGTTCCGTGGAGGACGCGCGACGAACGCTCGAATTGCTGTCCGGGCGCACTCATTCGGTGGTGACAGGCGTCATGCTGATTCGTCTTCCGGATGCTGAGCGCCGCGGTTTTGTGGAGACAACGCAGGTGCAGTTTTCCGCAATTTCACCGGAGGAAATTTTGCGTTACCTGGCTACCGATGAGCCCTATGACAAAGCCGGAGCTTACGCGATTCAGGGCCGGGCCGGGCGGTATATCCCGCGCATTGAAGGTTGTTATTTTAATGTCGTGGGTATGCCGTTGGCGCGGTTGTGGCAAGAACTGATGGCGCTAGGGTGGTCAGACGAATTTCTCGATTAAGATCCCTGTCAGGCGATCCTGAACTGCAAATCCGTTTTCTGAGCGCGTCCATCGTTCGAACGGGATGTCGACGCGCCGACAATTGAACGAAATGTCGACACGCCGACAATTGAACGAAATGTCGACACGCCGACAATCGCACGAGATGTCGACGCGCCGACAATTTCGCAAGATGTCGCCTTACAGATGTCGACCCGTCGACAATTGCGTTTGCTGACTCCGGCAGAACTCCGAGAACCTTATTCGTGTAACGGAATGTTGTTTCACGTGGAACAAGATGCTGTTTGACGTGGAACAAAAATGCTGTTTCACGTGGAACAAAATGCTGTTTGACGTGGAACAAAAATGCTGTTTCACGTGGAACAAAATGCTGTTTCACGTGAAACAACAATTGCACATGCTGACGCCGACGGTTCTCAATCAAGGAAAGTTACTCGTTCGTCTAAGGAAAATGTTGTTTCACGTGGAACAGAATGCTGTTTCACGTGAAACAGATTTGATTCGAACGGAGTGCTGTTCGAACGCGCAACGGTTCGAACGGTCTGTCATTCGAATGGAGCGGCCCTCTTGGCTGGTGGAATAAAAAAGGCGGCTCAGTGGCCGCCTTTCTACACGGAAATTTTTCGCTGCGACCTATCTAGCCGCCAGCCGTAACTTATTCCTGCTTTTTCTCTTCAGCCGGCTTCTCGGTAGGCGTGCTGGATTGAGCTGGCGTATTGGTCGGCGGCTGGTTCGCGCCACTCATGCCTTCCTTGAAGCCACGCACACCTTCACCCATTCCACGCATCAATTCCGGAATTTTGCGGCCCCCAAACAACACAAGGATTACGACGGCAACAACTAAGATATGCATTGGACTTTCAAACATGTGCCTACCCACCTTTCAAGCCGGACGAATCGGCCGAGTTTAAAACCACTGCGTTTTCTCACGGTTGGATTGACGCTTTTTCACTTGTTGGCCATGGCAGGTACGCAATAAGCCACAATCCGATGAGATTCGCAATAGGAACAAAATACACGAGACACCAAGCTGCATTGAAACCCATCCGACGCAATATTTTGGCGATAGGGATCACCACGCCGACAGAAGCCGCGAGCACCAGCAAGAGAATTAGCCAGTGCATCGGAAATTCCATAGCCGCCTCCTGCCACTCTAATAATCGTCGAAAAGACCGCAAATACACCTAAGTCGAAGTTAAAGTATAACACGCTCATCGCCCGCCCGGCGTGTCACCCTTTCGCGGTCCAGGTACTCCAGCAAGGGTATCGCATACTTCCGGGTGATTCCGGTCAAGTCTTTGAACGCCGGCACAGAGATGCGTTCGCCCCTGCTGGTCTTATACGCAGAAAGCCGCTCCTTCAGATGTGCCAGCGCCGCTTGATGGAAAATCAGGTCGGGCGACACGCGAATCAAGCTTTTTTCGCGTAGCAGCATATGGAGCAACTTTTCGGCCCGTTTGGCTTCCACGGATAGCCCGGCAAGCACATCTTTCACCGCGGGTACGGCCAAGCCGCCAGCTCGAAATGCCGCCTCGATTTTTACCTTGGCCGCTTGCTCGTCGGGCTGCAGGGTGATGGCGCTGCCGGCGCGCTTAACAATTTCGCCATGCACGTCTAACTTATTCTGTGCGGTTAAATCGGCAAGCGCCGCGCGAAATACGTCCGGTTTCACGCGCCTTCCTATACTAGACCGCAAATCTTCCCGGGTTATTCCAGGCATCAGCGGATTTTCGCGCTGGAAGCGGTCTATCTTTTCGCTAATCGCGTTGCGCAGGCTTTCAAATATGCCGCCGGCTATCAATAATGGGCGTTCGTCGCCAATGGCTTTCACGACTCCGGAGGAGGATAGGGCCCTTATGGTTTCCTGAAGCTCCTTTTCCCGCCAATCGATGTGCGCGGCTATTTCCTCATAGGGTAATCCCATGGGCGCCCGCTCTACCATGGCGGTAAGCACGTGAGCAGGCGTACCGTCGCGAAGAGTTTCCAGGAATTTGATTCTGCCGGTGTCGCGCGAAAGCGGACGTCGCGCCAGGGGATCCAGAATCACGCCGCCACCGATCGTGGTGACCGGGCTAAATTGCCGCACGATGAAGCGTTCGCCGGCTACCAGCACCGTTTCATCCTGCAGAACAAGATGAGCCAGGGCGGTTTGACCGGGTGCGAGCTCGCTCGCGCCATAAAGCAAAATCTCCGCAACGGTTTCGGCGGTTGAGGCATGAAAATGTACGCGTTCGCGATGCTTCAGCTTGTGTGTGCCAGCCAGCAAAGTAAATTGCGCATCAATTCTGCGTGTTGCGCGAAACTTTCCGGGCTCCGCCAGGGTCATGCCGCGTCTTACGGCGGTGTGATCGATTCCTGCAAGGTTTACAGCGGTGCGTTGACTGGCAAATGCTTGCGCGACAGCTTGTCCGCCGGTCTGCACACCGCGAACGCGAAGGCGCTTCCCGCCAGGCAACAGTTCCACCTCGTCGCCAGTTTGTACGGTGCCGGAGATCAACGTGCCGGTTACCACTGTTCCAAAGCCTTTCATGGCGAAGGCGCGATCGATCGGCAGACGAAACGATCGCGTGGCGTCCTTGCCGCTGACTTGTGTCGCAGCATGGTGAAGGGCACGTTTTAATTCCGGGATGCCAGCGCCGGTTTTTGCGCTGACGGGTACAATTGCCGATCCCTGCAGAAAAGAACCGCGCACATATTCTTCGATTTCGAGTTGTGCGAGTGTCAGCGCGTTGTCATCGACGAGCTCGCTCTTGGTCAGCGCGACAACGCCGTGTTTCACGCCCAACAGTTTGCAGATATCAAAATGCTCTCGCGTTTGTGGCTTGATGGATTCGTCGGCGGCAATCACCAGGAGCATCAGATCTATTCCGGCGGCGCCCGCCAGCATGTTGCTCACAAACCGTTCGTGGCCGGGGACGTCAATGAAGCCAAATTTGATGCCTTGGTCTTCCAGAAACGCAAAGCCCAGATCAATGGTGATGCCTCGGCGTCTTTCTTCCGCGAGGCGGTCCGGATCTGTTCCGGTGAGCGCTTCGACCAAAGAAGATTTGCCGTGGTCTATATGTCCAGCGGTGCCGACGATTACGCTTTTAAGATTTACGGTCATAAGAGATAAATTTATTTGAAATTAATTCGCGTCTCAGAAGCCGCCGCGGTTCGCTTTCGCTCAGTACTGTGACCACTGCGTGCTAGAATCGGCCATCGGTCATGACTCGCCTTTGTTGCACGCGTTTCGAACGCGCGGCCCGTAAGCTCGGCTGGTTGCGCATCGCCGGACTGGATGAAGCTGGTCGCGGCGCGCTGTTCGGCCCGGTGGTCGCCGCAGCGGTGATTCTGAATCCCAAGCGGCGCATCGTGGGCCTGGACGACTCCAAGAAACTGGTGGCCGAGCGCCGTGGCGAGCTTGCGCCGCGCATTCGCGAACACGCGCTGGCATGGTCGGTCGCCGAAATTGATGCGCAACGCATCGACGCCTGGAATATTTATCAAGCCAGCCGCCAAGCCATGACCGCGGCACTCAATCAGCTTTCCATTCTTCCCGATTATCTGCTGCTTGACGCTATGAAACTGGATGTTCTGATCGAACAAAAATCCCTGATCCACGGAGATGCCCGCAGCGTCTCCATCGCTGCTGCTTCCATCCTGGCCAAAACCCATCGCGACGCGCGCATGCAGGAGTGGGACGCAGTGTACCCCCAGTACGGCCTGGGCCGGCATAAAGGTTACGCCACCGCCGATCATCTGGAAGCCCTGCGCCAGCATGGGCCCAGTCCTCTGCATCGCCATTCCTTCGCGCCGGTACGAGAATCGAACTGTTGGGCGGTGGGGGCTACGCAAATCTCGTTTCTGCAGGAGATAGAACCAGCGGAAGGAACCGCCGAGGCCGCCGTCGTTCCGTTGCAAAATGCTTAACCGGAACGAGAAAAAGTGTTTGCGGTGTTCGCTATGGCTTCGCCGTGGTGTCGCGCGGCGGTTCCAGCTTTGCACGGTAATAACTGGCTGCTCACAGGGGAGTTCGCCTTCATTGACTTGTTTTTCTTCAGCCTGTTAGCGTAACAGGATAACGTTGCGGGTCACCACGAAACCCCAGCGATTGAGGAGAACGTCTCGGACAGGGTTCACAGCCGTCCGCTAGGGTGCTACTTGCCGCAGTATTGGGTAGCCTGGCGGCGAAACACGTTTATTGTCCCGGTTAACGCATGGCTTATAACAAAAGCAAATACGTCGAAGCCGCCCAGAAGCTGTTAAATCAGGGCAAAGTTGCGCAGGCTATCGCCGAATACCAGCAAGTCCTCAAATTTGAGCCCCGCGATCAAGTCACGCTGATGACTGTTGGGGAGCTTTACATTCGCCAAGGCGAAACTTTTCAAGCCATCGATTATTTTGAGCGGCTGGCGCAGATTTTTGTCGGGGACGGCTTTCTGACGAAGGCCATCGCTGTTTATAAACGCATCGCTAAACTGGCCCCGGAAGAAATTCGCCCGCTCGAAAAACTTGCCGATCTTTATGTGCAGCAAGGGGTGATGAGCGAAGCGCGCCCGCTGTTTCTGCAATTGGCGGAAATCCATCTCAAGCACAATCGGCAGCCGGAAGCGGTGAGCCTGCTGAAGAAGCTTCTTATCGCTGAACCAGACAATCTGCGCATCCAGGTGCGCCTGGCCGACCTGTACCAGGCCATGGGACAGAGCAAAGAAGCGACGGATTCTTACGTGTCCGCGGCGCAACGCGCGCTGGCACGGGGCGACCAGGCGGAATGCGAAAAATTAGCGGACAAAGCGCTGAAGATCGATCCGCAAAATTTGGCCGCGGTTATTGTGAAAGCGCGTTCGTATTCGGCGCGGGGTAATGTCGCACAGGCGGCTGAACTCCTCGAACATGTGCCGGATCTGGAAAAAGGCGGTGAACAGGCCGAGCTGCTTCTTGATCTGTATCTGAAGAGTGTGAATTGGGATAAGGCCACGGCGCTGGCGCTGCGGATTTTTGAGGCGGACGAAAAAAACTTTGGTCTCACGCAAAAAGTTGCGGAGGCTTTACTGCAGTCCGGTCAAAGCGCGCAGGCCATGGCGATCGTCGAGCGGACGCGTATCCCCATGCTGGATGCCGGCGAGCATGAAGCGGTCAGCAAACTTTTGAATGAACTGGTGGAGCGGATGCCTGGGCGGGTGGAACCGCATGAATGGCTGGTGGACAGCTACGGGCGCACAAGCGATTCGTTTCGCATGCCGGATGCGCTGGCGCAGCTTGGCGACGCGTTGGTGGCTAATGGGCAGATGGACCGCGCCAAGGCGGTATTCCAACAGTTGGTCGAGCGCGAACCAGAGAGCGATTCTGCCAAGCGCAAACTGAATGATCTGCTGAAAAAAATGGGGATGCCGGCATCTGAGGTTGTTGAGTCTTCCGAGGAAAATTTGAAGGCGGAATTGCAGCCACCGCCGGCACCAAAAATTCGCCCTGATATCGCAGAAGCGGTTGCCACGCCCGAAGCGGTGCCTGCGTCGCCCGCAGCTACAGAAAGCGGCGCTGCGGCGGCTGCACTCGACGAAGACACGCAGAGATTTATCAGCCAGTCTCTGACCGATGTCGACTTGTTTGCCAGCTACGGGCTGACGCAGAAAGCTATTGGATTGCTGGAAGCTATTTTGCGGCGCGCGCCGCGGCACACGCCGACACTGGAAAAACTTCTGGACTTTGTGCTGACCGCGGCGGACGACCGGCGCACCGCGGAACTTGCTGCTCGCCTTGAAAAACTTCATACCGAAGCCGGGGATCAGAAAAACGCGGAACGATTTGGCGAATTGCGGCGGCGCTTCCAGCGCTCCGCGGGGATAACGGATGAAGAGTTGGCTGCGGCATGCGACACGGCTTTAACGGAGCGCTCGCATGTCGCCGCTGAATCCACGGACGTCGACAGCGATGAGTTTCCCACGTTTGAAGTTGCGCCTGAACCGGAGGCGGTGGAAGATGCCGCGTCCCAACGTTCCAGCGCGGGGCCAAAGGATGTTCATGAAGTTGATTTGTCCGACGAATGGTTGTCGGTACTTAAGGAAGCGGCACCCGGGCATCCTGGAGCAGAAAATGCCGTGGCCGATGCGGGGGCTCACGCAGACGAAGCTGCCGCGCACGTGGAGAGTTCAACGTCTGCAGCTGAATTTGAAATCAATGCCGGGCCGGTAGCTGCTGAACACGATGCTAAGGCATCTATATTGGAACCTGCGCAGCCGCCATCGTCGTTCGTGCCACCTCCGGACATGCCTGCGTATGCTGAATTTCAGGTGTCTGCGCAGGAACTCCCTGAGGAGAGTCACGCTGAGCAGATTCCGCCGGCGGAAGAAATCAGAGTCCCCGAACCGGTGGCTGAAGCAACCGCTCCTCCAGCGAAAGAGAAAGTTCCGGAAGTGGCTGCTGCAAAACCGGGCGAAGCAGAGTCTGAATTCGAAGTGGATCAGGATTACGACCTGATTCTGGAACCTGAAGAACTGGTGCCGGCGCATAGCCAAAAGCCGCCTGATCCAGTTGAGGTTCACGCGGCGGAGTCGGATGCAAATGGCGAACACGTGGGCCGAAATTCCGCTGGGCCACCCGCGGGGAGCGATTTTGCCTCCGATCACTTCCTTGCTGATCTGGCCAATGAGATCGAGGATCTGGGCATGGGTGGGCTGACACCGTCCTACTCGAAGGCCGCGACGGAAGCGCCGGTCAAGAACATCGATAAATCAAATCTCAGCGACTCCGGACCTTTGAAAGAAGTTTTTGACGAGTTTCGCGCCGAGCTCGGTGAGATGGGTTCCGACGACGAGGATTTGGAGACGCATTACAATCTCGGCACTGCGTTCCGCGAAATGGGTTTGCTGGAAGAAGCCATCAGCGAATTCCAAAAAGTAGCCAAAGCCAACGAGCGCGGCCGTCCTTTCCGCTACGCCATGCAGTGCTGTACGCTGCTCGGACTTGCGTTCATGGAGAAAGGCCAGCCGGGGATCGCGGCGATCTGGTATGAGCGCGCTCTCGAGACTCCGGGAGTCGAGCCGGAAAGCATTCTCGCCTTGCGGTATGATTTGGGGATTGCCCAGGAATCGGCTGGCGAACCCGAAGCGGCGCTAAAAAGTTTTTCCAAGGTCTACGCGATGAATATCGACTATCGCGACGTGGCCGAACGCATCGCCGCTCTCCAGAAGCCTAGCCGTTGACGCCTGGATGTTGGGTTAGGCGGAGACCCCTCAGTTATGAATCGTGTGTTACGCGCATTGTTGATTATTTTATGTTTTGAGATGGGCGCTCTGCTGCTGTATCTCCCGTGGACGAATTTCTGGGAGCAAAATTATTTTTTGAGCCACTTTCCTTCGCTGTTGCCAGTGCTTTTGCATCCGTCGGTGCGCGGATTCGTGAGCGGCATAGGGGTGTTGGATATTTTTTTGGCGTTTGGCCTGATCCGTCCGCGACCTGAAACTCCGCGTGTCGCATCCCAGTAAATTGCCGCGCGCACCGATTCTTTGTTACGTCACCGATCGGAAGCGGCTTGGTTCCGAGGATGACGATAACATTGAGGCGCTGCTGAAGCGCGTCGCGATTGCTGCGGCTGCAGGGGTTGATTGGATCCAGATAAGGGAAAAGGATCTCTCGGGCAAAGAGCTTTCTTCTTTCATTCGCGCGGCCTTCGCGCAAACAAAACAAATTAACGAACGGGACGGAACACTAACGCGAATTATCGTCAATGACCGTCTCGACGTGGCGCTATCTGAAGGAACCGGTGGAGTTCATCTCGGTGAGCGGTCTTTACCTGTCCAGAATGTTCGCGACTGGCTGGCCGCAAGATCGGATGTGGCAGGGCGTGACAAATTTCTAGTTGGAGTTTCTTGCCACTCGGTTCAGGGCGCTGTGAACGCGGCGCGTGCCGGCGCAGATTACATTTTCTTCGGGCCAGTTTTTGCAACGCCGTCTAAGGCGCAATTTGGCGCGCCACAGGGCCTCCAGCGGCTCGCGGAAGTTTGTAGTTCGGTAACAATTCCGGTGCTGGCTATCGGCGGAATTAGTGTCGATAATGCGTCGGATTGTTTCGCCGCAGGAGCCGGAGGCATCGCCGCCATTCGGCTCTTTCAAGACGCGGAAAATCTCGCAGCGCTGGTCAGTGACTTGCGTGCCAGTTTTGGCTAGGGCCCACCGTTTCCCATGGGGATCACGTGCGGATCTTTTGGAAAGGTTTGCGCTCCGTCCTTCACCACAATCGTATATTTATAAACCCGGCCCTCGTGGCCCTTCTGGGATTGAACCGTGCTCGTGGGAGTCGGGGCGCCGGCATGCGATGAAAAACTCGGTTGCCCAAACAGGTCGTTAGCAAAAGGGTCGGTGAAAGTAACAGTGATAACCGCAGAACTACTCTTTGTGAACCATGAGACTGAATCGTTCTCGCATACAACGACCGCCTGGTCAGCAGGATCGACAAAAATGTCTGGGCTCGCTTTAACTTCGATCGGATAATTTTCTGAAGAACGATTCTGTGGACACTTCCGGCCCTTGCCACTGCTCAAGGGATGCCCACCTCCTCCTCCGTCTACCGCCGCTGGTTTGTTTACGGTGCATCCCGCGCAAATTACTGCCATCGCAAAAAATGCGACGGACATCGCGGCCCTTGCCAAAATCCCAGTTCTTATCATGTGGACTTTCCTTTCTTATGCTCTTGAGAAATGAGGGCCCTGAACCGTGGATCGTTCTGTAACACCGAGAAATTTGGGGTATCCCGTACGGCTGCTGCCGGATATCCCGCAGCCACCGCGCGCTCCAACTTATCGAGCGATTTTTTCTGGTCACCGGCCTGTACGTAGACCATGGCGGCGTAATACAACACTTCGGGATCGCGCGGGGCCAGCTTTTCGGCCTCGCCAATCTGAAGTTGCGCTTTTTGTTTTTCGCCCAGCATGGCGTGGTATTCGGCCAGGTAACTCAACATGTGCGCATCTCGCGGATTGACTCTGCGCTGCTCCTCGCCAAGCTCCAGAGCCTTGCGGTAAGCGCCGCCTGAGCGCTCGCGCGTTCCTGGCGCCCAATAATACGCGTCTCCCAGGTTCCCCCAGATTTCGTAATTCCTGGCATCCAGAGTGGTGGCCTCTTCCAGTGAGCGTGCCGCATCCGCGTAACGCCTGGATTGAAAATAAGCGGTGGCCAGGTTGGACATTCCCTCCCCGGTTTTACGAATCTTCAAGGATTGCTGCAGCGGCTCAATCGCTTCGCTGTAGCGCCCCTGCTGGATACGGGTACTGCCCAGGTTGGCAAACCCAACGAAGCTGTCTGGAACCAGCGAAGTGACCTGGGTGTACATCTGCGCCGCTTCCTCCAGCCTTCCATGCCGCAAATAAAAGTTGCCTAGCCGGTTGTATCCAGCCCAATAATCCGGGCGCAATGTGACTACCGCCTTGAAGGATTGCTCCGCTTCCTGCAAACGGTTCAGGCTCTCATAGGCGCGCGCCAGCCCAGTTTGCGCGGCGTCCAGCGTAGGTTCGCTCTTCGATGCTTGCTGATATTCCCTAGCAGCCAAGTCGTATTTTCCGGTGCCCTGGTACACGCGCCCGAGGCAGGTATGGCCTTGGGTGAGGCGTGGATCTTTCTCCAGCGCAGCCTGACAGGCTTTGGTGGCTTCGGCCACGAGAGGTTTCTCGTGGGTCTGCTCGAATTTTTGCCAGTAAGCTTCGCCCAAGCCCGTATACGCGGCAGCGAATCCGCTGTCTTTTTCAAGCGCGCGACGAAATACGCTGATGGCGTTATCGATATTTTCTTCCTTGTCGTAATTCTGCAAATAGCCCAGGCCACGCAAATAGAAATCATAGGCAGCAGGTTCGGAGGTCCCGTGAGCGGACAAAGTTTTCTTTTCCTGGGGCTCCAGCTCCAGTTTTAAAAGCTCCGTCACGCGCGCGGAGACCTGGTCCTGCAGCGCAAAGGGATCGGACGCTCCCGCGGTAATGGTTCCGCCGCGAAGCTGTTCATGCGAACGCGCGTCAATCAGGGAATAATTCACGCGCACTTGTCCGGGGGCTCGCTGGATACTTAACATTAATCCATAGTTCACGCCGAACTCTTGACGGGCTGCTTCCAAGGTCTGTACGTGATGGGCACGCATTTCGCTCGGAGGAATCACGGCCAAGTTGTGACGCTCAGACAATTCCGTCAAACCGGAAGTAAGTGTGTCAACTAAGCCGCTGTCGAAGGCTGCTTCGCTCGGTTGCGAATTCGTGTCCGGTGAAATCACGGCGAGCTGCACGCGTTCAGTCGCGACTTTGGCTGCAGGTTCGCCCGCAACCTCGTTCGATCTGTTCGTTACGATGCGGGACCTCCTTGCAAGCCACAATGCGCCGGTAGTAATCAGCGCCAGCACGGCGGCGGCGACCACCCACCAGAAAAGTCCAAACTTCGGTCTTTCGCTGACGGTGGAAACAATGCCCACCGCCGATGATGGTTCCAGCGCTTCCAACGCAGCGCGAACTTCGCCAGCGCGTTGATATCTCCGCGAGGGCTCTTTCTCAAGACAGCGGCGAATCACCGCCGCTAGCCCGGGGGGAATCGTTTCGGGCAGCGCAGGAATCGGCTCATTGATGATGCCGGTGCAAAGGCGATAAAGATTGTCTCCGCTGAAGGGCTTTACTCCCGCGGCCATCTCGTACATCACGATTCCAAGGGCCCAGATGTCACTGCGGGCCGAGGCGTCGCCGCCCTCGAGTTGTTCTGGCGACAAGTACGGCATGGTTCCTGCCAGGCCGACGGTGGTAGCCGTCGCAGCTTGCAATGTCTTGCGGGTTACGTCATTTGGATCGGTGCGCTTGGCAAGGCCGAAATCGAGGATTTTCGCGTCACCCTCGGGCGTAATTACTATATTCAACGGTTTCAGATCCCTGTGAATTACACCGCGGGCGTGTGCGTGCTCCAAAGCTCCAGCGATTTGTCGTGCGTATCTCACCACGCCGGATGTGGAAATGCGGCCGTCGCGAATCGATTCGGACAGAGGGCGGCCCTCGACAAACTCCATGGCGATAAACATCTCGCCCTGTTCTTCAGCGACTTCGTAAATGGTGCAGATGTTGGGATGATTCAGAGCGGAGGCGGTACGAGCTTCTTCTCGAAAGCGCTGCACTTGTTTTGGATCATGAACAATTTGAGGTGGGAGAAATTTTAGTGCGACGGTGCGGCCCAGGGCGGTGTCTTCAGCGCGATATACCACACCCATTCCGCCACTGCCCAAGGGCTCTAAAAGCCGGTAATGCGACACCAAGGCGCTCGGCACAGGCACCGCCACGGGAGGAAGCCAACACGCTTGCAGACTTCGCATCGTGCTTTTTGAGAGACAATCGCTGCGCGCATATTAGGCCGCCGTTGAGGCGCAAGTCAACGCGCAGTTCATTGCGCGTGTGTGTGGCCGGATCAACTATTTGGATTTCTAGAGATTCCGGCCGGTGGTGTCGAAAAGCGGGGCAAATAAAAACCTGACTCAAGCGCTAAGCCAGCGGCCAATCGGTTTCCACGATTGCGTATGATCGCAAATCACTCTTAACGCGGCGGTAAGCGGGATTGCCAGCAACAATCCCATTCCGCCCCAGATCCAACCCCAAAATAACAGCGCGACGGTGATGGACAATGCGTTTAATCGCACCCTCTTGCCCACTAACGCCGGCGCCAGCAAATTATTCGCGAGCATATGAATCGCCATTAACACACCCGCGATCAGCGCGTAGGAGGCGGCGGAATGAAGTTTCGCAAGCGCAATCAGGAATGGCGGCAACCACGACAGCACCGCTCCAAAATAAGGGACCATATTCAGCAGCCCCGAAACTATGCCGGTTAATATCGGGTAGTCCAATCCCATGGCCCAGAAAAACACGCTGCTGGCAGCCATGACGATCAGCGTCATCAAGGACATACCGACCAGGTAGTCGCGCAGCACGTCGCGCAAATCTTCCAGAGTTTCCTTGACCGAGGTTCTTCGCGATACTGGAAATAATTGCAAGGTGCTGTGCCACACCTCCTGTTTTTCCGCCAACATAAAAAATACCAGGAAGGGGACGAAGGTAACTTCGAGCACTAGGCCAGACAATGATCCGATGATGTGCACCACCGCGGCGCGCAGGGCATTTTCCGCTCCGGCAACTGTTTTCGACGGGCCCTTCCGCTGCGACGATGTTTCACTTACCCCTCTTTCGATACCATTTAATTTCGTTTCTACGGAATTCACCGCGTTCCTGAGCGTCCCGCTATATTTCGGCCAATTCGCTGCAAAGTCCGATGTTCGCGAATACAAACCGTAACCAACGGCTCCCAGCACACCAATCAAGAACAACACCGTAACCATGGATGCCAGGGTGCGGGGCATGCGCGTTCTTTCTAAAAGCTCCACGATGGGATCCAGAAAATAGGCAATTAGAATCGCCAGCAGCAGAGTGATAACCACGCTCGCGGCAAAATAGAGAAAAACCAGAATGAGCGCCACTGCCAGAAGTTTAAGACTGACACTGGAAGTCGAAATACGAGGGCTTGGGCTAGAGCGAACTTCGGTCGAGGCTAAGAGCGGCTCCATGCACGAAACGGTAACATATCCGGGAATTGTGGCCGCACATTCTGCACAAAGCAGTCGCCCAAATCACAATCCCTGGTCGCTGGACTGCGCTAACGGACGCTACTTGATGGAAACAAATCGCGGATTGTTGTCGGGGCAGCGCCAGGACGCCGTGCTAAACTTTTTTCAACCGGGTGCCCGCCTCACGGCATTCGTTTAGTTTTTTTTGCGGCTCGCACGCGTGTTGAACGACTTCACCAATGCCTAAATCACTTTTTGGTACCGACGGTATTCGCGGCGTTCCGGGCACTCCCCCGCTCGACGATGCCACGTTGTTTGCCACCGGACACGCTCTGGGGGCCTATCTGCATCGCGAGCATTCGGCTGCGCGCGTGCTTATCGGCATGGACACGCGTGAGTCGGGCCCACACATTGCCGCGGTCCTGGCCGCCGGGCTCTCGGGAGCGCGCGCATCGGTGGCCTTCGCGGGAGTGATTACCACACCTGGAGTCGCTTGCCTCGTCCGCCAGAATGATTTTGAAGCTGGAGTGGTAATCTCGGCGTCCCACAATCCCTTCCATGACAATGGCGTAAAACTTTTCTCTCACGCGGGGATGAAATTTCCGGACGCGACGGAAGAATTGTTGGAATTGCACATTCTAAAGCAACGCGATGCGCATAAATCGGCGCGCATCACCGCGACTGCGCTCGCCGCCGATCAATCGTTGGACGCGGAATACATTGCTTATCTGCGCGGGCGGATCATACCGGGGGCGAAATTGAAAGGATTTCGCATGGTGCTGGATTGCGCCAACGGTGCAGCGTTTAAGCTTGGACCCGAATTATTTCGCTCGCTCGGCGCGGAAGTCATTTCCATGGGCGACTCCCCGGATGGCCGAAATATCAACGCGGGCTGCGGTTCGCTGCATCTCGAAGGATTGAGGAAACGGGTTGTCGCGGAACGAGCCATGCTCGGGGTGGCTTTCGATGGCGATGCCGACCGGGCGCTGTTTGTTTCGGCCGACGGACAAATCGTCAATGGCGACGGGGTGATGCTGGCCGCCGCACGCTTTCTGAAGTCTCAAAATAAACTCAAAGGCAACCGGGTGGTGGGGACCTCCATGTCTAATTTAGGCCTGGAGCGTGTGCTGGGCGCTGAAGGCATCAACCTGGTGCGCACCGACGTGGGTGATCGCTATGTGCTCGAAGAAATGCTGCGCAGCGGGAGCGTGCTGGGCGGGGAACAGTCCGGGCACATCATTTTCCTGGAGGATAGCCCGGCTGGAGATGGGCTGCTGACGGCGCTAAAGATTGCTTCACTGGTTTCCATGAATGGCGGTCTCGCGGATTTGACCAAGGGATTGAAAGAT
>Ga0073928_10004291_pt1 | contig 21281 bp, 16 predicted proteins | sample PaiPotPPA55metaG_FD_76969 | JGI IMG/M metagenome (GOLD analysis project Ga0073928, IMG submission 76969) | Iron sulfur acid spring bacterial and archeal communities from Banff, Canada, to study Microbial Dark Matter (Phase II) - Paint Pots PPA... ...
GAATGCCGGTGGCGTAGTACTCGTCAAAGGCTCTCTTCAGGCGAGAAATTGCTTCCTGGCGATCAGCGCCCCACGCTATCAGTTTTCCGAGCAGCGGATCGTATTCGTTCGGAATCGTCCAGCCGGCATAAATACCGTCGTCCAGCCGGATTCCGGGGCCTGCTGGGATTCCATAAGCAATGATCCTGCCGGGTGACGGGGAGAAATTGTTTTCGGGATCCTCGGCGTAGATGCGGCATTCGATCGCATGACCGCGCATCACGATTTCGTCGGCCGTGAACGGAAGCGGCTCACCCGCCGCGACCGCGATTTGAAGTTTCACGAGGTCGAGGGAAGTGACCAACTCGGTTACGGGATGTTCCACCTGCAGCCGCGTGTTCATTTCGAGGAAATAGAAGTTGCGTTCGGCGTCGACCAGGAATTCGACTGTGCCTGCATTCGCGTATCCGCCCGCGCGCGCGAGTTGCACCGCCGCTTCTCCCATAGCGTCACGCAATTCCGGCGTCATAATGGGCGACGGCGCTTCTTCGATTACTTTTTGATATCGGCGCTGCACGGAGCATTCGCGCTCGCCGAGATGGAGAATGTGGCCCTGATGATCGCCAAAGACTTGAATTTCGATGTGTCGCGGCCGGACCAGATATTTCTCGAGATAGAGCCGCGCATCGCCGAAAGCGTTCTGCGCCTCCGAAGAAGCGTCGCGCCAACCCGCATCCATTCCGGCTTCCCGCTCGATTAACCGCATGCCCTTTCCGCCGCCGCCGGCAACGGCCTTGAGGACAACCGGAAAGCCGATTTTGCGAGCAGCGTCGAGTGCATCGCCGAACTTCTCGATCGGTTCGACGGTTCCGGGAACGGTGGGCACGCCTACGGCACGCGCCAGTTGGCGTGCGGCAGTTTTCGAGCCTAGCTTTTCCATTGCTTCTGCCGAAGGCCCGATGAACGTAATTTGTGCTGATGCGCAGGCGCGTGCGAACGTGGGATTCTCTGCCAGGAAGCCATAGCCGGGGTGAATAGCGTCGCAACGGGCTCGTCGTGCGGCGCCGATAATTCCGTCTATCGCGAGATAACTCTGGCGCGACGGGGCTGGGCCGATAGCGTAAGCCTCGTCAGCAAGACGCACGTGCAGCGCGGCGCGATCGGCATCGCTGAACACAACTGCCGCCCGAATGCCCATTTCCTTGCAAGCGCGCACGATGCGCACGGCAATCTCGCCGCGATTTGCGATCAGGATTTTTCGGAACATGCAGCCCCAGCAAGATGAAAGCGGATTCTAGCATGAGACCGCGGCGGCGCTTGGCAAGCTCCAGCCAGAGCGGATATGATGCGCCGTTGCGTTGCCTCAAATGAGCGAGACCATGATGACGTCCGAACAGGATCAGTGGAAGAAAGCCGCCGCCGAGGCGGCTGCGAAGATTGTCGAAGACGGAATGGTGGTGGGATTGGGCTCGGGGTCAACTGCCGCGTTCTTTGTGAGCGCTCTGGCGCGGCGGATTTCGGAGGAGCGGGTTCGAATTGTGGGCGTTGCGACTTCGGAGCAAACGGCGCAGCAGGCGCGTAGTCTAAGGATTCCGCTCGCGACGTTTGCCGAACAATCAGAGATCGACCTCACGGTTGATGGCGCTGATGAAGTTCAGCCTGGAACGTTGTTTCTTATCAAAGGGCATGGCGGAGCGCTCTTGCGCGAAAAGATCGTTGCGTCAATGAGCAAACGGATGGCGGTGGTCGCTGACGAAACCAAGATTGTCGAGCGGCTTGGCTCACTCGTGTCTGTCCCCGTTGAAATTGTGCCGTTTGGTTGGGAAGCCACGGAACGCAAGCTCCGAGACCTTGGCGCGAATCCGTCTCTGCGGCTGGGCGACGATAAGAAGCCATACATTACCGACGGCGGGCACTACATCATGAATTGTGCGTTTGGACCTATGCCCGATCCGAAGGGCGTGGCGGACGATCTAGACCACATCGTCGGCGTGGTCGAGCATGGCCTCTTTTTGGGATTCGCCACGGAGGCCCGGATCGGCGGCTGCGATGGCGTCGGCGTTTTGAAGAGAACCTCTTAGAGCGAGGCGGATGAACAAAGGGACCCCGTATCGCATAGTTGTCCTGGCTACATTTCTTCTAACTGCTTTCTCGGCCCCACCCGGCACCAGCCCTCGACCACCGGGGGCCAGGGGCGCTCCTCCCCAAGCGGGAGCTCACGCTGGTGCGACTGAACTTCCGATCCGCAGCCTCGATCCCAAGAGCCAAAGCGCGGTTTTGATCGATCCCTCGACTCACAAAGAGATCACCCTGCTTGCCCATCAGAATTTCGGCTCGTGGACGCTGATGGCTGTCTTACGTAGAGCGCAAGGAGATCTTGCGGTCTTCGAAAACTTGCAGGACCGCAGAGGCAACATTGTTTATGCCGGCGCGCAGGGCGTCGTGCTGACGCTGCCGAAGAGTCTTGAGCCGACGAGTGTCGCGCCGAATACTCTCTATCATGGTCGAACGCTCGACCAAATCGCCAAGACAAAAAATGACACGCTCGGGGAGGAACTTCTCGCCGGCAAAGATGATCCCAAGTACGAGGACGTCGCAGCGGCGGTCCCGCCCCTGCGTGTGCCATCGTTCATCGGCACGAACCGTTCCGACGACAAGCCGACCTTCGACTATGGAGGCTTCAGCGACGAGATTTACCTCGACGTTGGCAAGCTGTTTCCGGAAATCCGAGAGGCGCGCGCGCGGCGCGACGTATGGGAAGGGCTGGTTGGCGGCTGGCTTCCCGCAAATCGTTTCGTTTTTCCAGCCTCCGACCAGCAGGCTGACCAGCGGTACTGGGAAGAAACGATGTTCGCCGAAGAGCCCGGCCATTTCTGGACTCAACCGATTTGGTTCCGGGTTCTCCTGGTGGATGGCGGACAACTGAAGGAAGCGCACTACTACTACCACCATTTGCCGTTCCCACCGCGCGGAGAGCCGCCCGCAGCCGATTTCTACGACGCGCTACTGAACGTGCGAACCGTGTGGAAGCGCGACCTGAATCCTTCGATGAAGATCGACGTGCCGGACAAGAAGATCCTCGATTTCTGCCTGCACGCCCTCGCGCTCGAGAGGATCACGCGCGTCGGCGACCATCTGAAATATGGCTATCCGCCACTCGGCGGCATCAACGTGTTCGGCGGCTACGGGTACAACAACGTGGACACTTTCCAGGACACGTTCAATACCAGCGTTGACGTCTTTCTCGATTGGGGCCTCACCAGCATTGCCGGGCGCTACATCGACGACTACTTCACGAATTCCGTGCGTGACGATGGCTCGATCGATACGCGCGGGCCCGAGATCGGGCAGTACGGCAAAATGCTGACGGAGGTAGCTAAGTACTGGACATATACGAAAGACGAGAAGCTGATCCGGAAGCATCAGAAGAAGATCGAAGCGATCGTCGACCTTTTTTACACGCTGCGGAAACAGGCCAAAGAAGTTCCTCAGGACGACATTTCGTACGGGATCATTCGCGGATGGTCTGAACATGACAGCAGTCTGAAAATCGATCCCTACCGGTTCATGCAGCCGCACTTCTCGAATAACGCGGAAGCGGCGCGCGGATTCCACGATCTCGGAAACGCGTGGATTGAGATGGGGCACAAGCTTCCCGACGCGCACCTCGTGGCCGAGGGCCAGCGACTGCTGGCCGAATCCGCGGCAATGAAGAAAGATATGGAAACCGCGGTCGCTAAGTCCATCGACCGGACGCAGAATCCTCCCTACATGCCCGCCGTGGCGGGGGACCACCCAACTTACGGCAAAGAGCGTGCGTACGCCGAGATGCTGGAATCCGGCGAGCTTACAGAGGAACAAGCCAGAATCATCGTGGACAATCTTGCGGCGAACGGGGAATCGATGTTCGGCCTGTTGCGATATGGGGCGAACATCGACGGGTTCCTCGACTACGGTCCGGCATATGCGCGCATTCAACGCGACTGGATTCGGGAGTTTCTGCTTCTGTATTACGCCCACATGTCGCACATCTACTCGCCGGGAACCTGGACGTCAGTGGAGAGCTCGAAAATCGACGGGACGCTCGGCGGGCCGTACTGTGCTCCCGCCGAAGTCGCGATTCCGACGTTCACGAAGTGGATGCTGGTATTTGAAGATCCGGATGAACCGGTCGTCTGGCTGGCGAAAGCCACACCGAGAGCCTGGCTCGAGGAAGGGCAAAAGATCTCCGTGCAGAATGCGCCGACGCGGTTCGGAAACGTCGGTTACGAGATTCGCTCGGATATCGGGAAAGGGAAAATTTCGGCGGTTGTTCGTTTACCGGAGGGATATGCGGCAACCACCAAGCTTCGCTTGCGCGCTCCCGAAGGCAAGGCGATCCACGCCGTAAGGGTGAATGGCGCGAGCTGGAAAGCGTTTTCCGCCGAGCAGGAAGTCGTCACTGTTCCTCCGCGATTTAAGGGTGAAATCCGAATCGAGATTTCGTACTAACTAGGACTCGCGCCGCTGCGAGCGAGGTTCCCCGCCACGATATGAATGCTTCCAACCACTGCAGGTCAATGCCCTCAAAGTGGGATGTTGCCGTGCTTTTTCTTTGGATTGATGTCGCGCTTGTTTTCGAGTGAGCGCAGGGCGGCGATTAATTTCGCGCGGCTTTGCGACGGTTCGATGACCGCGTCGATGTAGCCGCGCTCCGCGGCGACGTAGGGATTCGCGAAACGGTCGCGAAAGTCCTCAATCTTTTCCTGGCGGAGTTTTTCGCGGTCGGCCTCGGGAGTGCGGTCGAGGTCGCGTTTGTACACGATGTTCACCGCACCTTCGGGTCCCATCACCGCGATTTCAGCGGTCGGCCACGCGTAATTGATGTCCGTGCGGATGTGCTTCGACGCCATGACGCAGTACGCGCCGCCATAGGCCTTGCGCGTGATCACCGTGATTTTCGGCACGGTGGCTTCGGCGAATGCGAAGAGCAGCTTCGCACCGTGCTTGATGATTCCACCCCACTCCTGCTGCGTGCCGGGGAGGAAGCCGGGAACGTCCTCGAAGGTAATGAGGGGAATATTGAACGCGTCGCAGAAACGTACGAAGCGCGCCCCCTTCACGGACGCGTTGATATCCAGGACTCCCGCGAGAAACGCAGGCTGATTGGCGACGATGCCAACCGCCCGGCCGTCGAGGCGCGCGAAGCCGACAACGATGTTTTTGGCGAAGTGGTCGTGTACTTCGAAGAACTCGCCGTCATCCGCGACCCCATGAATTACATCCTTGATGTCGTAGGGCTTCTGCGGATCTTCGGGGACCAGGGAGTTCAGCGCCGGATTTGCGCGGTCCCAGGGATCGGTGGACGAGCGGCGCGGTGGATCGTCGATATTGTTCGACGGAAGATAGCTCAGCAGCTCGCGAATCATCGCGAGGCATTCCTGGTCATCGCGAGCGACGAAATGCGCGACGCCGCTCTTTTCGTTGTGGGTGATCGCACCGCCCAGTTCTTGTTTCGTGACTTCCTCGTGCGTGACAGTCTTGATCACGTCAGGACCGGTGACGAACATGTACGAAGCGTCGCGCGTCATGAAGATGAAATCCGTGATCGCCGGGGAGTAGACGGCGCCACCCGCGCACGGCCCCAGAATCGCGCTGATCTGCGGAATCACGCCGCTTGCGAGCGTATTGCGGAGGAAAATGTCCGCGTAGCCTGCGAGCGACATCACTCCTTCCTGAATCCGCGCGCCGCCGGAATCGTTCAGACCGATGAGGGGCGCGCCCTGACGCATCGCGAGGTCCATGACTTTCGTGATTTTCGAAGCGTTGGCTTCGGAAAGCGAACCGCCGAACACGGTGAAATCCTGCGCGAAGACGTAGACGAGCCGCCCATCGATGCGGCCATAGCCCGTGACGAAGCCGTCGCCGGGAGGGCGCTGGTCGTCCATGCCGAAATCCGAGCAGCGATGGCGGACGAATTTGTCGAGCTCCTCGAAGGAGCCCTCGTCGAGGAGCAGGTCGATGCGCTCGCGCGCGCTGAGTTTTCCCTGCTTGTGCTCGCGTTCGCGGCGTTCGGGGCCGCCGCCCGCTTCGGCTTCGGCGCTCAGCTTGCGAAGCTCTTCGAGGCGGTCGGCGTGTTTGCGATGGCTGGTCATTTGGGATCAGGCTCTGGAACAGGAATCGGAAGCCCCGAGATTGTACCGATTAGAAACTTTCAAGTGGTTGATTCGCAGTGAGTTAAGACGAATTCTAATGTTCAGTGTACCGATTAGAAAGCGAGGCAGGGAGGCAAGAAAGCGGTCAGTCAAGAAAAGCGCACTCTTCATCGACGTTGTGCGTGTTGATCGCATCGCTTCCTCCTCCCAGCGCAAATCTTGTTGAGCGCAAAAACAACTCACGGTAGCACGGGATCAACGAATCGAACAGGTTCAAAATCGGGATAGTAGTCCTATAACCGTGGATTTGAAATTGGAAAGTTGAACGGGGGGCAAGGAGTTTTCGCATCTGATTGTGCGATGAGAGTGTCTCCGTCTAAGTTGCCAGACACCATTCTTGTCGCAGCGTCAGTCGTGGCAGACGGACGGGTCGGACGCGTTCGTGCCGGGGGCCACCGGGAGCGGGTGCAAATTGTATTTGCCCAGGATCGAGTTGACGCTTGGCAGTGATTCGCCGTTGAGTTTGCGCCAATCGGCTAAGTTCTTATCGAGCGTCTGGCACGACTCGTCGATCGCGGCTTGCGCGGAGTCCGACGGCGCGGCGTCGCCCACCTGAATCATGAAGAGAATCCGAGCGAGGTCGCGGTTCACAGGACCGATACCGGGCACGAAGGGATTTCCCTCCTCGACTGTGGCGATCTTCTTGTCGAGGTCCTGAAGCGCGTCCACCGCATCCTTTCCGGGTTTTGCCGGCTCTGCATTCGGCGTGGAATGACCCGACTGGCCGGTTCCAGCGGGTTCCGGCGGGGCAAGCTTTTCAAGGCTCTTCTGGCGGTCCGCTAGGGCAGTGCGCAGCGCGGCGGCAGCGTTGTAAGCGTCGGAGCTTGCTTTGAGGCCTGACGTCACCTTCTTGCTGGCGTCGAGCTGCTGATCGAGCTCAGCCTGTGAAACATGAACGCGCGGATCGAGCGTGATCGTGAGCGGCTGTTTCATCAGAACACTGTTGCCGATGAAAGTGACCTCATACTGGCCCGGCGTAACGAGCGGTCCAATGGCCTGCTCGCGCGGCGTATCCTCCGGGATGGCGTGGTCCGACAATGTGTATTCCACGTAGTCGAGGATATTGCCGTAGTAACTGTAGTTGAGAGCGGACGGCGGATTGTAATGCAAGTCCCAGACGAAACGGTTGAGTCCGACGTTTTTCGAGAGCGAGGGCTGCGGGCCGAACCAGTAGTCCGGGACGTTTTTCGGAGTCTTGTCCTCAGGAGGTGCGACGCTGGTGAAGCGGCGGACGAGGGCTCCCTTCGCGTCGTGAATTTCGATGGTGAGTTCGCCGGCCGGAGGAGACTTCAGGTAGTAATAAAAAATCGCTCCGTCGGGAGGATTCTTGCCCGTGGGCGTTTCGGGCGGGAGCGGAGTCTCCTGATCGTTGTCGAAGCGAACGCGCGTGGCCGTGGCGGGGCGAAGCAGATAGGCGTTGAAGGTTGCGACGTCCGCGCCAGCCTGGCGCAGCGGCGAAAGGTCGTCGAGAACCCAGAGTGCGCGGCCGTAGGTAGCGGCGACGAGGTCGTTGCCATGAACCGCAAGGTCACGAACGTCGGACACGGGAAAATTGAGCTGGAGCGATTGCCAGTGATCGCCGTCATCGAACGAAACATAGACCGCGTTTTCGGTTCCGGCATACAGCAAGCCCTTGCGCACGGGATCTTCGCGGACCACGCGGGCGCCCCATCCCGGTTGCAAGCCGTCGATAATTTTCTGCCATGTCTTTCCGCCGTCGTGTGTGCGGTAGAGGTAGGCCGTTGAATCATTTCGAACGCCGGCGGTGACGTAGGCGGTGTTCACGTCGTGGTGCGAGGCTTCGAGAATCTCGATCGAAGTCATGGCAGTGAAATCGGGCGGCGTGACGTTTTTCCATGTCTGGCCATTGTCCTGCGTCCACTGAACGATTCCGTTGCTTGTCCCTGCCCAGAGGACGCCCTGCTGAAGGGTGGAGGGGGCAATCGACGTGATCGCGGCGCGCGAAAAACTAGGACGCTCGCCGGGTTTTTGTTCGGCGCTCGGAGCCGCGGAGCGGTTCGTGAGATCGGGACTAATCACCTGCCAGCTATCGCCTCCGTTCAGAGTCTTCATTGCGTATTGCGTGCCGAGGTAAAGGGTGTGCGGATCCTGAGGCGAAAAGACGAGAGGCGGCATTTGCGCTGCGCGGTACTTCGAGCCGCGAACAAAAACGTGCGTGATCTGGCCGGTGACTTTGTCGAATCTGACGACGCTGCCATACCACCCGCCGGAATAGACGATGTTGGGATTCAGCGGATCGGGCGCGATATAACAAAACTCGAAGCCACCGATTGAAAACCAGTCGCGATAACTGATCTCGCCGAAGTCGCTGCGGCTGGGGACCGCCACCGTGCCGCTGTCCTGCTGCGGGGCATAGGCGACGTATGGAAACTGATTGTCGGTAATCACGTGGTAGAACTGGCCCGTTGGCTGGTTATACCAGGAGCTCCACGTTTTGCCGCCGTCGACGCTGATGATGCCGCCCTGATCGACGCCAAGGAACATGCGGTCGGAATTCTGCGGATCGATCCAGAGAACGTGATAGTCGTCGCCCCCAGGCGCGCCTTTGTATGCGACGAACGTTTGGCCGCCGTCCGTGGAGCGGTACGTGGTGGTCTGCATCACGTAGACGACGTCGGGATTTCGCGGGTCGACGTAAACGTGACAGATGTACTGATTGCCGGTGATGCGCGGGTCTGACGTGATCTTTCGCCACGTTTCGCCGGCGTCGTCAGAGCGGAAAAGGCCGGGAGCCGCGATGGCGAACACGCGACGGCCGCGATCACCGGGCGCGACGGCGAGACCCACACGTTCGAGAGGATCGGCAGGAAAGCCCGTGCCCGGGAGTTGTTTCCAGGTGGAACCTTCGTCGGTTGATTTGTAAATCCAGGCCGTCTGTTCCTTTTCCTTGCCGGCTACGGGCGGCGCGCGGAAATCTCGCGGGTGCCACATTCCGGCGTAAAGCACGCGCGGATTGCTCGGATCGGCGACCATGTCCGAAATTCCGGCAAGCTCATCTTTGTACAGCGTTTTCGACCAGTTCTTGCCGCCGTCCGTAGTTTTGTACACGCCGCGCGTTTTGCCTGCGCCTGCGGTGCCGAGAATCGGATGGCCCAGCACTCCCACCACGACAATATTCGGATCGCGCGGGTCGACGACGACCGCGCTGATGTATTTCGTGTCTTCCAGGCCGATGTGGGTCCAAGTGGCTCCGGCGTCGGAGGATTTGTACATGCCGTTGCCCAGGGTCTGCTCGCCGGTGCCGACGTAAACAATGTCTGGATTCGATGGCGCGACGGCAACTGCGCCGATGGAGGCGACCCCTTCCTGGTCGAAGATCGGTTTCCAGACACGGCCCCCATCGGTGGTCTTCCAGAGGCCGCCGCCAGGCGTGCCCATGTAGTAGACCGCAGGATTGCCGGGAATGCCTGCGACGGCGGAGACGCGTCCGGCACGGTAGGGCCCGATCAAGCGCCAGCGCATGGCGGAATAGAGACTGGGATCGACGGGCGCGTTCGCCTGTTGCGCGCGCATCGGCAGAGATGCGAGACCCAGGGCGGCGATAGACAAGGCCAGCGCCCATAGCAGAATCATACTTCGGCGATGCGGGTTGGCTGAGACGCGAGTCATCTTGATTCCCCCGAAAACGCACAGTTTACCACCGGCGCGGATTAGACGAACCGATTTGAGGATGGTATCGACGAAAGGCTTTGAGTCGGCCTGATAGGACTACCTGATAGGACTAGTGGATGCCGGACCAGTCGTCGGCGAGGAGGATCGAGTTGCTGGGATTTGAGGGGTCGTATTTCACGCTGGCGGTTTGGCCGACGGCGATGCGCTTCAGGTGGGCCTGCTCTTCGAAGCCGGTAACGTCCTGCGCGGTCTCGTACGTGACGCCAGAGATCGAGTACGTGTAGTAGAGGAGTTTTTGCGTGCCGTTCGAGGATTGGTTTGACCGTTTGGCAGAAGCGCCAGTCGGCTTCGGAAGCTGTTTCGGGTCTACCGCGGGTTTCGCGTCCAGCTTGACGTCGGGTGGGCTTGTCTTGTGGTCGACAACCTCGAGAATCTGGCCCTCGACGATGCGGCCAACGCGATTCAAGTAGGCGCGACGCTCGCGTTCGAGTTCGTGGGAGTCTTCAGGCTTCTTGCGAAACAAGAAAAATGCTCCGGCGGCGGCCAGGACTGCGAGTCCAGCCACGGGAACAACGTCGCGCCAGTCGGCAAGAACGAGTATCAACGCACGCCTTTGCGCATCCCGGCAGCTTCGGTGATGTCACCGAGCGTCTCGCGCGCCTTGTCCCAATCTTTCAGGAATGCTTCGAGGCCGCGATCCGTAAGAGGATGCTTGAACAGCATTTCAAAAACCTTGTAGGGCATGGTGCTGATGTGCGCGCCCATTTTCGCCGCTTCCACCACGTGCAGCGGATGGCGCAGGCTAGCCGCAAGGACCTGCGTCTTATAGTCGTAAGCGCGGTAGATTTCGAGAATTTCCCGGAGCAGCGCGAGGCCGTCGATTGAAATGTCGTCGAGGCGGCCTAGAAAAGGGCTGACGAAGTAGGCGCCGGCTTTAGCGGCGATCAGAGCCTGCGCGGGAGAGAATACGAGTGTGACGTTCACTCGAACGCCTTCGCGAGACAAGATGCTCAATGCGCGGACGCCGTCGGGCGTCATCGGAATTTTCGCGACGACGTTGGGATGCCAGCTGACCACCTCGCGCGCTTCGCGCAGCATGCCCTGAAGGTCGGTGGACACCACTTCGGCGCTAATGGCGCCGTCTTTCACGATGTCGCAGATTTCAAGGATCAGCTCGCGGAATGGCTTCTTTTCCTTGGCAGCGAGCGTGGGATTCGTCGTGACGCCGTCGAGGATGCCGAAGGACGCGCCTTGGCGGATTTCGTCGAGATTAGCCGTGTCGAGGAAGAATTTCATGATTTCACCATATTATTAATGATTTTTAAGGGCCCGGAGATCACTTTTCGCAGGCGATGACCGCGTTTAGTAACGTCCCGATGCCGGCAATGCTCACTTCGACGACGTCCCCCGCCGCGAGGGGGCCCACGCCTGAGGGCGTTCCCGTGGCGATGACGTCGCCGGGCTCGAGCGTCATCACCTGCGCGATCCAGCGAATTATAACATCACAGGAAAAGATCATTTCTGCCGTGCGGGCGGACTGTTTCTTGATTCCGTTAACGAAGGTTTCGAGGGTAGCGGCCGCCAGGTCGAGCTCCGTCTCAAGTACGGGGCCTAACGGGCAGAACGTGTCGAAACCCTTGGCGCGGGTCCACTGACCGTCGCGCTTTTGCAGGTCGCGTGCGGTGACGTCATTGAGGCAAGTGTAACCGGCAATGTAAGGCCGCACATCGTCGCCGGGGGACAGGTGGAAACATCGGCGGCCGATGATGATGGCGAGCTCGCCTTCGAAGTCAACGCGCTCGGAAATCGCGGGCAGAACGATCGGTTCTCCCGCCGCGATAACGGCGGAAGGCGGCTTCAGGAAAATCAGAGGTTCTTTCGGCGCTTCGTTGCCGAGCTCTTTTGCGTGATCGAGATAGTTGCGGCCGACGCAGACGATCTTGCTGGGAGTCGAGAGAGGCAGGAACTTGATCTGGTGGAGCGGCCATTTCCGCGCGGTTCGCCGGGCGTCGCCCCAAACGGCGCCGTCGATTTCCCAGACGGTGTCGTTTTCGATGATGCCGGTGCGGGGCTGGGGATGAACTTCCTGGGAATCGACGCCCACCTTGGCGTCAAACTCGAGCGGCTGAAAACGACAAAGCTTCATCGGTGGTGGGGCCTGACCTCATCCGCGCGGCGGCGGCGGGGTGCAATCGGCTGACGTCGCGCCAGAATCACCATCGCCCCCACCCATGAGCCGACCGCCATGACGCCGTAGATAATCGCTCCTTCAATCAGCGCCTGGAAAGGAGTTCGAAGCACCTGGAACAAATCGCGGAATACCATCCCGGCGATGTCGTATGCGACGACAAATATCCCCCACCCGATCATTGCGGACGCAAACATTTGTAGGGGTCGATTCAGGAAGCGAAAAACCGGAATCAGCATGAAGAGAACGAACAGGCTGTAGGATGCCGCATTGCGTTCAAGGGCATATCGTTCGAGGCCGGGGATGCGATTGGCGGCAACGAGAGCTCCCAGCATCACGATAATCAGGAGCGAACCCATGTAGAGTCCCGTGATCAGGGTGGCGTGCGGCGACCTGTCGTGATGCTCTTGGGAGACTTCTTTCCGATCTCCGGTTGGCAGGTGATCGATCATGGTTTTTCCTGGCTTTCCGCCGGTATTTCTCCCGTAACAGACACGCCAGGAGGACTTTCGTTTCCCGAGCGACCCACCGCGGTGATGGTGTAGAAATACCGGCGTCCCGCTATAGCGGACATATCACGAAACGCGGGCACGGGCAACAATTCGGGGTTCAGACGCGTGCCGAGTGTTCCATCTTGTTCACTACGATAGACGTTGTAACCCGCAATATCGGTTTCCGAATTAATGGCCCACGAGAGCTCGAGGTGAGCGGGCGTCTCCCCAACCTTCGGAACGAAGACCGCGACAAGGCCCTGAGGCGCCGATGGCGGGAAGATATCGCGCGGCGTAAGGGAGGCCAAATTCGAATCGGATGACTCCAGGTCATGGCCGGTGTATTGCACGACGCTTCGGACGGAATACGTGTAGGTGGTCCCAAACTCGATTTGAGTGTCCTGGTAGGTTGGGGATGTGGTTTCCGCTATTTTTGCGAATTGCTGCTTCACTCTTTTTGCTGGGCTGGTTGCGGGTAGCGGCGCCTCAACGCCGGGAACGGTCTGGTAATTGCCAGCACTGGGTGCGATTTCGGCTCGGTAGATGCGGAACATTTCAATGGGCGGCGCGGGGCCTACTAGCGTCCTTTGAGGAGGAGTCCAAAGCAGCGTGACGCCGGAACGCACGACTTCCGTTTTCAAGTCGTCGATTGGATCCGGGGCCGGATAGATTTGCAGGGCGGCGACGTTCGAATCGGGTGACGGCCTTTTCTCGGAAACGCGCGTGCGAACCGTGTAATTCGCGATTTCGTTTGGATGTTGCGTGAAGTCTTCCGGCGGAAGCGAGTTCACATAGCGGATGCGGCCTCGCTCGTTGTAGCGGCTGACCATATCGGAAGGGATCGTAATGAGCAGCGAGGGGGCCTTGAGCGGCGCTGAAGGCGCGGCCTGGCTTGAAGGAGTGAAGCTTCGCCAAACGTCGATAGCGGGCGGCTGCTTGAGGGGCCTTCGATCGACCGTCTCACGGGGCAGGGTGAACGTGAGCACGACAGCGTTTCCCGATTGCTGGGCGGCGAGGTCGGTGATGGCTGCCGGCTCCGGCGGGCGCCGCTCGATAGGTTCGCCGGGAGAAGCGCAGCCCGAAAGCGAAACCAAAATCAGGAAAAGGGAAGGAAGAAAATGGAAAACGGGGAAAAACTCTCGAATTCGCGGGAGCGAAAGCTCGCGTACCCCTTTTCCGATTTCCATCTTAAATTTTCTACAGAATGTAGCGGCTCAGGTCCTGGTCTTTTACGATGTTCGCGAGTTGCTTTTGCACGTAGGCTGCGTCGATCTTAACCGTTTTCTTCTTCATCTCGGGCGCTTCGAACGATATCTCCTCGAGGACCTTCTCGAGGATCGTGTGCAGGCGGCGAGCGCCGATGTTTTCGGTGTGCTCGTTCACGGTGGCGGCAAAGCGCGCGATGGTGGCAATCGAATCGTCGCTGAAAGAGAGCTTGAGGCCTTCGGTATCGAGCAGAGCCGTATATTGTTTGATGAGTGCGTTCTTAGGTTCCGTGAGGATGCGGATAAAGTCGGCTTCGGAAAGGGAGCTCAGCTCGACGCGGATCGGAAAGCGCCCTTGCAGCTCGGGGATCAAGTCGGAAGGCTTTGTCGTGTGGAACGCGCCCGCGGCGATGAATAGGATGTGCTCGGTGCGAACCATGCCGTAGCGCGTGTTGACCGTAGTGCCTTCGACGATGGGAAGAATGTCGCGCTGGACGCCTTCGCGGGAAACATCGGGGCCGTGGCCAGATTCGCGGCCGGCAATTTTGTCGATTTCGTCGATAAAGAGGATGCCCATCTGCTCGACGCGATCGACGGCGATACGAGTGACCTGGTCCATATCGATCAGCCGGTTTTCCTCTTCCTGAATGAGGTAGTCAAAGGCCTCGGCGACGGTCATCTTCCGTTTCTTTTTCTGCTGTCCGAACATGCCGGAAAGCATGTCCTTCACGTTGATGTCCATTTCCTCGACGCCCTGATTCGAGATGATTTCGAAGGCGGGCATCGAGCGCTCGCGCACTTCCACCTCGACGAGGCGCTGGTCGAGCTTTCCTTCGCGAAGTTGCGCGCGAAGTTTCTCGCGCGTGCGCTGAACCTGTTCGCGGCGCAGCGCTTCGTTGGCGGGTGTTGCGTCGGCCGGGATCGGAGAAGGAGGTAGAAGCAGCTCGAGGAGGCGCTCTTCAGCGGACTGTTCGGCGCGCTCGGCCACTTCGTCAAGCTTTTCTTCGCGGACCATGTCGATCGAAGTCTCCACGAGATCGCGGACCATCGATTCGACGTCGCGGCCCACATAGCCCACTTCCGTGTACTTCGAAGCTTCCACCTTCACGAACGGGCAGCCCGCCAGGCGGGCCAGTCGGCGCGCGATTTCGGTCTTACCGACGCCGGTGGGTCCGATCATCAAAATGTTCTTCGGGAGAATATCTTCGGCGATTTCGGGCTGCAGCTTCTGGCGGCGGACGCGGTTGCGCAGGGCGATGGCCACCGCCTTTTTGGCGGCGTTCTGCCCGACGATGTATTTGTCGAGCTCGACGACGATTTCGCGCGGAGTCAGCTCGTCAAACGACGGCAGCGGCTCCGGCTCCGCGGCTTGCGAATCTCCCGACAAATAGATCACCATGTCTTTCTCCGACTTCCCGCTCATAGTTCTTCGATGCTGAAATTCGCGTTCGTGAAGATGCAAATCTCACTGGCGATCCGCATCGCCTCCATGGCAATGTCCTTGGCGCCGAGTTTCGTGTTCTTGGCAAGAGCCCGCGCGGCCGCGAGCGCGTACGAACCACCCGACCCGATGGCAATGATGCCATCATCAGGCTCGATCACGTCGCCGTTGCCCGAAAGCAGAAAAGTGGCCTTGGCGTCGGCGACGACGAGCAAAGCGTCGAGATGACGCAGCGAACGATCTGTGCGCCACTCTTTTGCAAGCTCGACGGCGCCCCGGGCGAGATTGCCGTGAAACTCCTGCAGCTTGTTTTCAAAGCGCGCGAAGAGTGACAGCGCGTCTGCCGTGCTGCCTGCGAATCCCGCAATGATTTTGTCGTTATAAAGGCGGCGCACTTTCTTGGCGTTATGCTTGATGACGCCTTCGCCGAGGGTCACCTGCCCGTCGGCGGCCAGCACAACTCTGTTGTCTTTCCGGACGCACAAGACGGTTGTGCCGTGCATCGGCGGCGATTTTCGCGTCGTTGCCATCCGACCATTATACTCTGCGCGTTCGACCGCGCCTCCTGGATAATTCACAACGGCGTCTAAGGTGCCGAACCGCTACGCAAGAAAGTGAGGGCGGGGCAGGGGAACATCCTGTCCCTTGACGGTCTAGGCACACAACAGCGCAAGCGCGATTAGTGCGGTCTTTCGCATTTTGTTCGTTAGGCTGATTTTTGACTTGTTGAGAAATTCGGCAGTAACATCCGGCACGTGAAGTCCTTAATCGCCGTGCTCGCCGTCGTCGCCTTGTGTTCCTGCGCTCACAGGGTCGCTGCGACCGTTCCGCAATCTTGGCAGGACGGATTTGTTCTGGACCATCAATTCACGCCGATAGGAACGCAGACCACCGGACTGGTCAGTTCGTGGGCTAACGTGGTTGTCGGCAAAGCGACTTCGCATAATATCAATGCCAGTTCGTTCCACATCGCGTCGAACGGCGTCGTGTACTTGGTGGCCTGCATAATGGGCGATCCGCACTACCCGTGCCCTAACATTACGGTCCGTCACAGGACCATCGTTTCGGTTGAAAGCACCACGCTTCATATCCTTGACGACGACGGGAAGGACTGCCCAGTCCCGATACTCGAGAAGGTGGCAGAGAACGGCAGAAAAGCATCGATCCCATAGGTTTCGCTTTCCCTTCTCTTGCGCGGAAAAGTCTGGAAGGAGGGAGCCACCGAGTCACAAAGACGCAGAGAGATACTACAAGACCTTAAATGCAAATATTGTGTGGCTCCATTCAGGCGAGACCGATGCGAAGGGCCTCGTAGAAGGAGTCGAGTTCGGCGGGCTGGGTGAAGATGCCGGTTGCGACGCGGAAGTGGTCGGGAGCGCCGGCGACGCGCATGTTTCGCTTTCCGCACTCAGCGACCACCTTTGCCAGGTCGCCGTTCCATTTCTCCTTGTTGGGCTCGAAAGTCACCAGGGCGCCGAAAAACGGATCAGAACTCGCATTCGTGATCCGGAGCTGGGGGTAGGTTGCCACGCGATTGCGGACCTGCGTGGCCAGCTCGTGCATCCGCGCATATACCACTTCCGGCCCGAGCTGCTGATGAAAATCGAGGGCCGCTTTGAGCCCGACCATCACAGAAAGATTCGAGGTGCCGAACCACGAAAACCGGTACGCCTTCATATCGTAATTGTTCCAGTTGGCGGTAGCGATGTTCACCCAAAGATCCTTGAGCCGTTCTTCGCGGATGTAGAGCGTGCCGGTTCCCTTCGGCGCCATCAGCCATTTGTGCGGGCTCGAACCGTAGAAGTCGCAGCCGATGTCGTGCAAGTCCAGCGGAATCTGGCCGATTGCGTGGGCGCCATCGATGTGCGTGAGAATGCCGCGGGAGCGGGCCATCGCGCAGATTTCCTTGGCGGGCAGAATCACTCCTGTCGCCGTGGTGATGTGGCTGAAGAAAATCAACCGTGTGCGGGGAGTGATGGCCTTTTCGAAACGACCGACGATTTCGTCGGCGCTGGAGGGCGGCTTGGGAATTTTCACGTAGCTGAGCGTGATGCCAAAGCGCGCGGCTTTCTGCTCGAGCGGGCAGAAGCCCCCGGGGTGTTCCTGATCGGTGAGAAGTACTTCGTCCCCAGCGGGAATGTCGAGGCCGTTGACGACGACGTTGTTCGCTTCGGTGGCATTGCGCACGAGAGCAAGCTCATCGGGACTGACGTGCAGGTAGCTTGCCAGCGCCACGCGCAGCTCGTGCAAGCGCGTGTTTTCTTCGTAGCCGAACCAGGGATAAGGGGCCTCGCTGAATTGTTCGGCGGAAAGAATGTGGTCGATCATCGCGCGGAGCACGGGGAGTGGCGTGCATCCCACGGAGCCGCAATTCAAATTGATGTGGTCGGGTGCGAGAAGCCATTGCTTGCGAAGCTCGGCCCAATAACGCTTCGGGTCGCTTGAGAGAAGATCCTTCGAGGGCAGCGGCGGAGCCGGGTCACACAGGACCTGCTCGGCGCGCGCGACAGGAACTCCAAGGAGAGTTGCCGCAATTGCCGCACGCCGAATGAACTCACGCCGCTGAAGCATTGTCCCCTCCTGGGTGCCGCCGGAACGCGACATTATGCTCCTACCGGGCGGACGGAAGGAACTGCAAAGGGGGAAACGCTAGAACGGAAAAAGAATCTACCGCTGAGGCGCAAAGGACTCAGAGAAAGGCTTGGGCGCGAAGCTGGTATCTTTACCTTTGGCACCGTCGGCGTTGTCCTGCTTATTCTGTTTGTCTTGCTTCTTTTTGTCTTTCTTGCCGATCTTGTCCCAACGCTCGTCGAGAGATTCCTTAGTGAAAAGGGAATCGGGGACGTTGGTGTTGTACTGGATTTTGTCGAAGAAGACCTGGTAAACCTTAAAACCATTGCGCTCGCGCGTGATTTGAAAAGCAGTTTGGATCCCGTCGATGGGATGATAAAGCGAATAGTACTCGATCTCCTGGCTCTTCAACTGCGTGCTGGGATCGCGAATGTCGACCGTCTTGCGAATCGGCAGATGAGTGGAGCGAGCGAAGGCGATGCGAATCGTGCGATTCTCGCTGTCGACGAGTTCGATCCAGTCGGCTTCCTTCAGGTCGACTACATCGCCGCCCGCATAACGAAAAATCATGTTCGGTTCATGGATGCGGTTGCGAAAAATATTGTAGATGTCGATCTGTATGTTTTCCTGGAATCGCGCGACATCGCTTGTCGCAGCTTCGGAAACTCCGCCGCGGTCGAGCACCCAGCCTTTGTCGCGGTTGTTGACCTCAATGATGTTGCGCTTGGGAAGATTTTCCTGGCGCTCTTTGAAGGGCGGCTGCTCGTAGTCGATGAATTTTTCGAACCCGTTTAGATCGCCAGAATGGCCGAACGCGCTCAACTGGCCGGTATAGGTGATGTCGTGCACGTTCAGATAGGCTTGACCTCCTAACGCGTCGATTCCCTGCTGGATGATTTGCTTCGCCTTGGCCGCGCTCTGGTCGGGCATCAGGACTTCGTCCTGCGCGGTGGCCACGGTCACCGAGGCGAACCACGCCAACAGGACGAAAGTTGCAATCGAAGCGATGCGCCAGCCTATCCGCAAAGCACCGAACCTCCGTTTACATTGATTACTTCACCGGTGATGAAGGTTGCCAAGTCGGATGCGGCAAAGAGAACCGGACCCGCGATTTCCTCGGCCGTTCCCGCGCGCTTTAGGGGAATCGCCACGACCGCGCCTTTTTGCATCTTCTTGTCGCGAAGCACGGACGCGGACATGTCAGTATCGACCCATCCCGGCGCGACGCAATTGACCAGGATGTTGTGGCGCGCGAGCTCTGTCGAAAGTCCCTTCACCAGACTGATGATAGCCCCCTTGCTGGCTCCGTAGTGCGTGTGAAACGACTCACCCCGCTGGCCGGCCGTGGAACTGATGGCCACGATCTTTCCGCCATGTTGCGCGATCATGTGCGGCACCGCAAAGTGGATCACCGCGTACACGCTCTTTAGATTGACGCGGATCATTTCATCCCATTCGCGCTCGCTCAACTGCTCGATCGGTTCCGGCTTTTCGTTCCAGATACCTGCATTGGCCACGAGAACATCCAGCCGCCCGAGCCGTTCGCGCGTGAAATTCACGAGCGTCTTGGCGTCGGCCATCTTGCCGAGATCGGCTTTCAGAGATTCGATGCGCGTTCCGTGCTTTCGGGCTTCCTGCTCGACCTGCGCCGCCGCCTCTTTATTCTTGTTATAGCTGAACACCACATCGGCGCCCGCCTGCGCGAAAAGCTTTACCGTCGCTGCGCCTATGCCTCGCGAACCGCCTGTCACGAGTGCCGCCTTGCCCGCCAGCGAAATCATACGTCCCCCAAGTCGGAATCGAATCAGAGCCAGATTGACAATTCAAAACGTAAGCAGGAAAACCAGTGAAGCGTCTTGCCGGCTTGCCCGTTGGGCCTTGCTTCCTATGCTCGCGCTGGGACTTTCCGCGCCGCAGTAACCAGGTCGCGAAACAGCGCCTGAGCCAGCGGATCTGTCTGGCTCATTCTCTCCGGATGCCACTGAACCCCCACAATCCAGTTCGTGTCACCCGTCCATTCGACGGCTTCGATCACGGCGTCAGCCGCGCGCGCAGCGACGCGCAGATCGCGGCCGGGCTCCAATATCGATTGGTGGTGCGAGCTGTTCACGCGCACATTGGAGGCGCCCGCCAAATGCACGAGGCGCGACCCCGCGTCGATCTGGACGCTGTGAAATGGCTCGGGCGCGCCCTGCTGCCGGCCCACCCAATTATGCTGAACGCTTGTGTGAAGCTCGCTGGGGATGTCTTGCACCAGCGTTCCGCCGAGGAAAACGTTCAAGCTCTGGATGCCGTAGCAGATCGCCAAGACGGGCTTTTGGTCCCCAAAAGCCTCTTCGAGCAGGGTGAAATCCGTTCGCTCGCGCGCACGATCCGGGTCGCCACTGTGCGGGTGCCGCGCAGCGCCAAAAAGAGCGGGATCGACGTCTGCGGGGCTCCCTGGAAGGAGGAAGGCATCCAGCGATCGGGCGATCCCCTTGAGCTCTGTAGTCAGAAGATTCAGAGAAATTTCGACGGGCTCGGCGTTCGCTCGCAGAACAGCATCGATGTAGAGATCGTAGCGGCTGCGGTCTTTCGCAACTTCTTCTTTTTCTGTGCGATAGGGAATACCAACACGGGGGCGATGGGCTGACTCGGCGGTCATGAGGTCCTCATCCTACCATCGCGGGGAGCGACCCGGCAACACTGGGCAGAAGTCTGTCGCCGCAAAGTGAGAATGTCCGGTTTGTGCAAAGTAGAAATGTCCGCTTTTCTAGGGACCGGGAGGCCCGATGGAAGAGGAGCGGATCAGGATGAGTCAGCGGGAACGAGACCGACTGAGGGTGTTGCACGAAGTCGAGCAAGGTCATCTGAAACAAGTCGAAGCCGCCCAGCGCCTGAAAGACCCGGCAAAAACCGCATCCGCGCAACTGCCAGGACGGACAGGGTGCCTTTTAGGATGCTGCGCGCGATGACGTTTGCCGTCGCCGCAGGCGCGCGACTAAGATAGGCTGTTGTGGTGCGGCCCTCGAGGAGGAGTTCATGAATATCGCGAAATTGGGTCTCGTTGGCCTGCTTTTGTCGTCGTCAAGCATTGCCTGGGCGCGGCAGCAATCGAGTCAGTCTACTCAGGCGCAGCCGTCCGACCAAAAGCAGGACGATTCGCTAGGCGCAGCCGCGAGACGCGCTCGCGAACAGAAGAAGGAGACGCCGAAACCCGCCAAGGTTTGGGACAACGAAAACATCCCGTTGAAAGCCGACGCCATCAGCGTGATCGGCGACTCCGGCTCGGGAAACGGCAACGTCGGGCAAAGCGCGACTCCCGCCGCAAAGACGAGCGCCGCTCCGACTTCGGCGAAGGATTCTGCGGCGCAAACGCGAGAAAAAGCCGCGGTCTCGGCGGAGCTTGCCGAGGCGAAAGAGCACCTGGAAAGCTTGACGACCGACCTCGATATTCTCGTGCGCAAGCTTGGGCTCGATCAGCAGATGTACTACAACAAGCCGGGGTATGCCTCGGACAAAGACGGCGCCGCGACGTTGAAAGCGGAGCAAGATGATATCGACGCCAAGAAGCAAGAAATCGAGGCCGCGCAGAAAAAA
>Ga0073928_10004292_pt1 | contig 21279 bp, 18 predicted proteins | sample PaiPotPPA55metaG_FD_76969 | JGI IMG/M metagenome (GOLD analysis project Ga0073928, IMG submission 76969) | Iron sulfur acid spring bacterial and archeal communities from Banff, Canada, to study Microbial Dark Matter (Phase II) - Paint Pots PPA... ...
AATCGGATCGTTGGCGGTAGCGGCAGCTTCGGGCAGGAATGGCTCAAGCCGGCGGGAGATCGTCGCGGCCCAGCTCCCGATGGTGACATGGCCGGAAAAAAGGATGCTTATCGTCACAGTCAATGCGGAAAGCGGAGAGCGACGCGCTTTCGATAGCGACAGTGGCATCGATCTGGTTGACGCGGTCATTGCCAGCACCGCATTCTTCGGTTGGCCGCCTACGCTGTTTCAGGGCGAGCATTATATTGACGGAGGGTTCTATTCCTCGGACAATGCGGATCTGGCGACCGGCTTCGATCGGGTGATGGTTCTCGCGCTCAAAACACCCCCGAATGTTCCGTACAAGAAGTTAGTCTCACTTGACGAGGGGGTGAAAACACTGCAAGACAGCGGTGTTTTGGTTGAAGTCATACAACCTGATGAAAACACTTCAGCGGCCCTCGCGGCGGCTGGCGGCGTTATGAATCCGGGGATTTCCGCGCCAGCTGCAAGGGCGGGACGTGTGCAAGGCAGAAGCCTGGTGAACGAGCGCATCCTGTCGTTTTGGCAGTAGGAACGTAAACAGCAGCAGCCTAGCCGCAGAACTTGACCATGGCAGGCGGTCAAACAGGATAGAACCTAGGAAGTCGGCATCGCGACTCGAATCCCACAACCTAGTCGTGGATTGAACATGGCCGAAGCAATCGGCGTTTCTCAGGACTAATCCAGAATTCCAAAACATCATTCCTTTAGAACTAATCTGGAACGGCCTCGAACTGTCGGATACCGCCCTGTCTCCCGCACCTACGTCTCACTATCCGGGAATAGTTTCCCATCACCGCCCTGTGTGAATACAGCTGTTAACCGGGTTCCAAGAGATGTCCTAAAAAGCTGTATTGATGTCATAGTTCCGGATGGAAGGTCCTTTTAGCCTCAATGGTAAAGGGGCCAACCAATGGTGAACCTCACTTTCACAAGCGCGGTAAATAGAAAGACACTGAAAGCAAAGCCAGCGGAACAGTTGCAACTGCTTGCGAAATTGGTCGAGCTTTTGCACTTCTGGCATCTACTGTCGCTTGATGCTCCCACAGTGGCGACTCTATGGACCTATTTCATCGCTGCGACGCTCCGAGTAGAAATACCGCGTTTTGCTCCGTTTGCGATGTTTCTCACGGTCTGGATTGTCTATGTTGGGGATAGACTCCTCGATATCAGCCTGCTCCATCGGCAGCCGTTGGATCCCGAGGGGCTTGGAGAGCCGCACCAATTTCACCATGCTCACAGGCGTGCTTTCCTAATAGCAATTGCGGGCGTTGCCATCCCGCTTGGCTTGCTCATTTTCCGCATACCGACAACCGCCATCCATCTCTACCTACTTTTGGCCGGCGCGCTATTTGGTTACTTTGTCTCGATACATGCTTCCAGACTTGTGATTCGCGTGCCGAAGGGGCCGGCAGTGGGTTTCATCTTCGCTGCTGCTGTTTTCATTCCGACCGTAGCAACCCGTCCGGATGTCCAGATTGCGCTCGCTCCCTCTGCTTTGCTCTTCGCTGTTCTTTGTAGCTTGAACTGGCTGTTCATCTGCGTCTGGGAAGGCGAGCGGCGAAGAATCTTCGATCAAGGAATGGTGGATACGTCGAGGTTTATTGTCCCCCGCTACCCGATCCAAGCAGCTAGGGTTGTAGTCATCTCCGCCGCCGCGCTTCCGCTCATGGTTAGAAGCACTCCCTGGCAGATTTCAGTCGCTTGCGCACTATCGGCGGTGCTCTTGTTGCAGGCGCATCGCAATCGTTTCGCTCTTCGACCAATGACATTGCGCGTAACGGCGGACCTGGCCTTGCTCACTCCACTCTTGTTTCTGCCGTTTCTTTCGCTCCTATGAAGCGAGCAGGTAGAGGGCGGACCGTTGCGCCATCCACTTAGTGCGTCCCGGCTTGTCTAGGCCATCGTGCTCTTAAACCGATCCGCGTATTCCCCCGCCGTAACTCCAAGAACGCGCAAAAACGTTCGTCGCATTGCGTCTGCAGAGCCGAAGCCGCATTCGTCGGCGATTTCTTTCAGTCCCATGTTCGAGCTGTCGATCATCTGCTGCGCCGCTTCGACACGCATGCGGTCGACGAACTGACCAGGGTTCATCTTTGTCTCGCGCAGGCAAACGCGCGTGAAATGGCGGGGACTCATTCCAATCCGCTCCGCAAGCTTTTCTACGGTTAGATCTTCGCGGAGGTTCTCTAGTGTCCAGACCTGCAATTCTCGGAGAGGTTTTGACGTTATGGCCTGACGAGAAAGCATGTGGCTGTATTGCGCTTGTCCACCTGGGCGAACGAGGAACATGACCAGGAATCGGGCAACATGCAATGCCGCTTCGTGCCCGAGATCTTCCTCCAAGAGCGCGAGACAGAGATCGATGCCCGCCGTAATGCCGGCAGAAGTGTAGATCGCGCCATCTTTCAGGTAGATAGGGTCAGGCTGAACGGAAGCGAGGGAAAACTTTCGCGCCAGTTCGTCACAGAATTTCCAATGGGTCACAACCTTCTTGCCATCGATCAGGCCAGCCGCTCCCAGCAGGAAGGCCCCAGTACAGATTGACGCCACGCGCCGGGACCGTGTGCTTGCGTCTGCAATCCATGCAACGAAGCTTTCGTCATAAGAACCGGTTTCCGATCCCGGACCGCCGGCAATCACGAGGGTGTCAATAGAGCCCGTGATTTCGCGGATGGGAACAGCACCAGACAAGGCAATTCCGCGATTCGTTTGCAGACTGGCGTCTGAGCCCGGATTGCCGAGTTGCACGGTATATCCGGGAGCATTGGAGAACACTTCGAGCGGACCGCTCACATCGAGGATCTGCACCGGTGGAAGCCCGACGATAACAACCCTTCTCATGCCCCGATTCTACGACGGCGCATGTCCTAATTTGCTGTATCCACGTCGTGGCGCCGGAGCTGACAGGGGTCTACTTTAGGTGCTGTAAGCAGTTTCCAAGGAGAACGAACATGACATCCACGAGCCAAGATCCCCTGAAAACCAACCCAGTTCCGGCCGTGGCAGACCTCCCCACCGCTAACCTCCCACAGGCCGGATCCGAGGTGGTAACGACCTTTCGGCGCCCCAAGGTGGCCATCCCCATACCTACTCCGTCCGCAGAATTTCAAAGCGTGCAGCCCGGTGTTCCGGACAGCAAGCTCACGCGCGAAGCGACTGGCATTCTTCGAGAGTTCAGCACGCCTCTTCTTTTCAATCACTCGCATCGCGTATTTTTCTGGGCCGCTGAACAGGGTAAGCTGGCTGGACAGAAGTTCGATGCGGAGTTGCTTTTTGTCTGTGCAGCATTTCACGATCTCGGCCTTTTGAAAAAGTTCAGCAGTGATGACGATCGCTTCGAGGTAGATGGCGCGAATGCAGTCCGGCAGTTCCTGGAACACCACGGCGTGCCGAATGATCGCATTCAAACAGCCTGGGACGCAATTGCGCTGCACACGACACCTGGAATTGCAGCTTACAAGCCTATTGAAGTCGAGTTGCTCTTCAACGGCGTTGGGCTGGATGTGCTGGGCATCGGATACCAAGACTTTCCGAAAGACATTCGTGAAAAGGTCGTAGCCGAATACCCACGTGTCGACTTCAAGCACGGCATCGCGAGAGCCTTCCTCGGTGGCTTCGAACACAAGGTCGTAACGACCGAAGGAACGTGCAACGAGGACATCTGCTCGCACTTCATACGCAACTTCAGCGAAGCAATTTTTACGATCAGATCCAGAATTCACCATTCCCGAACTCCGGAGTATAGGCCTTGCGAAGATTAGTCACTCGGCTCGCATTTCACCTTCAACCATCAACTAAAGGAGATTCGTCATGAGCACCTTCACTTCAACTATCCCGGCTGCAGGCACGATCCCTTCCTTCCGGCCGCAAAAGAGAAATCGGAGTAAAGGCGACCGTGTTTCATTCAACTCGGTTCGCGCGAGTACAACCACCTATCTGACTGGAAAATTAGCCAAAACGGAAAGCTCAGAACAGTTCATGCGAGACCACATCATTGCAATCTTTATGGGCCTCTACTTCGAGACTGCGATAGGCCCACTCGTGGGAGCGCTCGGTTTGTATCTCTTCAATCACTGGATCCGATAAGTCACTGAGACATGCCACGATGCGAGCTTAGCGAAAAGGAGGAACATTGTGACAGGACTACTCATTCCCGATTCTGTGCTAGCGAAAGAAGCGACCGATCTTCTGCGCGAACATGCTACGGATTTGCTCTTCAATCATTCGATACGCGTCTACCTGTTTGCGGCGGAACAAGGGCGGCAACGGAAACTCCAGTTCGACGCTGAACTCCTCTACGTCTCAGCCGCGTTCCATGATTTCGGTCTGATCGAGAAGTTCTCGAGCACCGACCAACGCTTCGAGGTCGATGGTGCAAATGCGGCTCGTCAATTCCTTGCTTCGCACAAGATCCCTGAAGCGCAGATAGAAATCGCATGGGAAGCCATCGCCCTCCATACCACTCCCGGAATCGCGCAATATATGAAGCCCGAAATCGCTTTACTCTATTCCGGAGTTGGTCTCGACATACTGGGAAGAGGTTTCGAACAGTTTCCTTATGAATTGCGCGAGAAGATCGTGGCCGAATATCCGCGGACGCATTTCAAGGAAGGCTTCATCAAGGAGTACTTCGCCGGTTTCGCCCACAAACCCGGCACGACCTATGGGACGGTGAATAGCAGCATCTGCGAGCGTCTGATCCCGGGTTACAAAGCCCCAAACGCCTGCGATCTGATCGCCGCTTCTCCGTTCCCGGATTCCGAATAGCAAGTAAAACCCAAATTCATGGAGTGAAGCGATGACCGAGATGAAAGCGATGGAGTTTACAGATGGACTAAAGCTGCGGCTGGCACGTCGTCCTGTTCCTGAGCCACCGGACGGCGAGGTCTTGATTCAGGTCTCGGCGGCTGGAGTGACCCCTACAGAGAAGCTTTGGTATACCACTACTCACCACGCGGATGGCACTCCACGAACCAGTGCGATTCCCGGGCATGAGTTCTCGGGCGTCGTTGCGGCGTTAGGCGGACCTACGGCCGGCTACCGCGTTGGAGACGCCGTCTATGGTTTCAATGATTGGTTCACTGAGGGTGCCACGGCTGAATTCTGCATAACAGAACCATCGAAGCTCTCTCTCAAGCCAGCATCCCTCTCCCACATGGAGGCGGCTGCTGCTCCGATTAGCTTGCTGACAGCATGGCAGGGCCTGCATAGCCAAGTGAAACTTCAAAGTGGTGAACGGATCCTGATACATGGAGGAGCTGGGGCGGTTGGGCTTTTTGCGGTCCAGCTGGCAAAGCTGCAAGGTGCATATGTGATCGCCACGTCCTCCCAGGCGAACATCGTTTTTGTAAACCGGCTCGGAGCGGATGAGGTCATCGATTACCGAGCGCGTCGTTTTGAACAGGTGGGTCCCTTCGATGTGATCTTTGATACTGTTGGCGGAGAAACATTGGACAGATCTTGGGGTGTCCTCAAGCCTGGCGGCAGGTTGGTAACGATTGCGGCAGAACCAGAATCGAGTACCGACGAACGGATAAAAAAGGCTTTTTTCATCGTCGAGCAGAATGGAGAGCAATTAGCTTCGCTGAGCAAACTGTTCGATTCCGGAAAATTGAAAGCCTATATCAAAGCTGAAGTGCCGCTGGAAGAAGCAGATGCCGCTTACAGCGGCTCTGTCACCGGTCATCCTGGAAAGCTAGTCATTCGTCCGACATAGCCGAGCCCGCTGTGAAAATGTCGACTCCAATAGAGACCTGATGCTGAGTGTCCTCATATGCTTCGGTGCGTTGAGCGTCGCCCATACCATTCTGAGCATTGCCATCAAAGTCAGCTGACGCGAAGCGCGTTTCTCGGTACTAATGCTTCCTCGGAAATCTAGCCCGACCCCAATGAGCGCATTGGCCTGCCGTCGACAATTGAAAACAACCGAATCGCGGAGAAACTCGCGGGGATTTCTCTATTCGCTGCGTAGTGCGTGCATAGGGTCGGTGGCAGCTGCACGGCGTGCCGGCAGCCACGAGGCGAGCAAGACAACAACGAAGAGGAGAAGCGTTACGAGACAAGGCATAATGGGCTCGTACCAATCGGTTCGGTAAAGGCTGGTAAGCAGAAGCCGAGACGCGAAGGCCGAAAGAGCAAGACCGCAGAGGCAGCCGGCAATGGCGATGATGGCGCCCCGCGAAAGCACCAGGTTAGTGATTTGTGAACGGCTAGCTCCCAAAGCCATGCGAACGCCGAATTCGGAGCTGCGTTGAGCGACGAAGTACGAAATCACACCAAAGATTCCAACAGAAGCCAGCAGCAGGGCGGTAACGGCAAAAGCTCCGAGCAGAACAAGGGTAAAACTGCGCTGGGCAAGCGATTCCGAAATCAGCGACTGCAGAGTCGCCGCTTCATAGAGCGGCAGTTCACTATCCAGTGACCAAACCTGCTGGCGGATCGCTGGAAGAAGTTCCGGGCCCGCCGTGCTGCCGCGAAGAATGAAAGCTGTCCTGACGCTGGCGCCGCTTTCGATCTGGAACATGTCGTTGTAGATCATAGGCGGAGGGTCGGTGTCCAGCGACGAGACATGCACATCAGCGGCGACACCGATAATTGTGAACATGGCGCGGTCGCCCCATTGGAAGCGCTGTCCCATAGGATTCTGACCAGGAAAATATTGACGATTCAGAGCTTGATTGATGATGGCGACTGGAGGAGATTCGCGACGATCATCCAGAGTGAAGTCGCGGCCTGCAACAAGGGCGATGCCCATGGCACGAAAGTAGCCGGGAGAGACAAGTGAATTCTCCGCCGAGTAATAATCATCGCGTGCTGCATGTTCGAGGCGAAATCCAATTTTACGCGAATCACTCAACGGCAGGTGGGTCGCTTCAGCAACCGCCGTGATCCCAGGGAGGCGTGAGAGTCGTTCCAGCAGTTGTTTCTGGACAACATCCCGCTTGAGTGGATCGGGATAACGGACGTGGTCGAAGACAGTACGGACGACGAACGAATCTTGCGGATTGAAACCAAACGGCGAATCGAGCAGGCGCGTAAAACTCCGAAGCAAGAGGCCTCCGGCAATGAGAAGCACAAAAGCAAGAGCGATTTGTGCAGTTGCAACAGAATTCTGCAGGCGCTGACCGCTTCGATCTGAATTGGCCTGCCGGGCTGCACGCAGCGAAGCCTGTGGAGGAACACATGAAAGACGCCATGCGGGAGCAAAACCAAAAATCAGGCTGGTGATCAGCGAGAGTGCAAGCGCAAAAAGCAGGACGATTGGATCAATTGCTGCATCCTGCAAGCGCGGCAGGCTTATGGGGCCGAAATGCTTCAATCCGGCGACAAGCAGGACGGCAACTAGAATTCCGGCAACGGAGCCGAGCAGACCCAGCAGTGAACTTTCTACAAGACATTGACGAATGAGGCGCGGACGGTTTGCTCCGATAGCTAGGCGAAGCGCCATCTCCTGTGTGCGAGCGCTCGCACGAGCCAGCAACAAATTTGCAATGTTGGCGCTGGCAATGAGCAAAACACAAAGAACCGATGCAGCAAGCAGAATCAGGAGTGGACGGGCGCGCTCAACAGAGTAGGCAGAGAAAGGATAGATGTGGGGCGCCACGCGAATGGTTCCGCTGTATTCGTACTGCCGCATGAAACGATTCGCAATCTGACTCATGTCCGCTTGAGCCTGTTGTGGTGAAACATCTGGCTTCAGTCGGCCCACGAGACCTACCCCAAATTCCATTGTGCGATTGTCAGGTTTGAGAAGATTAGGCGCGAATGCCATCGGCAGCCAGAGACTCGCGCGTTCAGACGAAGGCGCCGCATCGAGCGGAAAGCGAAAGGATGCAGGCATCACCCCGATGACGGTATACGGCGATTCGTCGAGATCGATAGTCTTTCCAACAATATCGGGGGCAGACCCAAATTGGCTTTCCCATAGCGCATGAGACACGAGGACGGCATGGTCGGAGCCATGGCGATCTTCTTCCGCGGCAAAGTTGCGGCCGAGTTCCGGCGTAACTCCGAGCAGCGGAAGAGCTGACGCGGAGATACGAGCGGCGTTGATACGCTGCGGTTCACCAGCCCCGGTGAGGTTGAAGTCAGCCGTTTCGAATGCGGCAGTCTCGGAGAAAACGCTGTTCTGAGAACGGTAGTCGAGATACTCCTGAGCCGAGACGCCGACATCGTTGCTGCCCTGCAAGGGAAGGTTCTCAGATATGAGAACCAGGCGGCCGGGATCCCGGTATGGCAGAGGATGAAAAAGAATCGTATTGATGATACCGAATACTGCAGTGTTGGCGCCGATTCCAAGGGCAAGAGTCAGCAAGCAGGTGATGGTAAAACCCGGCGATTTACGTAGCTTACGCGCAGCGTATCCCAGATCTGCCCAAATTGATTCGAGTGTGGGCAACTGCCATACTTCGCGGCTGCGCTCTTCGATCACAACAACGTTACCGAATTCACGGCGAGCGGAGCGCTCTGCCTCTGCCCTGGTCATCCCGTCATCCATCAGATCGGCAATCTTCTCTTCGAGATGTTCGCGGATCGATTCTGAGAGTTCGTCATAGCGGCGAGGGCGCGTGAACAATTGTTTGAGCCATTCCATACGTCACCTCTACGATCAAGCAACTGCCAGAACGCGGCTGATGCCGGCAAACATCTTCTCGAAACTTGATCGTTCTTCTTCGAGACGTTTGCGACCCGCTGCGGTCAATCTGAAAATCCGCACCGGGCGATTCCTGGCCGAAACTCCCATTTCAGACCTCACCCAGCCAGTCTTCAACATGCGTTGCAAGGCTGGATACAACGAGCCTTCCTCGATCTGGAGGAGATCGTCCGATACGGTTTTGATGTGCTGTGCCAGCGCATATCCGTGCATCGGCTTTCGTTTCAGAGTCTGCAGGATCATCAATTCCAAAGCGCCAGCAAAGAGGTCGCGATTTTCGGATGCTTTGACCATTGGCCCGATGGTACATCGGAAATACTATTCCCGAAATAGGATTGTGACGAATGCACGAAAGCGCGAGACGAACGGTTCCTTAATCCATTCGACGGCACGGCGGCGATTATTCAGGCTGCTCGTCGTCTTAATGGGTGGCAAAACGCGATTGCACTGGCCGCACTCGAATAGGTAATGAGAAGGTGGGACATGGCCATCTGGAGCGGGTGCTCTGGCGGCGGACGCGACGGTCTGCTGCAGGCCTCCCGCTATCCGGATGAATACGACGTACATTCTGGTAAGCACGCCCACCGCCGCCGTGATCGCGTCGACCCCATGGTGCAGCGAGTCCCGCCTCTGCCCAAAAGATCGCCCTTTCGGCTTCTCCGCTTGTGTGCATCAGCTTGTGTTCTTCGGTTGCTCCAGTCCCGGTATCGAGCATGGCGATTTGTTGAAAGCTAGGGTGAAAATCACAACCTATTATGATCATCGGACTCCTCCTCCCGCTGACCCTGGTCTCTAAACCAACCACAGTCTACCGGGCGCTGTGTGAGTCTTCGCCCTTTGTCTAATCAGCCTCAAGGTGGAGAGCAGTCTCTCCTGGCCATGATGAGTTGCGCTGCATGCTCTTCCTGATAAACGGGACGGTCATTGCAGACAATTTTCGGGAGCAGGTTTCGAGCACACCGTTGGGAGCTGTTCGATCGTCTTAGCTGTTCAATGCAGACCTTGGTGGGAACTCTGAATAGTCGTCGTCGTGGTGCGGTAAAGTGGGAGCGCGATTTTTGCGCTTCCAAGCCGAAGGCGTCTTTTCCGCGCCTATTCAGGAGGGCAGCAAGGCTGTCGGTGGGCGGTACTCTTCGCCGCTCGATAGAACCGCCCAAGCGACGCGAGCCAGCTTGTTGGCAGCGGCTGTGATCACGACCTTGACCGGCGACCGGCGCTCAAGAGCATCGAGCCACGGACCGAACGGCGATCGTTCTCGCTTTACGCGGAGTACCGCAGACCGGGCACCATGCACAAGCAGCTTCCTGAGATAGCAGTTACCTCGCTTGCTGATGCCGAAAAGTCGGGCCTGACCGCCGGGCGAGTGTGGTCGTGGCACAAGTCCCAACCAGGAGGAAAACTCCCGGCCCTTCCGGAAAGCCGCTCCGTTGCCGATGGCTGCGACGATCGCGGTTGCCACTAACGGGCCGATGCCAGGAATCTGCCTGAGCCGCTGGCAGGCTGGATCGGAAGAGGCGATCTGCTCAACTTCCGGGTTCATCGCAACGATCTGCTGCTCCAGATCCTGCGCAGGACCTGCGCAAAACTTTGCCATGTGAATGGCGGAGAGCTGGAACAGATTCAATTCCTTCTAGGGCATGTTTCAGTGCTGACCACGGAGCGTTATCTGGGATGCAAGCAAAATCTTGAGGAACCTGTGAACGATCGTTTCGGATACCTGTTTGTACCGGCGCTGGTAGATTCGCGCTAAGGCCTGTTATCGTCGATTGACCGTTCGTTTCGAAGATTGGTGGGAATGTTGAATTTTCCCGTATTTTTCGACCCGCTGCCTTAGCTTCACTCCTCACGCAGCAGCATCAAGGGATCGGCTCCTAATGCGCGTCGCGCTGGAATCCAGGTGGCCAACAGGCCAAGCAGTAGCAGGGCCAGAACAACACCAGCCAATACTAGCGGATCGCGAGGAGTTGCCTGATAGACGATCGAAGACAGTACCTTGGTCGCGGCAATCCCCAGAAGCAGGCCAATCGCAGAGCCGAAAAGCAGTAAGCGCCAGGCTCTTCCCAGTGCGGAGTGCAACACTTCCTTGCGTTGCGCACCGAGTGCGATGCGAATTCCCAACTCCCGCATTCGTCTGCTTACCGAGTAGGAGGTCATGCCGAAGCTTCAGAGCCAAAGACTCTGCGCGCAAATCTTCTGCCTTTCTCATTTCAGTCAGCAAGGCCGTCCTCATGGTCTGATTCTTCGTCAAGAGTATGCAGACGAGCTTCGACAATAGCCTGATCAAGTTGATAGGGCTTCCGTTTGACATTGGTCTGATAATATGACTAATATGCCACCCAACATCGATCTAATGATTCATTCGGCTCCAAGCGTTCTGGGCAACGAGTTTGCGACTCCACATCGAGTGAGGACACCTCAATGCGCACGTTCAAAACAAGCCTGTTGGCTTTGTTCGCGGTTCTTCTGTTTACGGACAGTCGTGGCGTTTTCGCCCAGGCCGTAGCGAACGCCGAGATGCACGGTACAGTTCAGGACAGCAGCGGAGCGGTGGTTTCGGGCGCCCAGGTAAAAGCGACTCAGACAGACACTGGCTACGTTCAGACAACCGTTTCCAATACCGAGGGGCTCTACAGTCTTCCCAATCTGCCGGTGGGCCCCTACAAGATCGACGTTACCTCGCAAGCCTTCAAGGGCTACACCCAGTCCGGTATCGTCCTGCAGGTGGGCAACAACGTTCAGATCAACGTGTCGCTTCAGGTCGGCAGTGTGTCCGAACATGTCGATGTCAGCGCAGACGCTGCGATGGTTCAAACCCAGGACACCTCGGTCTCGCAGGTCATCGACCAGCGGCGCATTGTTGACTTGCCGCTCAACGGGCGCCAGGCCACCGACCTCATCCTGCTCTCCGGCGGCGCTGCACAACCGCCCAACTCTACCCGCGTGATCACCACACACGACTATCCGACGGCGGTGGGCGTCTCGGTCGCCGGTGGCCAGATTAATGGCAACAACTACCTGCTCGACGGAGCCGATCATAACGACTCCCACTCCAACGTCAACATGCCATTTCCTTTTCCTGACGCTTTGCAGGAGTTCAGCGTGCAGACCAGTGGCATCTCAGCACGCTATGGATTGCATCCTGGCTCGGTGGTTAACGTCGTTACAAAGTCCGGTACCAATCAGATTCACGGCAACCTCTTCGAGTTTGTCCGGAACGGCGACTTCAACGCTCGCAACTACTTCGCGACGGCGCAGGACAGCCTTCATCGCAATCAGTTTGGCGGTACAGTAGGTCTGCCCATAAGACACGACAAGCTTTTTCTTTTTTCCGGATTTCAGGCTACCCGTGAGCGAACAGCGCCTCCGCAAACCATATCTTTCGTGCCGACGCAGGCGGCGCTCAAGGGTGACTTCAGCGTTCTTGAAAGCGCACAATGCCAGTCCAACGGCAAGGCACGGCAGCTCGTCAATCCCACTACAGGTCAGCCCTACCCAAACAACATCATTAATCCGAGCACCTTCAATACGCCGGCGCTCAATATGCTCAAACTGATTCCAGTGTCGGGCGATCCTTGCGGAAAGATCACCTACGCAATTCCAAACCCGAACAATGAAAACCAGTACATCGGCCGGGTGGACTGGGCTCAAAGCTCGAAGAACACTATCCTCGGCCGTTATTTCATCGATGACTATTCCAATCCAGCCATCACCACCAGCAGCCTGCTTACTACGACACGCTCCGGTCTCTATCAGCGTGCCCAGTCGGTAGTCCTGGGTGATCAGTACGCCTTCACCCCCACGTTCATCAACTCCGTTCACCTCGGATTCGTCAGACTCGCTGTCAACCGCCATCAGCCCTCAGGCATGCCCAGCCCTGCCAAACTTGGCGTCAACATGTATAACTCCTCTGACGACTTCCTCGACCTTGCTGTATCCAATCACTTTTCTGTCGGAGGCGGCTCCAACGCTCCTGCCAGTTTCATTCGCAACCAGTGGCAGGGTGCCGACGACATCGACTGGATCATTCGACGACATCACCTCAGCATCGGCGCAGAATACATCACCGGTCAGATGGACGAGAATAATCTGCAATTTGCTAACGGTGAGTTTAGCTTCGACGGCTCGCGTACTGGTGATGCCCTCGCTGATCTTATGATCGGCTCTTTACACTCGGTTATCGACTCCAACGTGGCCCGCGTCGATCTTCGGCAGAAGTACATTGGCGCCTACGCCGAGGACAGCGTGCAAATTACGCCACGGTTCAACGTTCATGTCGGCGTCCGGTGGGAACCTTTTCTTCCTGAACACGACGCTCTCGCACGCGGCAACCACTTCGACCTGGCATCCTTCAAGGCCAACACGAAGACCGGGGTTTATAACAATGCACCTCCGGGACTGTTCTTCTTCGGGGACAAGGGGATTCCCAAGTCTTATGCGAACGGCAACTGGCACGGATTCGCCCCTCGCTTCGGCTTTGCCTGGGACCCCACTGGAGACGGCAAGCAGAGCATCCGGGGCTCTTACGGCATCTTCTTCGATCAACCCGAGTCGTTCATGATCCGCGATTTCGGCATCGCCGCTCCCTGGGGCAACGCCATCACTCTCACGGCTCCTTCTGGCGGATTCTCAAACCCGGTGGCTGGCTTCACGTTTCCGACGCCCATCCCTCCCACCGCCACGGCAATCTTTCCTACCCAGGGCACCTATATCAACATGCCGCTCGACTTGCATCACCCCTACATGCAGCAGTACGGTCTCAGCCTGGAAAAGCAGGCGATGTCCAACTGGCTCTTCTCGATCGACTACATCGGCAACCGCGGAATGCACATGCGTAGTGGCACTGAACAGAACCCCGCCGTCTATATCCCTGGAGCATCCACAACTGCAAACACATCGACCCGCCGCACTCTCTATCGCATCAACCCATCTACCGGCCAGTTTTACTCCGCCATCACGTTTATGGATGACGGCGTCAATACTTATTACAACGGTCTCCGCGCCAAGGCTGAACATCGCTTCGCGAACAACTTCACTCTGCTTTCCGTCTACACCTGGTCAAAGTGCCTGCAGACAGCAGAGCCACTCGGAAATCGCCTTTCAGGTAACAACGAGTCGAACCCCTACAACAATCGCGCTGACTTCGGCGCCTGTGACTACGATCTCCGTCACAACTGGACGAACTCCGTCGTTGCGCAGGGCCCAAGATTCAAGACAACTCTCCTCAACGAAACCGCGGGCGGATGGCAGCTGGCCTTCCTTGCCAACATCCACACCGGCTTCCCCTACAGCCTGCTCACCGGCACTGACCAATCGCTGTCTGCTGTCGGTCTTGACCGTCCTGATGTTGTGCCGCAAGCCAATCAATATGTCCGCAACAAGAAGACCCTGCTCTGGACCAACCCCGCTGCCTTTGTCGCTAATGCGCCGGGAACCTTCGGTACCACCCGTTACAACTCCCTGATCGCTCCCGCATTCTTCGACTTCGACACCACTCTGATGAAGAGCTTCCGCATTACCGAGCGACAACACTTCGACTTCAGAGCCGAATTCTTCAATGTGTTCAATCACACCAATCTCAGTGCGCCGGTTACCAGCAGAAGCTCAGCGAACTTCGGCCTGATTCAATCATCTAATCCGGCTAGGATCATTCAGCTGGCCGGTAAGTACACCTTCTAGTCGCAGTGAAAATCCAGAGCGGGCCTTGCTTGCAATCCTGCGAGGCTCCTCAACTTTAAAAGAGGAACGACGAGAGATGAGTGGGGAATTCAATCGGAGAAAATTTGTACAGCTTCTGGGCGCACTCTCGGCCGAATTCGGACTCATAGCAGAGCCTCTCATTGCAGGCGCGCAGGAACCCACTCACAAAGCCGCCGCTGCCGCCCAGGGCAATCGGTCGGCGACCATCAATCGCAAAAACGTCGTCGCCATCCAGGTGAAGCCTTTCGCCTGGATCGACGAAGGCATCGACAAACTCCTCGATACCCTACAGGAGAAAGGCAACGTCAACACGGTCTTTGTCTATACATACGACTACGATCCTAACCGCACCACCCAGGGTGGCTCTATTCCCCTGCCCGACCACGGCAAGTACGGACCCGCGGGCAAACTTCGCACCGAGGCGCCTTCTACGACTACGACGCGAAGTACTTTCGGGGCACCACGCTGAAAGACTTCCGTTCCCCTGATGATCCTGGCTTCAATGTCATCTCTGCTGTCTCCCCCAGGATGAAGGCCCGCAAGATGGATTTCTTCGCCTGGGACTACAACAATGCCTTTCCGGTAATGATGCAAAGCATCCCCGGATTCACCGAGGTCGCCGAAGTTGATGTCTACGGACGCCGCACCGCCAGCGCCTGCTTCAATAATCCCGACTATCGCGGCCACCTTACTGGAAAATCGAGTCGTACCTGTCCCAATACTCCTCGGAAGTCGACGGCATTATGTGGGGTTGTGAACGCATGGGCCCGATCGACAATATGATCGGTGGAGGATGGGCTACCGTCGGAATCTGTTGTTTTTGTCCTTTCTGCGTTGCCAAGGGCCGCGAGCGCGGCATCTCCATTGAGCGAGCCAAGCGAGGCTATATCCAGCTCGACAAACTCTTCCATGCCGCGGCCCAGCACCAACGCCCTGAAGATGGATTCTTTGTCGTCTTCCTCCGTACTCTCTTCGAGTACCCGGAGATTTTGAGCTGGAACATGCTGTGGAATGATAGCTACCACGAGGTCCGCTCTGCCCTGTACGGCACCGCAAAGTCCATAGCACCCCAGAAACCCTTCGGCTTCCATATGGTGCAGAACATCACCTTTAGCCCCTTCTACAGCGCAGTCGACGACTACTCTAAGATTGCCAACTACTCCGACTTCCTCAAGATTGCCTGTTACAACAACGCCGGCGGACCCAGGATGTCGCACTTCGTCGATCGCCTCTGCTCAACTGTCTTCGCCGATGCAACTCCGGAGGACGTCGAGCCCTTCTACTACAAGATCATGGGCTACCAACAGCAGCCGCTGAAGAAGATCTTCACCGACGGCCTTTCTCCGCAGTATGTAACGGCGGAGACCAAACGCGCGATCACGAGCACCGGCGGAAACGTCCAGATCTATCCTGGAATCGACATCGACGTGCCAACCGCCAAAGGCGAAAAGCATACCGCGCCTGAAGACGTCATCGCTGCCACGCAGGCGGCCTTCAACGCCGGCGCTCAAGGTGTCGTTCTATCCCGTGAATATCATGAGATGTGGCTCAAGAATCTATCGGCCGCCGGCGAAACCACACGTAAAATCTTTGGATAGCCGGTGCAGGCGCTCGATTTGATCGCCTGACCTTGCCCACTACCTCAGGCGATCGCTTTTATGGCTTTCTTCTGCGCAATGTTCGTCCGTAGCGCCTTACCTGCGGGAGGTTTTTCCTTGACCAGCGAATCCGTGTATCGCTTTAGTGCGCTTTTCAGATGGCTCTGCATCGTCGCGCTCGCCGCATCGGGGTCATGCCGCTTGATCGCGTTCCAGATCGCAATGTGCTCCTTGAGAGTCAGCGGCATTGCATTCGGCAGCAACAATACCTTATGCAGCGTTTTCTCCAGCTGGCCACGGATCATTGCGACTAGGTCGTAGATCAGGAAATTCTTCGAGATTGATGCCATGGTGATGTGAAACTCAAGGTCGAGCGCGGCAAACCGCTTCTCATCGTGCAGCGCCGCCTCCATCTTCTTGATCACGAGCTCCAGCTTAGCTAATTCGTCTTCGGCTCCGTGAAGCGCCGCGCTCGCCGCTGTCACACCCTCCAGCGCGATGCGCACTTGCATGAGGTTTTCAATGTCGTGTTTTTCGGTAATGATCCTCCACTCGACGATCTTGCCCAGAAACTTTCCGCCATTCTTCGATACCGAAGTTCCCTCGCCGACCCTGGCCGTAAGCACTCCGACAATGCTCAAGCAGCGTAGCGCCTCCCGCAGAGACGACCGGCCCGCATTGAAGTTCTTACATAGTTCCCGCTCGGACGGCAGGCGCTGTCCTGGCTTCAGATCCCCGCTCGCAATCAGCGCCAGAAGCTGGTCGACAATCTCATCGCTGATGGACGTCTTTTCAATCGGGCGAATCTTGGATTTAATCGCCGGAAAACGTGAGACCTTTGATTTTCTTGCCATTCGGTTTCTTTCCTTCTCAGCCAAATTTCACAATACACCAAAACAGTCGGTTGGCAGTGGCTTTTACTCGCGTTCTTCCACGGCTGTAAACAACAGCCTGTTCATGCAGGCGGGCACGTCACGATCTGTATCATCTCGGACTGGAGAGGATCGCGCTCTGAACACTAAAAATTAGTTATTTTGGTCTGATTATCGGACAAATTATAATGTTCTCGGTTAACCTTTTTAGATTTAGGGCTCCGCGATCGGTCACCACGCCAGGAGGGTAGATGAAGGACGTGAAATTTGCATTTGGCAAAAACTCCATTCATCTTTCTCTACCCGAAGGATGTCTTTATGAGCTCGTCGAAAGCCGCACTGCTGCTACACTTCCCGACCCCGAACGGGCCCTAAACGACGCGCTCGACCATCCTGTCGCCGGCGAGCCCCTGTCGATCTTAGCCCAGGGGAAGAAGACGGCAGCCATCGCCGTTTGCGATATTACCCGCCCGGCACCTAACTCCGTAACCCTACCCCCCTTGCTCAACCGCCTCCATCAGGCTGGCATCCCTGCCGAAGGCATCACCATTCTCATCGCTACGGGCCTGCACCGCGGAGCTACCGAAGACGAGATCCGTTCAATCGTCGGCCCCAGGATCGCCAGCAACTATCGCATCCTCAACCACGATGCCCGCTCCCTCGCCGAACACAGTGATCTCGGCTTCACTCGCCGCGGAACTCCCGTCCACATCGACAAGCGCTTTCTAGCTGCCGATTTACACCTCTCTCTAGGCTTCATCGAGCAGCATCTTATGCTCGGCTTCTCCGGTGGCCGCAAGCTCGTCGCGCCCGGCGTCGCCGGTGAGGCCACCATCAAGGTTATCCATTCCCCCCGCTTCATGCGTGAGCCCATGGCCACGGAAGGGTCCTTCGAAGGAAACCCCCTCCACGCCGAACTCCTCGAGATCGCCAGCATTGCCCGCCACGACTTCATCGTCGACGTCACGCTCACACAAGACCGCAAGATCTCCGGAGTCTTCGCTGGGGATCCAGTTGAGGCACACGCGGCCGGCGTCGAGTTTCTCCGCAAAACTTCCCTCGGGAAACTCTCCGGTCTCGCTGACGTCGTCATCACAAGCGCAGCCGGCCACCCACTCGATCTCACCTTCTATCAGATCATCAAAGGCATCACCGCTGCTCAGCACATCGCAAAACCGGGTGGGCGCATTCTCATCATCGGGGAGTGCACCGACGGTATCGGTTCCCCCGAGTTCGCCGAAAAGCTCGCCGCCTTCACCGATCACCAAGAGTTTCTCGATGCGATCAAGAACAAGCCCGTCATCATCGATCAGTGGCAACTTGAAAAACTCGCCATGGTTGGCCTCAGCAACCAGCTCTTCTTCTACACTCCCGGTGTCAACAAAAAACAGATCGGAGCCCTGGCTGAAAACAGCTTCTTCGATCTTGACGATGCGATCGCCGCCGTTCTCAACGGCCTTCCTTCAGGCGCTCGCGTCGCACTTGTGCCGGATGGCCCTTACGCCTTCGCCCGCGTCTCAAGTTGATCTTCCGTTCCCGGTCGATCAGCTCCTCATTGACCCTGCCACCGCCCTTCTCCGCCTCAAGAAGCTGATCCTGTCCGCCGAATTAAGATGAGTCCTCTCATACTTATCCGGGATTATCTGGGGTCTTCTCGAGGAGGAAGATTGAGTTTGACCTTGGTCTGATGATCAGACTAAAATCAGCGGTCAACAGGATTCAATCCGCTTTACTGCAGTTATCGCTTGGCAAACAGATTAACTAGGGACAGACGGATGAATGAACCAATTCCAGGCATCAAGGAAAGCTCGCGCCGTACCTTTCTTAAAGGTCTTTCTGCAACCCCTGCGATAGCGCTCGCCTCGGGAGAAAGCCTTCTCTCCCAAGCCAGGCCGGCCCCTGAAAACGCAGGCAATTCTCCTCAAAACGCAAATGCTCCTGCACCCTTTCCGCCTCCTGGCAAGAAGTTCGTCGCCATGCAAATCGGTGCTCGATCTTTCGTCGACGAGGGCGTGGATAAGTGTCTGGACACCCTGCGTGAAAAGGGAGGCGTCAACGTTGTCATGGCGACAGTCTTCACCTACGGAACCGGTCTCGCCGGCCGTCAGGTGCAAAGCGAGCCCCTGCCTGACCATGGAGTGCAGGAGTACGACCGTGTCCATGGTGGAAGTTTCACCAAGGTGCATCCTGAGTTTTACAACGACTCAGTCATCAAGGACATCCGCGCCCCGGAGCTTGGCGATTTCGACATCCTCGCCGACGTCGTACCCAAGGCCAAAGCCAAGGGTATGCAAACCTACGCTCTGTTTGAAGAGGCATACAATCCCCGGCTGATCGCGAACTTCGAGAAAGTGTGCGAGGTCGACGTCTACGGCAAGCTTGGGCGCAGCACCTGCTTCAATAATCCCCACGCTCGCAGCTTCATCTCTTCGATGGTCTCCGACTGGATGACCAATAACGAGTTGGACGGCCTGATGTGGGAGTCCGAACGCCAGGGCCCGCTCAACAGTACATTGGGCGCCCACTTCGGCACCGTCGCAGCTCGTCGCTCCAGCATCTGCTGCTTCTGCGATTTCTGTATTCGCAAGGCAAAGGAGATTGGTATCGAAGGCGCCCGTGCACGCGAGGGTTACATCGCGCTCGACCACTGGGTTAGTCGCACTCTTAGCGGGCCGCGTGTTGCCGACGGAACCTTTGTAAGCCTTTGGCGCGTCTTCCTCGAATACCCTGAGATTCTCGCGTGGGAGCGATTCTGGTATACCTCTCAGGAAGAGATGTATGGGGTTATCTACGGCACCGCGAAAGCTATCAATCCTCGTGCGCAGATCGGCTGGCACATCATGCACCTGGTTACAATGAGTCCCTTCCATGCCGCAGATACTAACTACGCGCGTCTGGTGCATGTCTCGGACTACCTCAAGCCTTCGCCCTACAACAACTGCGCCGGGCCGCGGTTCGCGCAATACATCCACAACGTACAATCCACTATCTTCCGCGACATGACGCCAGACCAGGTGCTTGACATGCATTACAAGATCCTCGGCCTCGAGGGCGAGCCCACACTCGACAAGCTACCCACCTCCGGCCTCTCCGGCGCTTCGGTTGGCGTTGAGACGAAGCGGGCCATCGCCGACGTCGAAGGAGCCATCCCCATCTATCCCGGTATTGACATCGACATCCCCACCGGACTTAACGAGAAGCGCACTCAGCCCTCTGACGTAAAGGCAGCGACACTCGCCGCCTTCCACGCAGGAGCCCCCGGGGTCGTGCTCTCGCGCAAGTACGCCGAGATGAAACTGACGAATATCGCCGGCGCCGGGGAGGCTCTAAAAGAGCTGCGCTACTACTGACACTCTGGCTAGCGGGCTTGGCCCCGCCACACGCTCTTCTCTCGCCTACGGAGAGATCCTGGATTTGTATCGCGAAGTCGGGATTGCGACTGTGATCTCGTAATCTGTCGTCGAATGTGGATCCCCGTTGCCATCGGCGTTTCCCGTTACTTATCCGCAAACACTAATCAAGCTAGACACTGCCAGATCCAAAGGCTGCGTCAGTTTTCATTATTGATCGTAGTTTCAGAAAGAATGGCTTTCTTTCCGAAATAACCGATTAGGTAAAAAGCCAAACCGAGCGAGATGACATCCTTGTAAAGGAACAGCCCCACAAAACTCATGTAGCGCATTCCCTTGACTAGAACGGTCGCATCTGGGGATTGTGAAGAGCATCGTGCTGGTTATAGAGAACATGAGGGCGGCAACCATGCCACCGAGGATTCCTGCCTTCGGTTTGAAAAAAACCGCCGCCGTACAGGCTCACCGCCTCCAACCCTTCGACTGTTCCCGCAGGTCGACTCCGTCCGGTCCAGTTACTCGCGGGATTGCCCTCCCGATCTGACTCCGGTACGTCTTCAGGAGTGCCAGCCGATCAGAATTCCGGTAAGGCAGCGGGGCCATTAGCACTCGCTCCACCACTGTAAAGATCGCGGTGTTCGCGCCGATCCCAGCGTCAGCGTCAACACCGCCGTCACCGTAAATGCCGAATGCTTCCACAGTTGCCGTACTGCAAAGCGCAGATCGTCCATGAAGGCCTTCACGTTGTTCTCCCACCCATATTCGCTGGCCCGCTGTCGCGCAACCGCCATACTGTCTGCCTCTCTACGTGCCGCTCTCTTTGCCTCCTCCGCAGAAAGTCCGCGCTCTCTCCACTCCGCCTCGGCCTCCTCGAAGTACTGCGCGACCTCGTTGACGACATCCTGCTCGCGCCCGACCCCGTCCCTCAGGTTCCGCCAACCATGCCGAAGCTGTCGCCAAGAGAGATTAACCCATCCGCCGCTCCCGCGGTCTTCACCAGCACATGCATATTGGGCATGTCCTCAGGTTGCGCTGGACGATACAACTCCACCGCCTCGCTATCGTTCAATGCCAGCAACCGCGCA